>Ga0102952_1000555_pt1 | contig 13764 bp, 14 predicted proteins | sample SalPon2A_C_D1_MG_FD_78506 | JGI IMG/M metagenome (GOLD analysis project Ga0102952, IMG submission 78506) | Soil microbial communities from South San Francisco under conditions of wetland restoration - Salt Pond MetaG R2A_C_D1_MG | ecosystem: Environmental > Terrestrial > Soil > Wetlands | place... | reverse complement strand
GCCTGGTTTCTGGGCATGACGCCGGCTGCGGCCTTTGTCGTTGGTGGGGTGTTGGCGCTGTCTTCGACGGCCATTGTCGTCAAGTTGCTCAAGGAACGGGTGGAACTGTCATCACGCCACGGACGCCTGGCCATCGGTGTGTTGCTGTTTCAGGACCTGGCTGTTATCCCTTTTTTGATCCTGATACCGGCGCTGGCCGGACCTGGTGAAAACTCCATTATCGTGGATATGAGTTTTGCCCTGCTCAAGGGTGGAATGGTGGTTATAGTGATGCTGTCGATCGGGCACTGGCTGTTACGACCGCTGTTTCATGAGATTGCCTCCTCGCGTTCCTCGGAGCTGTTTACCCTGACAGCCCTGTTATTCACGCTGGCAGCGGCCTGGGTAACCCATTACTTTGGCCTGTCACTGGCCTTTGGCGCCTTTCTGGCCGGCATGATGCTCGGTGAGACAGAATTCAGGCACCAGGTTGAGAGTGATATAAAGCCCTTCCGTGATGTATTGCTGGGGCTGTTTTTTATTACCGTCGGTATGCTGCTGGATCTGCATCAGTTACCGGGAGTCATCCACTGGGTGGTGATACTGGTTGTGACGATGATCGTGTTCAAGACCGTATTGGTCATGGCCATCAGCCGCGTTATGGGGGTCTCCAGTGGCATTGGCATGCGCACCGGTATCGTCCTGGCCCAGGGCGGTGAATTCGGGTTTGCCTTACTGGCTCTGGCGTTGGCGGGCAATCTGTTACAGCCGGAGGAGGCGCAGATCATCCTGGCCAGTGTCCTGATCAGTATGATGCTGGCGCCGGTACTGATCCGCTACAATGGCGGTATCGCCAGACGTCTGTGTGCCCGCAGTTATGGTCGGGATCTCGAGCAAATGGTGGACGGTGTTGCCGCCTCGGCCATGGGTTTGAACGACCATACCATTATCTGTGGTTACGGCCGTGTGGGCCAGAATATCGCCCGTTTTCTGGAACAGGAGAACTTCCATTATCTGGCCCTTGATCTGGACCCGGTGCGGGTACGCAAGGCCCGTGAAGCCGGCGAACAGGCCAATTACGGCGATGCCAGTAAGCGCAAGATCCTGAAGGCTGCGGGTCTGATGCGGGCCAGGGCGGTGGTGGTCAGTTTCGAGAACTACTATGCTGCACTGAAGATCCTGGCCCAGGTCCGGCAACTGCGGCCGGATATACCGATACTGGTACGCACCGCTGATGACGTCAATCTGGAACGGTTACAGCATGCCGGGGCAACAGAGGTGATACCGGAGACGCTGGAGGCCAGCTTGATGCTGTCATCACATCTGCTGGTGTTGCTGGGGGTCTCCGTGCGCCAGGTTTTACGACGAATCGAGGATGTACGCGATGACCGTTATCAGATGCTGCGCGGTTTTTTTCATGGTCAGGAGGCCAATCTCCATGAACAGGGTGAAGCCGCCTATCGCCACCGGTTACAGACAGTCATCCTGCCTGCCACAGCCCATGGGATCGGACGTAAATTAAAGGAGTATAAGCTGGATGAGCTGGGTGTCACCGTCAAAGCCGTGCGCCGTCGCGGCGTTCGTGGGGAAGAACCGGCCGCTGACATGGTGTTAAAAGTTAATGATACCTTGATACTGTATGGCAGTTCTGAGGCACTGGCCCAGGCCGAGCAGCGCCTGCTCCATGGTTGGCGCGGTATGGTCAGGTGATCAGGCTGTTGTCATGATTCAACCAGCCGCAGTTCATGGTCTCGAACCTGTAATACCCGTTGACCACACAACAGGCTCTTGAGCGCATCACCGATAATACTTTGCCGCCAGCCACACGTCAGCGGGCTGTCGGCCTTCTGATCCAGTAACCAGCGCTCGACATCCTTGCGCGTGGCCAGGATTTGCGGGTGCATATTGTTTTCCCTGGCCTTGATATGGACGACGGCCATCATTGCCTCGATCAGGGCCTCCTGCTGCGTGCTTGGACGTGCCGGGTGTTGCAGGGGTTGATTTTTTTCCACAGGACCAGCGATCGCTGACCGGATCAACGGTAACAATTCCGCTTCAAACTGATTCAGCTGTTTGTCATTGAGGCTGCGAATCCGGAGTAAATCATCACGTGACTGGGGTGCCTGCTGGGCCAGATCACAGAGCGTATCATCACGTAATAACCAGTTACGGGGACGGTTTTTTTCCCTGGCCTTGCGTTCTCGCCACGCCGCCAGCGTCTTGACGATGGTCAGTGTCTTGCCGCGCATGCGCTTGCTGGCCTTAATGCGTTTCCAGGCCTGATCGGGGGCGAATTCGTAGCGCGCCGGATCTGCCTGGCGGGCAAAGTCATCTCTAAGCCATTCCAGTCGGCCTTCGCTTTCAAGCTGGGTGCGGAGCTTGAGATAAATCTGTCCCAGGTAACGGACATCATCGGCGGCATAACTGAGCTGGGCCTCGGATAAGGGGCGACGCGACCAGTCGGTGCGCGCATGTCCCTTGCTCAGCGTGATACCCAGGATCTCCTGCGCCAGCGCGGCATAACCGGCCTGTGTCGGGTAGCCCATCAGTGGCGCGGCTACCTGGGTATCAAAGATCGGGGCCGGAACGGCCTGGTTCAAATGATAGAATATCTCCAGATCCTGATGGGCGGCATGAAAAACCTTGGTTATCCTGTCATCGTAGATGAGTTCCAAGACCGGGGACAGATCATCAAGGGCTAGCGGATCGATACAGGCCACCGTCTCGGCAGTAGCGATCTGGATCAGGCACAGCTGCGGGAAATAGGTTTTTTCCCGCATGAATTCTGTATCCAGCGCCAACCAGGGTTGATCCTGTGTCTGGCGACGCAACGTTGTGCACAACGCGTCCAGGGCCTGGGCGGTATCAATAAAGATCCATGTTGATGTATCCGGCATGGATCAATAACGGCTTTCGCGCAGTCTGGCCTCGCTGAGGCTTAATTCACGCTTGCATAATGGTTGTCCATGCAGGGCCTTGATCGCCTGTGAGTCGCCTGATTGATCCATCTCAACAAAACCATAACCTCGCGGTTTACGGGTTTGCCGGTCGGTGGCTATACGCACCGAATGTACGGTGCCATAGGGTTCAAACAGCTCCCGTAACTGCCGGGGACTGGCGCGATAGGCCAGATTGCCGACAAAAACGGTCCTGCGTTCATTGCCGTCATCGTCTTCCCGTCGTGCACGGACAGGTCTCTTTTTCACCGTAGTATCGTCGACCTGTCTGCTGTTGGCGGCGGGTTGTGCCGGCAGCACTGGTCTGCTGTACATCGATCCGGCTACAAGTCCTGCCACTGCACTGATGATGATACCCAGACCGATACCGCTGGCGAACAGGGCCGGCGGCGGCAACTGAGTCAGTCCTGACCAGGGAAAGAAGACATAGGCGGCAACGGTGGCGATCAAGGCTGCAGGCAGAGCTATCAGGTGGCGTTTAAGAGCGGGATGCATATTAATACTACCTTAATATTTCGGCTGCAGGATGAGGCGCCAGTGTAACAGAAATCCGTCATCTGTTTAACGCGGCGAATCTTAACGTGCGGGGGTAATGCCATGACATATACCGGCATCTACCTGGTACGCTGTGCCGATCTATCTGTAGCGTATGGTTTTTTGCCAAGCCGGTCGCGAGCTTGTTAATATTGCCGTTTTGCCTGTCTATCGGTATGGTGCACGGTGACCCCGGGTCTGATTTTCTGTACGTCATTCGGGGACATGCTAACAAAGGCCCTGGATCTTGGGCTATAAACGGGAAAGAGGTTCAGGGCAGGGATGGAAGAAGTCACGGTCGAAGATAGTAGCCGGCGGCAGGTTGTGGCGCGGCCATGCTGAAGGCCGGCGGGCTTGCGGTGTGGCGTGGTGATCGCTGCCTGTTTAGCGATCTGGACGTGGCGCTGGCGGGTGGAGAAATGCTGTATGTCAGTGGCCACAACGGCAGCGGCAAGACCACCTTGCTGCGCCTGTTGTGCGGCCTGATATTGCCGGAGCAGGGTTCCATTACCTGGTCAGGTGTCAATATCCGCGCGCTCGGTGATGATTATCATCGCGAGCTGTTTTATTTTGGTCATTCAAGTGCCATCAAGGAGGGCCTGAGTGGCCTGGAAAATCTGCGTATGGCGGCGGCTCTGGCCGGTGAGCCGGTGACGGAACAGCAGGCCATCGAGGCCCTGGACCGCATGGGTCTTGAGGGTTATGAAGATCTGCCCGCCAAGGTTTTGTCGCAGGGGCAGAAGCGGCGGGTGGCGCTGGCGCGCCTGCTGTTGACGGGAACCCGCCTGTGGATACTGGATGAGCCGTTTACAGCGCTGGATATTGTCGCTATCGAGCATCTCCGTGATACACTGCATGCGCATCTGGCGGCGCAGGGTCTGGTAGTATTGACCACCCATCAACGGGTCGATTTTGAACCGGCACGGGTCAGGCAGCTCGACCTGGGGCACGGCTCGGGAACGGGTTTGTGAGCCAGGTCGGCATGACAACGGCGTTGATGTTGATATTACGCCGTGACCTGACGCTGGCAGTTCGTCGGATGTCCGATGTGCTGACGACGTTGTTTTTTTTCGTTATCGTGGTCAGCCTGTTTCCGCTGGGCATCGGCCCCGAGCTGGATACATTACGGGAGATTGCTCCCGGCGTTATCTGGGTGGCGGCGCTGCTGGCCTCGATGCTGGCGCTGGAGCATCTGTTCAGTGGCGACTATCGTGACGGTTCTCTGGAACAGTTGTTGCTCGTACCCCAGCCGCTTTCTTTGCTGGTATTCGGCAAGGTGCTGGCGCACTGGCTGGTCAGTGGCGCGCCGCTGGTGTTGATGGCGCCATTGCTGGGAACGCAGCTGGGGTTGACATGGGATGCCCTGCAGGTGTTGTTGCTGACGCTGTTGCTGGGTACACCGGTGATGAGCCTGGTGGGTGCTGTTGGCGCCGCACTGACACTCGGCTTACGCGGCCGGGGTGTGTTGCTGGCCTTGCTGGTGCTGCCATTATATATACCGGTGCTGATTTTCGGTGCCGGGGCCGTGGAGGCCAGTGCCTCCGGTCTGGGTGCCGGTGCCCATATGTCCCTGCTGGGGGCTATACTGGTGTTGGCGGTCTGTTTTGCGCCGTGGGCGACTGCCGCGGCGATCAGGATTTCGATGGAATAGGATTTGGCAATTAACTGGTTTAAATATGCTTCGCCAGTAAGTTTTTATCCACTGGCGGGCCGCCTGTCGCCATGGTTTGCCGGAGTGACGCTGGTACTGCTGGCTATCGGTCTGTATCTGGGTTTCTTTGTGGCGCCGACCGATTATCAACAGGGTGAGGCCTATCGCATCATGTTCGTCCATGTACCGGCGGCCTGGATGTCGATGTTTATCTATCTGGTCATGGCGACCTATGCCGGCCTTGGCCTGATCTTCAATACCCGTTTGTCTTCGATGATGGCAACCGCACTGGCGCCGACCGGAGCCATGTTTACCTTTCTGGCCCTGTGGACCGGTGCTCTGTGGGGTAAACCCATGTGGGGCACGTGGTGGGTCTGGGATGCACGCCTGACTTCGGAGTTGATCCTGTTGTTTTTGTATCTTGGATTTATGTCACTGCAGGCGGCCATTGATGATCCACGCCGGGCGTCACGTGCAGGCGCCGTACTGGCGTTGGTCGGCGCCGTCAATGTGCCGATCATCTATTTTTCGGTCAAGTGGTGGAATACCCTGCATCAGGGTGCTTCGATCAGTTTTGACAAGGCACCCTCAATGGCCGCGACCATGCTGGTGGCAATGCTGATCATGGCTTTAGCCTTCTGGTGCTATACCTTCGCGGTTGTCCTGCAGCGGGTGCGGTGTGAGATACTTGAGCGCGAGAGTCACAGCGACTGGGTCAACACCATGATTCAGGAGCAGCAGGGATAATGCAGGAATTTTTTGCCATGGGTGGCTATGGCCTCTACGTCTGGGGCTCAGTGGGTGTTACCGCGCTATTGATGATAATTGAGCCGTTGCTGATTGTGCGCCGCCGGCAGATCGTGCTACGGCGTTTGAGCCGTCGTCATCAACGTAGACAGTCGCGCAACCAGCGGCGACAGCAGGAACTGAGCGAAACCGATGCAGTAAAGGTGGAACATGAAGCCTAGACATAAAAGGATGGTTTTCATCGCCGCCGGGCTGGCCGGTATCGCCATTGCCGCAACATTGGTGCTGACGGCGATGAAAGGTAATATGACCTATTTTTTCAGCCCCAGTGAAGTGGTTGAGGGCAAGAGTCCTGTCAGCAAGACGATTCGTCTGGGTGGTCTGGTCGTCAATGACAGCCTCAAACGTGAAGACGATGGCCTGACGGTTCATTTTCGGGTCACGGATAATGTCCACACGATAAACGTGATCTACACCGGAATACTGCCGGACCTGTTCCGTGAGGGACAGGGTGTGGTGGCCCAGGGTCGGATGAGTAGTGATGGTGTCTTTATTGCCGATGAGGTTCTGGCCAAGCATGATGAGACCTATATGCCGCCCGAGGTGGCTGAAGCACTGAAAAAAACTGAAAAATCGGGTAAGTCTTCACAAAACGCTCAAAATTCCGGTATTTAAACCCGCCTGATACTGTAATGGAGTTAATGACATGATTCCCGAGATAGGACATTTTGCCTTGATCATGGCCTTGCTGATGGCCCTGATTCAGGGTTCGTTGCCGGTCATCGGTGCCAGTCGCGGAAAGGCACACTGGGTGGCGTTGGCGCGGCCGGTGGCCCAGGGCCAGTTCATGTTTGTGCTGCTGGCATTTATCTGTCTGGTCTATGCCTTTATCAGCAGTGATTTTTCCGTGGCCTATGTCGTCGATCATTCCAATACCGGTCTGCCGTTGCAATACCGCATTGCCGGGGTGTGGGGCGGGCACGAGGGCTCGCTGCTGTTGTGGGTGATGATGCTGTGTACCTGGACCCTGGCGGTCACATTGTTCAGCCGCAAGTTGCCGGAGGATATGGTGGCTCGCGTTATCGGTGTGCTGGGCCTGGTGTCGATTGGCTTTTTGCTGTTTATGTTGTTGACGTCGAATCCGTTTGAACGGCTGTTACCGATGGCGCCGGAAGGCCGAGACCTGAATCCGCTGTTACAGGATCCGGGGCTGGTGATCCATCCGCCGATGCTGTACATGGGTTATGTCGGATTTTCCGTTGCCTTTGCCTTTGCCATCGCCGCCTTGCTGGGTGGCAAGCTGGATGCCGCCTGGGCACGCTGGTCGCGACCCTGGACGATCGTGGCCTGGATGTTCCTGACCGTCGGTATCGCCCTCGGCAGCTGGTGGGCCTACTACGAACTGGGCTGGGGCGGCTGGTGGTTCTGGGATCCGGTCGAGAATGCCTCATTCATGCCGTGGTTGGTGGGCACGGCGCTGATCCATTCGCTGGCAGTGACCGAAAAGCGCGGCAGCTTCAAGAACTGGACCGTGTTGCTGGCGATCATTGCCTTTTCACTGAGTCTGTTGGGCACCTTCCTGGTACGTTCCGGCGTCCTGACTTCGGTGCACTCCTTTGCCACCGATCCGGCCCGCGGCATCTATATCCTGATGTTTCTGGCCGTGGTCATCGGCAGTTCACTGTTTCTGTATGCAATGCGGGCGCCGCAGGTTAAGGGTGGAGGCGGCTTCGCGTTGATCTCGCGCGAGTCGATGCTGTTGTCGAACAATGTCATGCTCGTGGTCGCCGCCGGCACGGTATTGCTGGGCACCTTGTATCCACTGGTTCTTGATGCGCTCGGCATAGGCAAGATCTCTGTCGGTCCACCGTATTTCGATACCGTTTTTGTGCCCTTGATGATACCGATGATTTTTCTCATGGGCCTGGCGCCGGCTGCGCGCTGGAAACAGGCCAGTTTGCCGGACCTGGCCAGACGTTTACGCTGGGCCTTTGTCGTTGCGGTGATTACCGCCCTGTTGTTACCGCTGACGATGGGAGGCTGGTCGCCGATGGTGAGCCTGGGTCTGTTGCTGGCGATGTGGATACTGGCGACAGTCGTCACCAGTCTGGTGCAGCGTTGTCAGCGTAACAATGCCCTGGGTCGGCCGTGGTTAACGGGGGCGACACGCAGCTATTATGCGATGCAACTGGCCCATACCGGTGTGGCGATCTTCATTATCGGTGTCACGATGGTCAAGGGTTTCGAGACCGAGAAGGATGTGCGCATGGATATCGGTGATACGACGACTGTCGGTGGTTATGAGTTTCGTTTCGATGGTGTAGTCGAAACGCCGGGACCGAACTACCGTGCCACGCGTGGCTATATCCAGGTCAGCAAGGATGGCCAGGAATTCAAGCTAATGCATCCGGAAAAACGTATCTACAATGTACAGACGATGCCGATGACCGAAGCCGCCATCGACACCGGGCTGTTCCGTGACCTCTACGTATCGCTGGGCGAGCCGGTCAGCGGCGGGGCCTGGAGTGTGCGTATCTACTATAAACCGTTTGTCGACTGGATCTGGGGCGGGTGTTTATTGATGGCCCTGGGTGGCCTGCTGGCCGTCAGTGATCGTCGCTATCGCCTGGCGGCCAAGAAGGTCAGCAAGCCTTTGCCGCAGTCCGATGACAAGCAAGTCGCGGAGGCCAAGGCGTGATCAGGCAACGGCTGCGTTATCTTGTGCCACTGGGGCTGTTTGTCATCATGGTCGGTTTTCTCGGCCGCGGCCTGTTTCTCGATCCGCGCGAGGTGCCGTCACCACTGATCGACAAGCCGGCACCCGCCTTCGAACTGAACCAGCTGCATAACCCGCAGTATCGCTTTGCCAGTCGCGATATGCTTGGCCAGGTATGGCTGCTGAATGTGTGGGCCTCGTGGTGTGTGTCATGTCGCTCCGAACACCCGGTGCTGGTGCAGTTGTCACGGCAGAATATCGTGCCGTTGTATGGTTTGAACTACAAGGATAAGCCGAGTGATGCGATTGCCTGGTTGAATGACCTGGGCGATCCGTATCGGCTCAGTACCACCGATACGGATGGCCGTGTGGGTATGGATTATGGCGTCTATGGGGTGCCGGAGACCTATGTCATCGACAAGCAGGGCATCATTCGCTACAAGCAGATCGGTCCGGTTACCGTCGAGGCGCTGAAAAACACGATCCTGCCACTGGTCAGGGAGTTGCAGGCGTCATGATTCATCGTATGTTGCTAGTACTGGTCCTGTTGCTGCCGGTGGCCGTGGTCGCCAAGGAGGCGGTGCCGCTGGCTGAAGATCCGCAAATCGAGGCGCGCGTGATGGCGTTATCCGCGAACCTGCGTTGCCTGGTATGCCAGAATCAGGCGCTGTCGGCGTCGGAATCCGATTTCGCCAATGATGTCCGGCGCGAGATTCGTTTAATGATGAAAGAGGGCAAGAGTGACCAGCAGATTATCGATTTTCTGGTACAGCGCTATGGCGATTTTATCCTGTTTAAACCGCCGGTGAAGAACATCACCCTGTTGTTATGGTTTGGCCCTTTGTTGCTGTTGCTGATCGGTGCGACCATCCTGTTACTGGTGTTACGGCATCGCAACCGGTCAACGGAAGGCAGCCAGCGACTCAGCGCCTCTGAGCATCAACGTGCCGAGGCGTTATTACAGGGGCAGGTCACGGAGCGGGAAATGACAGCGCGAGATGATTCAGACGAGGGACACAGGGCATGATGGTTTTCTGGCTGGTGGCATTACTGTTGATGGCGGCGGCATTGTTATTTGTGTTGCCTCCCCTGTTTCGTTCCGCTGAAGACACCCGCTCCGGCCGGCGTGCCGCGCTGAATGTATCGATCTATCGTGACCAGTTGGCCGAGATGGCGCGCGATCTGGATAACGATGTCCTGAGTCGGGAACAGTACCAGCAGGGCAGAGAGGAGATCGAACGGCGTATGCTGGAAGATGTCGGTGACAGCGATGTCTCGGCCGCGGCCGGGCGCGTCGATGCGCATTCAAAAATGACGGCAATCGCGATAGCCGTGATGCTGCCCGTCGCGGCGGCCGCCCTGTATCTGGTTATGGGTACTCCGGAAGGCCTGTCTCCTGAGGATTATCAACCACCGCCGATTACCCGGCAACAGGCCGCCGATCAAATCAATCAGATGGTCAGCCGGCTGGCTGCACGACTGGAGGATGATCCGAACGATGCCGAGGGCTGGAGGATGCTGGGTCGATCCTATCTGGCCCTGGAACGTTTTGCCGATGCCCGCAAGGCCTTCGAGAAGGCGGAAAAATTATTACCGGCCGACGCCCAGTTACTGGCCGATCTGGCGGATACCATTGCCATGACCAGTGGCCAGTCACTGGAAGGCCGTCCACTGGAACTGATCACGCGTGCACTGAAGCTGGACCCGAACAATGAGAAGGCGTTGTGGCTGGCTGGAACCGCAGCCTACGAACGTCAGGATTACCACGGGGCATTGGATTACTGGCAGCGCCTGTACGCGATGCAGCCGCCCGGTTCCCAGGGGGCCCAGGCGATGGAACGAAATATCGCCGAGATCAGGTCATTGCTGGGTGAGCCTGCTTCCGCATCCGCCATGCCCACCGCTCCCGCGAACAATACCACCCAGGCCATGACCGCTGGCAGGGTCAGCGGTGAGGTCAGGATCGCCACTGCCATGCAGGCTCGGGTCAAGCCTCAGGACAGTGTATTTATCTTTGCCAAGGCTGCCAGTGGTCCGCGCATGCCGCTGGCGGTATTTCGGACCACGGTTGCAGAGCTGCCGCAGCATTTTACACTCGATGACAGTCTGGCGATGATGCCTGAGATGAGTCTGTCCCATTACGCCGAGGTGGTGATTACCGCACGGGTATCGAAATCGGGCAGTGCCTCAGCGCAAAGTGGAGATCTTCAGGGTCAGACCGGGGTTATCAGCAGTGACAACAGCCAGGGCATTCAACTGGTGATCGATCAGGTGGTACCCTGACTAAATGCTGAGTGCTGAGTGCTGAGTGCTGAGTGCTGAGTGCTGAGTAATGAATGATGAGTAATGAGTGAGCAGGGCAGGCATTAGCCACCATCCCTGCTGGATGATTGATATGCGATGGATTAAGTTCCTGGTCCCGCGTTTAGTTGTCGTGCTGATGCTTTCAGCCTGTAATCAGGCGCCACCGGGTGATGCCCTGAGAGAGGGGCAGTTATTCCCGGCCTTGCAACTGAGCGGACTGGATCGTGCTGATATTTCGGTCGATGATCTGCGAGGGCGTTGGGTCGTATTGAACGTCTGGGCAACCTGGTGCGGGCCTTGTCGTGCAGAACTGGCCGGCTTGCAACAACTGGATCAGTTATTTGCCGACCATCAATTAGTGGTGCTGGGGCTCAATGTCGACGATGATCCGCATGTTGCCCGGGAGTTTCTGCGAGACCAGGGTATCACCTTCGCTAATTATTCTGATCCGGACATGTTTATCGCCCATCAGCTTCTGGATATCCGCGCCTTTCCGGATACCTTTATCATTGCTCCGAATGGTACACTAAGACGCAGTATCTCCGGAGAGCGTGACTGGGCCAGTCCCCGGGTTATCGATAATCTGCGGCGGGCTGTTGACGGTCAGGTGGAGAGATTACAGAAATTGTAGAACGGACAGGGTAACACTGTTATGAGAACAATAGATTCAAGCCGCCATGTTTTTTCTGTACTGATCCTGGTTTTGCTGTGGTGCAGTCTGGCGCTGGTGAGTCTTGCAGCCAGCGCCGCCGATCCGCAACAGGGTGGCAAGCTTTATGGCAAACATTGCCAGAATTGTCATGGGGCTACCGGAGCCGGGCAAATGCCGGGACTTCCGGATTTTTCCCGCGCTCAGGGTTTGATGCGATCCGATAATGACCTGTTGCAGTTCGTCCGCAATGGTGCCGGTATGATGCCGGCCTATCGCGGCCTGTTATCAGATCGTGAAATCCTCGATGTGATTGCCTACCTGAGAACGCTGCGACGATGAGAGGTGTTCTGCTGGTGGTGTTGAGCCTGCTCAGCGCCTGTTCTGATTCCCCTTCCGATTCTTCCGCCCAGGACGACATGAAACAGGCTGCGAATGAGACACCGGCCGCGGAGGCGATGCACATCGCCCCGGGGGCGAGCCTGCCCCGGGTGCTGGAATATTTCGATATCGGCAAGAATGTCTATGCCCGGTCACTGGTCTACGAACCGGAGCATAATGCCGTGTGGGTTGGAACCTCGGTGGGTGTGCACGAGATCGACCGGGACTCGCGTTCCGTTCGTAATACCTATACCCGTGATGACGGCCTGGCCAATGAGTACATCTTTGCCATGCTGGTCGACAGTCGAGGCGGCAAATGGTTTGGGACCAATGGTGGCGGCGCCTCACGCCTGGCGCAGGGACAGTGGCAGACCTTTTTCCCCATGCATGGGCTGGCCGATTACTGGGTCTATGCTTTTGCCGAGCAGGCCGGTGGTGACATCTGGATCGGTACCTGGAATGGAGCCAACCGCTATGAACCCGGCAGCGGCCGTTTAACGACCTATGTCAAGGAGTTGGTCAATGAATGGGTCTATGGTGTAGCGGTTGATCATCATGACCGGGTCTGGTTCGGTACCGAGGGCGGGGTGTCGATGTTTGATGGTCGGCAATGGCGTTCGTGGACCCACGATGATGGACTCGGTGCACCGAACAGTGCCGGCCTGCCGCCGAGTCCCAATACCGGGCTGGGCACACGTTCACGACATGATCTGAATGTCATGGTCGAGGGGCGGCCGAGTTATAACCCCAACTATGTTTTTTGTCTGAACATCGATAGCAACGACCAGGTCTGGGCCGGAACCTGGGGTGGTGGTGTCAGTCATTACGATGGCCAGCACTGGTCCAATCTGACCACGGCCGATGGTCTGGCCGGTGATATCGTTTTCAGCATGGACGAGGATGAGCAGGGTGTCATGTGGTTCGGTACCCAACGTGGTATATCACGATATGACGGCCGGCAATGGCAAACCCTGGGTCCCGAACAGGGCCTTAAGAACGGCAGCGTTTACAGTATCGTGGCCGTACCGGGTGGTGAAGTCTGGGCCGGTACCCGCGGCGGGGTCGTGCGCATCGGTCAGGGTTCCTGAACAGTATAATAAGTAGCAGGTGTTAAATCGTGAAACTTGATCATAAAACCTGGGCCATCATAATCTTTTTGATGGGTATCGTTGTCGCGGTGAGTTATACCGTGGGGCGTAAACAGGCTACCGTTACGGCCCCTGCTCCGGGTGCCGGTGTATTGTCTCCCGGCACGAAGTTGCCGAGTAATCACCCGCCATTGTCATCATCTCCTGTGCCGTCGGGTCAGGCGATGGATGCAGCGACCGCTGTCGCACCGGGGATTGCCAACAAGGCGTCTCGCTTCACTCACTTCCGGGTCGGCAATCGCAATGTTAAAGGCCTGCTGATTGACGGTGATTATGTCTGGATCGGCACTTCCGGCGGTGTCATTCGCTATGATATCAAGACTGACAGCCATAAGGTGTTTGATAACAAGATCGATGGTCTGATATCGAATGGTATTTTTCATATCAGCAAGATCGACGGCAAGCTATACGTCGGCACCTATGGTGGTGGTCTGTCGGTTTATGATATGGATGCCGATAACTGGAAAAACTACAATATCCCGGATGGACTGGCGGATCAGTTTGTCTATGATGTACACAAGACCGCCAATGGAGATCTGTGGATTGCCACCTGGTCGGGCACCAACCGGGTCAGGGGCGGCAGGCTGGATGATGCCGAGAGCTGGACGACGTTTGATGTTGACAATACCGCCGGCGGTCTGCCAAACCGCTGGGTCTATGCACTGGAGGAAGGCCGTAACGGCAGCATGTGGTTCGCT
>Ga0102952_1000554_pt1 | contig 13768 bp, 8 predicted proteins | sample SalPon2A_C_D1_MG_FD_78506 | JGI IMG/M metagenome (GOLD analysis project Ga0102952, IMG submission 78506) | Soil microbial communities from South San Francisco under conditions of wetland restoration - Salt Pond MetaG R2A_C_D1_MG | ecosystem: Environmental > Terrestrial > Soil > Wetlands | place... | reverse complement strand
GTCCCCTCGAGGCGCGCCGGCCCGCCCGCCAGGTGGTCGCGGAGGATCGTGCGCATCTCCGCCGCGTCGATGCGGCCCGCTCGGCGCATGAGCAGCTCGCGCGCCCGACGCAGCCGGCCCTCGGAGATGCGCCCGGGGACGTGAGGGTTGCGGAAGGCGCGGGCGACGTCGATGCGCTCGGCGCGCTGCCACCAGCCCGACGAGCGCGCGAAGCCCTCGAGCGTGCGGCACGAGATGTCCCAGTCGTCGCCGATGGACAGGTGGTTCGAGTGGGAGTCGAGGGTGACCTGGCGCGCCGCCCAGTGACGGCCCGAGGTCTCGAGCAGCCAGCAGCCGGCCGGGTCGGCCAGGGCGAAGGCGTTGTGGTAGCCCGACGCGCCCGGCGCCAGCGCCGAGCCGCCCTGCCCGTGGGCCTCGAGCAGCGCGGCGATCACCTCCAGCGCCTCGCGCGCCGTGCGTCCGCGCTCGAGGCCGAGACGCACGAGGTCCATGCCGATCAGGCCCGGCGCCTCCTCGACCGGCTCGCGCGAGAACACGGTCAGGTTGCCGATGGCGACGCGATGCTCGTTGACGCCGTGCTCGAAGCCCCAGACCCACCACGGCGAGTGGCCCATGACGGCGTAGGTCTCGGAGACCTGGGGGATCGCCACGTGGGTGCAGACGACCGAGGAGCCCGGCGGGTGGTTGGCGGCGGGGGATTGGAGGAAGGGCTGGGCTTCGCCGTCCTTCCGGTCGCTGTTCTTCGCGAAGACCACCGACCCGTCGGCCGTCTCGCTCGCCGCGGCGAGCAGGGTGTCGCACATCGACAGAGCTTATCACGGGGATGCGCGTCGGCTGCCGGCGGCCTGCGCCCCAGGGATCGCGCGTCCCGGGCACCGGGGTAGACTCCCCCGCCGCGGCCTCGGGCCGCAGGACGGCGCCAGGGGGCGCCCCCCGGAGAGGCCATACCGGCGCGATGATTCCCGACCGCGCGCGCTTCGCGCTGCTGCTCGTCTGCTTCCTGCTCTCGGGCTTCGCGGCCCTGCTCTACCAGACCGCGTGGACGCGCGAGTTCTCCTTCGTATTCGGCACGTCGGAGCTGGCGATCGCGGCCGTGCTGTCGGCCTACATGGCCGGGCTCGCACTCGGCGCCGCGGTGGCCGGGCGCCTGGCCGCGCGCATCGCGCGACCCGTGCTGGCCTACGGCGTGCTCGAGCTGCTGATCGCGGTCGGCGCGCTGGCCGTGCCGCTGGGGATCCGCGTCGTGAGCGGCATCTACCTCTCGGCGCTCGGCGGCCTCGAGGCGCCGCCCGAGACCCTGGGCCTCGCCACGGCGCTCTTTCACCTCGCCGGGACCTTCGTCGTGCTCGTCCCGTGCACGGCGCTCATGGGCGCGACGCTCCCCCTGCTGGCGCGCCACGCCGTCCACCGCGACGATCAGATCGGGCCGCGCGTGGGGACGCTCTACGCGGTCAACACCACCGGGGCCATCTTCGGGACGCTGTGCGCGGCGTTCCTGCTGCTGCCCGAGCTGGGGCTGCGCAAGACGGTGTACGTGGGCGCGGCCTGCAACCTCGTGGTGTTCGCCGCGGCGGCGCTCCTGGCGCGCGGTGGCGTGCCGCCCGAGCCGGCCGGCGCGGCGCCACCCGAGCGCTTCCACTGGATCCTGCCCTTCATGACGCTCTCGGGCGCCGTGTCGTTCGTCTACGAGGTGCTCTGGACGCGGCTGCTCGGCCAGGTGCTCGGCGGGAGCACCCACGCCTTCGCCACCATGCTCGCGAGCTTCCTGCTCGGCATCGCCCTCGGCAGCGCCGTGGCCGCGCGCTTCGCCCGCACGCGCGCGGGCGCGACGCTCGGCTTCGCCCTGGCCGAGCTCGGCACCGCCGTGTTCGCCTGGGCGGCCTTCGCCGGCGCCGACTGGCTGCCGACCCTCGCCGGGCCGCTCGGCGTCACCGCGCGCAACCCGGCGCCGGGGATCGTGCTCGCCGCCGGCTTCCTGCTCCCCTTCACGCTCTGCATCGGCGCGACCTTCCCGTTCGCGGTGCGCATGCTCGCGCGGCGCGCCGAGGACGCGGCCCTGGTGAGCGCGCGCGTCTACGCCTGGAACACCGTCGGCTCGATCGCCGGCGCGGTGCTGGCCGGCTTCGCGTTCCTGCCCTGGCTGGGCCTCGAGGGTACCCTGGCCCTGGGCGTCGGCCTGAACTTCGCGCTGGCCGCCGCGACGGCCCTGCTCGCGTCGCCGCGGCGCGCCGCCATCGCGCTCGCGGGCGCCGCCGGCCTGGCCGCGGCGCTGCTCGTGCCCCAGGAGCCTCCGTGGCGCCTGCTCCAGCACTCGGTGCTCGCGGGCGCGCCGTTCCAGGGCGAGATCGTCTACCTCGGCGTCGGGCGCTCGGCGACGGTGACGCTGCTGCGGCACGGCTCGACCTGGCGCGTCGCCACCAACGGCCTGCCCGAGTCGGCGATCGAGGGGCCCGACGTCCCGCCGGCCCGCCTCTCCGAGGCCCACTGGCTCTCGATGCTGCCCGTCATGGCGCGCCCCGACGCGCGCGAGATGCTCGTGATCGGTCTCGGCGGCGGCAACACCGTCGCCGCCGTGCCGAGCTCGGTCGAGCACGTCGACGTGATCGAGCTCGAGCCCGAGGTGGTGGCCGCCAACCGTCAGGTGCCGGCGCGGCGTGGCGGCGAGCCCCTCGACGACCCGCGCGTGACCCTGAAGCTGGGCGACGCCCGCGGCGCCCTGGCCCTGGCCCGCAAGCGCTACGACGCGATCGTGTCGCAGCCCTCCCACCCGTGGACCTCGGGCGCCTCCCACCTCTATACGCGCGAGTTCTTCGAGCTGGCCCGCGCCCACCTCGTGCCGGGCGGCATCTTCACCCAGTGGATCGGCGTCGGCCTGCTCGACGAGTCGCTGCTGCAGACCCTGCTCGCGAGCCTGCTCGAGGTATTCCCCCACCTCGAGGTCTACCGGCCCGTGCCGAGCGCGCTGCTGTTCGTGGGCTCGGACCAGCCGGTGGACGCGCTGAGCCACGTGGCGGAGGCGATCCGGCGCGCGCCCGAGAGCTTCGCGCGCGAGGGTCTCTGGCGCGCCGAGGACCTCGCGCCGGGCTGGGTGCTCGACACCGAGGGCGCCCGCTCGCTCTCGCGTGGCGCACCCATCAACAGCGACGATCACAATCGGCTGGCGACCGTCGTTTTCAAGGCCGACCGCGGCTTCGACTGGATCGACCCCCTGCTGCGCAATCGCGATCCGCTCGCGTCACGCATGGGCGGGCTCGAGGTGGCTCCGCTCGTGCGGCGGCTGCACGTCTACGGGCAGGGCGATCGCGCCGAGGCGCTGATGACCCGGCTCGAAGGCGTCGACTACGCCGTGGGGATGGGCTTCGTCCAGCTCGCCGGCCGCACCGCCGAGCCGTCGCGGCGCGCCTTCGAGCACGCGCTCGAGCTCGACCCGACGCGCGCCGACGCGCGCGCCGGCCTCGTGCTCGCGGGGCGCGGCCGCGGCGAGGTCCCCGACGGTCTCGAGCCCCGCGAGCGCGCCGTCGCCGAGGGCTGGCGGCGCCTCGCGGCCGGCAACCCCGGCGCGATCCGACCGCTCGAGGCCGACCTCGCGGCCTGGGCGCCGGGCGACCTGCTGCGCCCCGACGCGCTGCGCCTGCGCGTGGCCTGGCGCGTCGCCGGCAAAGACGCGCACGACGCAGCGGAGGCCCTCGCCATGAACACACAGGTGCTCGAGGTCGGCGGCGCGCCGCCCGACTTCCTCGACCGCGCGGCCGCGGCGCAGGCGGCCGGCCGGCCCGACTTCGCCTGGGGCGCTCTCGAGGTGCTCGCGGAGCGCGTCTCGGGGCCCCGCACCGCGGAGCTCGCGCGCGGCGGCCTCGCCATCGCCGCCACCCTCCCGCCCCACGAGCGCGGCGACGCGATCCGCGCCGCGCTCGAGGCCCGCCTGCGCTGAGGGGCGTCCCACCCCGGCTGGGCGGGCCGACGCGACGTTCAGCGGCGCGCGGCCCGCCTGCGACGCCGGGCGAGCGCGAGCGCCGCGAGGGCGGGCAGCAGCTCGGGCCCGAGGCCGCAGCCGCTCGGCGCCTCGGTCTTGCGCCAGGGCGCATTCACGCACTGCGGGTCGGGGTCGCCCACACCGCCGCCGTCCCAGTCCACGAAGCCGTCCTTGTCGTCGTCGAGGCCGTTCTGGCAGGCGGGGCTCTCGGTCATCCAGCCCGGGTCACGGCAGCCGAGGTCGGCCGTGTCGATGGCGCCGTCGAAGTCGTCGTCGAGGCCGTTGTCGCAGACCAGCGCGTCCGACTGCTCGGAGGGGTCGCTCGGGTCGACGCAGCCCGGGTCGGCCGCGTCCACCAGGCCGTCGCCGTCGTCGTCGATCTCGTCGTCGCAATCGGGCGGCAGCGTGTCGAGGTCGAGGCTCGCCATCACGTAGGGCTCGGCCATGCCGGTGGCGAGCCAGGTGTCGAGCAGCTTCTGGCCTTCGGCGGCGAGGTGCGCCACCGAGCCCGTGTTGGCGAGGTGGAGGAACTGCACGTACTCCCAGCTCGTCGGCTGGTAGAGCAGCTCCACCTCGGCGCGCACGGCCGCGGGATGCGGCGAGAGCAGCAGCTCGTCGAAGTAGTCGTAGACTCCGCCGGGGCCCGGGTCGCCGTACTGGCTCGCGGGCACGGGGAGGGCGTTGCGCTCGAAGGCGTCGTCGTAGCGCATGCCGTAGGGCGGAATGCGCGTGTCCGAGATCAGGGTGTTGTTCAGCGCGAAGTGGAAGGTCTTCTCCGCGCTGCCCGGATCCTCGGCGGCCAGGTCGCCCAGGGTCGTGACGGGCGCACCGGTCACGCGGTCGTACTCGAGCGGCGTGGTCGGGTCCCAGCCGAGCGACACGAGCAAGGCGGCCCAATCCTGGGTCATGGCGGGCTGCGCTTCGTAGATGCGCGTGTCCGTGCCGGAGAGGTCGAGCAGGGTGCGCACCACGGTCGGCGTGCCGTCGAGGTCCACGTCGAGATCGCCGTAGCTGCCGTCCTCCTTCACCAGGGCGTCACCCGCGTCGTACCAGCGCACGCGCAGCCACATACGCCGGCCCTCCGGGTAGCCGCTGATCAGCTTGTGGCCCGTGAGGTTCACCACGCGCACGCGCAGCTTCTCGGCCGAGAGGGCCGCGGCGTTCGAAAGGTTGTCCTGGGCCCGCACCGCGCCCACGGCCAGCGCCGCCGACTGCTCGGGCGACAGACCGCTGCCGAGCAGCAGGTCGCCCTGGTCGTCCTGGTACTGCACCGCGGTGGGCGCCCAGTAGTTGCCGCCGGTCAGGTCGTGCACCGGGAGGTCGGCGCGCACGGGCGGGTGCTTGTTGCAGCCCTGCCCGACCGTGGGCCTCATGTGGCAGGTCTGGCAGGTGAAGTAGCGCGGGGTGCCGTCCTCGTAGTCGCCGCCGTTGCCGGCGAGCTGGGCCGCGAGCCAGGCCTTCTCGATGGAGCCGTCCTGGAGGTCGGCGGGCAACGTCGCGTAGTCGGAGACGCGCAGGGTCGGGAACACGCTCGCCATGTGCTCGCTGAAGGTGCGCTCGACCACGCCGTACTGGTACGGGAAGGCGTTGAAGGCCACCTTGGTGTCGACCGGCGCGCCGGGCACGCCGCTGAAGCTCCCGGGCGGCAGCAGCGCCTGGGCACCGTGGTTGGGCGCGAGGTCGCCGACCGCCGGGTTCGACACGTCGTGGCAGGTGCCGCAGAACTCCGCCGAGCGGTGGAAGAGCGACTGCTCGAACTGGTGCGTCGCTTCGGCGTCCGCGTAGGGGCCGAGCTTCGCGTTCTCGTTGGAGACGACGAACATGCCGCTCCCGAGGTAGGCGGTCGGCGGCGAGCTCTCGTCGTGGGCGAGGAAGGGCGCGTTCTGCACGCCCAGGTGCTCGGAGCCGTCGGGGTTGGTGAGCCGGTGGCACAGGTCGCACTGCACGCCATTGGCGTCGTTCTGGTTCATGGACGAGCCGTCGGTCGGGAGCGAGCGGCCCTCGAGCCAGCCCTTGGGGATGTGGCAGCGCAGGCAAAGGTCGCCGGCGCCGTCGAAGTCCTGCTCGGCGATGGCCACGGTGGCCCAGAAGATCGGGTCGCGGCTCGCGTGGGCCATCATGCTGCCCGACCAGTTGAACCAGGGCTCGCCGTTCGAGTCGAAGTTGCCGTGGCAGTTGTCGCACTTGGAGACGGACTGGATCTGGCTCGTCTCGCCCGGCTGGGTGCCGGGCATCTGGATCTCCGGCGGCACCGTGTCGGCCGCGACCGCGACCCCGGCCCACACCGCACACACCGTCCCCAGAACGATCGAAAGGCTCCGTCCCACCATGGCCAACGCCTCCTTCCGAGATCGTTCGCAAGAGACGTGCCGAGCGGAAACGAGCCGCTGACGCTCCGTTCCCGCGGGTCGCTGAGAGAGGTGAGACAGGGGCCTGTGACGAAGTGTCCCGACGGGACTCCGCGACTGGGGCGAGCCTGCTAGAGGTCGTCGGCGAAGACCACGCCGTCGAAGTCCGCGGCCGGGAAGGGCAGGTCGAGGCGCGGGGCGCGGGCGTGCGACTCGGCGTAGACCCTCGGCCGCTCGGGAAAGCGCGTCGGGTAGTAGTTCATCTCGACGAGCGTGCGCGCCGCGCGCAGGGCGACGGGCTCGACCGCCGAGAGCTCCGCGCGCGACGCCACCGTCTTGCACGCGGCGATGGCGGCGGCGAGGCCCGCCTCGGAGTAGACCGACGGCGCGAAGGGCCCGTCGTCGCCCGGCGCCTCGGCGGGCTCGGGCAGCTCGCCCGCGCGCCACAGCGACGCGCGGCCCTCGTGCGGGAAGGGGTCCACCGGCTCGCCGTCGAGCCAGGTGTTGAAGTGGACGTGGGGCGCGCCGAAGGGGAAGGTCACCAGCGCGTCGAGCCCGCTGTAGCCCGACAGCGCGATCGGCTCGCCGCGCGCCACCTCCTGGCCCTCGCGCACGAGCGCGCGCGCCAGGTGCGCCGAGGTCGTCATGAGCCCGTCGCCGTGGTCGATGAAGACCTTCAGGCCCCCGCGATTGAACTCGCTCACGATGCGCACGACCTGGCCCGGCGCCGCCGCCACGACGCGCGTGCCCACCGGGATCGCGAAGTCGGTGCCGTTGTGGCTGTCGTAGGTGAGGCCCCGCCCGCGGAAGTCGAGCACCTGGGTCTTGCGCACCGACCAGCCCTCTTCGATGGGCGTCTGCCGGTGGTTGAACAGGTTGGTCACGACCGCGCGGCGCGGCACCACGAAGCGCCCGCGCCACAGCGGCAGCGCCAGGCGCGGCCGCAGCTGCGACAGGCTCGTGCGGTCGAAGCGGCTCGGCGGCACGTCCTCCTGCCCGCGCAGGGCCACCAGCGCCTGGGCGAAGCGCTCGCGCCAGGGGTGCAGGCCGAGCGCCTCGCGGAAGAGGCGCACCGGCGGATCGGCGGGGGCGGCGGCGTCCATGGCACCAGCCTACCCTGAGGCGACGCCGTCTTCATCCAGCGTTCACGCGCATCGCCTAGGGTTCGAGGAGGGCAGGCGCACGAGCCACGCCCGATGCTGCTCCCCAACGGAGGATCTCCCGCATGAAGAAGCCTCTCCTGGCCGCCGCCCTGCTCCTGGCCCTCGCGCGGCCCTCGGGCGCCCAGCCCGTGGTGTACACGGACGAGGCGGCGTTCCTGGCCGACCTCGCGGCGCTCCCGGGATCCACCGTGCACGAGAGCTTCGAGGACGAGGGCGCGTGGGCGGAGTCGCGCAACTCGATCGTCGCCCCCGGCAGCGCGGCGTCGGCGGCGAGCCAGGGCCTCGTCTGGACGTCGAACCACGCCGGCAACGAGATCGCCACCGGCACCGTCGGCGGCAGCGCGCCCGATGGCGCGTACGCGATCTACTCGCTGCCGCACGGGCTCACGACCGACTCGGGCCTCTACTGCGACTCGGCGGAGGACCCGAACATCCCGATCGAGTGCTTCCAGGACGACGGCCTCGCCGTCGCGGCCGAGGGCGGCCAGGCGCTGTTCGCCTTCGGCGGAAAGATCGACACGGCCAACTCCGGCAAGGTGACCTTCCTGCTCGACGCCGTCGACGTGAACGCCAGCGATCCGGACAACGTGGGCAACTGGCAGCGCGAGGGCGACCTCGCCGACCAGTGGGCCTTCGTCGGCGTGATCGACCCGGCGGGCTTCGCCTCCGTCGAGCTGCGAGAGCTGCGCGGCAAGGACTTTCAGCAGGTGCTGCTCTTCGCCGACGACTTCACGATCCGCCGCGACGACCCCGCCTGCAGCAACGGCATCGACGACGACGGCGACGGCGGCGTCGACTTCGACCCGATCACCGCCGCGGACCCAACCCAGGGCACGGGCGACCCCGGCTGCCTCGACCCCGCCTGGCCGGTGGAGGACCCGGCGTGCCAGAACGGCGTGGACGACGACGGGCGCCCGGGGATCGACTTCGACGGCGGGGCCTCGCTGAACGGCGGCATCCCCGTGGACGAGCCCGACCCGCAATGCGTGGGCAAGCCCTGGCGGGACAGCGAAGCGCCCCCCAAGGCGTGCGGCCTCGGCGGCGGGCCGGCCCTGCTGCTCCCGGCTCTGCTCGGGCTACGGCGGCGGCGGCGGCGCGGCCGTCAGGCGTAGTCGGGCGGCGGCACGAACTCGCCGAGCCACGACGCGGCCTCGAGGGTCGAGCGGTCCTCGAAGCGCGCGCCCACGATCTGGATCCCCACCGGCAGCCCCGCCGCCGTGCGCCCCACGGGCGCCACGGTCGAGGGCAGCCCCACGAGCGTCGGCAGGCTCACCCAGTGGAGAAAGTCGAGGTAGGGCCGTTCCTCGCCGTTCACCGTCATGCGGCGTTCGTGGAAGTTGGGCCGGTGGTCGTGGAGCAGCGCCGTCGTCGGGTGGACCGGCATCAGCACCAGGTCGAAGTCGTCGAAGAAGCGGCGCCAGGCGATGGCCATCCGCTGACGCGCCTCGTCGCACCCGATCCACTCGCGGTGCGAGAGCAGCGAGCCGCGAATCTGGCGCGCCACGTCGCTCTGATCGTCGGCCGAGAGCTCGGCCGACGCCGCCGTCATCAGGTCGATCACCGAGCGGGGAAAGCCGGCCGCGATGATGGGCGTGAGCAGCTGCAGATAGGTCTCGTAGGCGCGCGCGAAGTCGATCTCGGGCCTTGCCGCGCGATCGACCTTGGCGCCGCTGCGCTCGAGCTCGGCCGCCGCGCCTTCGAGCAGCGTGCGACACTCGGCCTCGACGGGCGAGAACGGGTCGTCGAGCCAGGCGGCCACGCGCAGGCCCGAGGGGCTGGTGGCGCGCGGCGCGGGCAGCTCGAGCCTCCAGCCGCCGCGCTCGTTCGTGGGGCGCGGACCGGCCAGCAGCGAGAGACCGAGCGCCAGGTCTTCGGCGCTGCGCGCCATGGGGCCGACGACGTTGAGGTCGGTCTCGGCGAGCTGCCCGGGCGGGCCGGGGATGTGCCCTCGGTCGGAGACGATGCCCCAGGTCGGCTTGTGGCCGAAGACGCCGCAGGCGTGGGACGGGTTGCGGATCGAGCCGCCGATGTCGCTCCCGATCTCGAGCGGCGTGAAGCCGGCCGCGAGCGCCGCCGCCGCGCCGCCCGACGAGCCGGCGGGGCTGCGCGCCGGGTCCCACGGGTTGTTCGTCGTGCCGTAGACCGAGTTGAAGGTCTGCCCGTCGCCGGCGTAGAGCGGGACGTTCGTCTTCCCGATCACGAGGGCGCCCGCGTCCACGTAGCGCTGCACGGCGTCGGCGCTCGCGGCCGGCACGTGCCCGGCGAGCTCCGGCGCCCCGCACGCCGTGACGAGCCCCTCGGTCTCGAAGGCGTCCTTGATGGTGACGGGCAGGCCGAGGAGCGGCTTGCCCTCGGTGCGCCCCGCGGCCAGCTCGGCGTCGGCCGCGCGGGCCCGCTCGCGCGCCCGCTCGAAGTCGCGCGCGACCACGGCGTTGAGACGCCCGTCGAGCGCCTCGATGCGCGCGATCGCCTGATCGAGCAGCTCGCCCGCCGAGATCTCTCGCGCGCGCAGGCGGGCCGCGAGCTCGCGGGCAGTCTGAAAGTGGAGGGGCTGACTCATGGGCGACTCCTGGCCGGGGCGCCCGACAGCCTACCGCGTCGCCGGCGCGCGGGAAGCGCCACGCGCCGGGAGAGCGCCGCCGCCGGCCACGGTGGCGACCCGCCGGCCCCCTGCGGTATCCACTCTCCGGCACGCGCCGGTAGCTCAGCTGGATAGAGCACCAGGCTTCGAACCTGGGGGTCGGGGGTTCGAATCCCTCCCGGCGTGCCAGCTTTTCTTCGCGAAACGGCTCGAACGCTCGCTTCGCCCCGCGCCCGGGAGGGACGCCGGGCGGCGAAGCCGCACGAGCAATCCCTCCCGGCGTGCCAGCTCTCCTCGGAGCTCCGCTCGCTTGCGGGCTCGCGTCATCGGCGTCCGCATCGCGGACACCCTGTGGGTGCCCAAGGGGTGCCACGGTGGAGCGCCCCTCGACGGTGCTCCAGCCGTAGATCGCGCGAAGTCGCTCGATCTCCTCGGCCTCGGGCCAGGTCCTCGGGTCGAGGAACGAGTCGTCGTGGGACTTCCGATCCGCCGGCCCGCCATGCCGACGCCGTACAACGCCTGGTGAACGCCGGCGCGGTCGTGACGGGCAAGACGAACGTCCGTCTCTACGCCGGCAACTGCCAGACCTGCCTTCCCCACGACCACCGGCCCGATCTCCACGAGCGCACGCGGGTCGTGAACGGAGAGACGGCGCCCTCTCTCGACGTCTCGAAGTGGGTGAGCCTCGCGACCCTGGCCGCCCTGCCCGCGACGGTGGCGCTGGTGGGCCGTACCCGCGCCGGGCCTCCGTCGGCATCCGGATCGTGAGCGCCCGCTCCGAAGACCGCTCGACCCTCGAGGCCGCCTCGTGGGTCGGAGGCTTCGTGCCGCCGCCCGACCTCGCCGGATCCGGGCGCGATGGGCGCAACGGCCGGGCCCGACGCGATTCGCGTCTACGGGTGCGTTGCCGCGACGCGGCCGGCTGGCCCTCCCTAGGGTTGGAAGCGGCCGCGGGGCGTTCTGGGCGGGGCCCCCAGCGCGCTAGCCTCTCGGCATGGAAGACGAGCACGGACGGCAATCCCCGGCGGCCACGGCGCGCTTCGCGCCCGGCCAGCTCGTCCGCCATCGCCGGTTCGACTACCGCGGTGTGGTGGCGGACGTGGACGCCGAGTTCTCCCTGGACGACGCCTGGTACGCGCGGAACGCCGTGACGCGCCCGCCGCGGGATCGGCCCTGGTACCACGTGCTCGTGGACGGCTCGGGCGCCGTCACCTACGTCGCCGAGCGCAACCTCGACCCCGATCCGTCGGCCCGGCCGGTGGAGCACCCGCTGGTCGAGCGCTACTTCGAGGCCTTCCGCGACGGCAGCTACGTCTCGAGCCTGCCCCGGGGTTGAACGTGCCCGGGCCCGCTAGCCCTCGTCGGCTCCGGCTCCCCGTCGCCCGACCGCTCCGCGCGCGCCTGGGCGACGTTTTCGACGTGCTGGAGGTGCCCGCCGACGCCCGCGCGCCGTTGGTCGAGGGCGGCGATGCGCTCCTCGGTGCCATAGAGCATCACCGTGTCCTCGGCGTCGATGCGGGTCTCTCCGCGCGGCGCCCCGACGTAGCTCGAGTCGCCGCGGGTGATCCCGAGGACGAGGATGCCTTCCTCCGGCAGGTCGAGCTCCCCGAGGGTGTGGCCGGCCATCCAGTCGCCGCTCTCGACGTTGAGCTCGGCCACGCGATAGCCGCCGCCGAGCCGGAGCAGGCTGCCGTAGTCGCGCCGCCCGAGGTCGGTGTGCCGGCGTAGCAGCCGCTCGATCCCCCGCCGGAGCATCCGCTCCACCCAGGCGCTGCGGGCCACGAGGTAGAGGGCCAGCAGGCCCCCGACCAGCAGCCCGAACTGCTCGGTCCGGGAGACCATGTCGCCCCCGCTCCGCGACATCAGCAGGATCACGAGCGATGCGCCGAGCACGAGGCCGGTGTTGCCGATCAGCATCAGCGCCATGATGATGCGACGCCGCAGAGGGTGGCTCACCACCCGCTCGGACTCGTGGGTGGTGAAGCCCGCGCCGGTGAGCGCCGAGCGTGCCTGGAACTGCGCCACCGGCTGGCTCATGCCCGTGAGCGTGAGCGCCACGGTCGCGACGCGCGTGATGATGAGCGACATCACCAGCACGACCAGGAGCGAGAGGACCTCGAGCACGGGGCCAGGATAGCGGGCTGCCCGCGTCGGTCCCCGGCTTCACGGGCTCCGATCGACACGCTGCGCGCCGATCCGTCCCGGCCCGGTCCATCCGATGTACGCTCGTGGGTCGTGACGGGCTTCCGACATCGTGGAGTGTCCACCTCGGCGGCGGCCCGGGCCCGGACGCGCCCCGTCCTGGCCGCGGTGGGGATCGCCGGGGCGCTGCTCGCCTGCTCCGGCGAGGCACGCGATCTGCCGGCCATCGAGGCCTCCGGACGTCTCGTCGCCCTCCTGCCCTACAACAGCACGACCTACTTCCTCTACCGCGGCGAGCCCATGGGCTACGAGTACGAGCTCCTGCGGCACTTCGCCGGCGATCGCGAGCTCGTCCTCGACGTGGTGCCGGTCGAGGAGCCGGCGCAGCTCCTGGATCGGCTGCGGCGCGGGGAGGCCGACGTGGCCGGAGGGCGCCTGCTGCCCGAGCTGCAGAAGGCGCGCGGGGTCGCCTGGTCGGAAGGCCTGTACGGCACGCGCCTCGCGGTGGTCCAGCGCGCCGTGGCCCGCGACGAGGCGGATGAGGTGCTCTCGGCGCGGCGCGTGGAGTCGCCCCAAGACCTGGCCGGCCGCACGGTCCACGCGCCGTCCGGCTCGGCCGCGGTCGAGCGCCTGCTCGAGATCGCCGACGAGATCTCCGGCGACGTGGAGATCGTGGAGGTGGCGCCCGACGTCTCCGCAGAGACCTTGATCCGTCGCGTGTCGCGAGGCGAGGTCGAGCTCACGGCCACCCAGCGAAACCTGGCGCGGCTGAAGAAGAGCTACTTCCGCAACATCCTCGTGCGGCCGGCCCTCGGGCCCGAACGCGAGGTGGCCTGGGCCGTGCCGGCCGGCGCCACGGCCCTCCGCAGCGCCCTCGACGCCTGGATCGCCGACCCCGAGAACGAGGCGCTTCGCGAGGACCTCTACTACAAGTACTTCGTCGATCGTCGTGGCTACCGCGAGCGGGTCGAGAGCTCCTATCTGACGTCCACCACCGGCCGGCTCTCCCGCTTCGACGAGCTCATTCGGCAGGAGGCCGAGCGGCTCGGCTGGGATTGGCGTCTGCTCGCCTCCATGGTGTTCCAGGAATCGCGCTTCGACCCGGACGCACGCTCCTGGGCCGGCGCGAAAGGGCTCCTGCAGCTCATGCCCGCCACCGCGCGGGCCTACGATGTCGAGGACCCCACCGACCCCGCGCAGAGCCTGCGGGGCGGGGTGTCGCTGCTGGCCTGGCTCGACGGATACTGGGCGGACGAGATCGCCGACCCCGACGAGCGTCTCCTCTTCGTGCTGGCCTCGTTCAACGTGGGACAGGGTCACGTAGCCGACGCACGGCGCCTGGCCGAGGCCGAGGGCGACGACCCGGACCGCTGGGAGGACGTGGCCGGCTGGCTGATCCAGAAGTCGCGCCGGAAGGTCTACGCCCGACCGGAGGTGCACCATGGCTTCTGCCGTGGCATCGAGCCGGTCACCTACGTGGCGCGCGTCCTGGAGCGCTACGCCCACTACCGCCACTTCGTCTCGGACCGGCCGGAGCCCGCGCCCGCCGCCGAGGCCGGCT
>Ga0102952_1000551_pt1 | contig 13851 bp, 15 predicted proteins | sample SalPon2A_C_D1_MG_FD_78506 | JGI IMG/M metagenome (GOLD analysis project Ga0102952, IMG submission 78506) | Soil microbial communities from South San Francisco under conditions of wetland restoration - Salt Pond MetaG R2A_C_D1_MG | ecosystem: Environmental > Terrestrial > Soil > Wetlands | place... | reverse complement strand
TCAAACTTTGGATCACCTGTGCGGCAGCCCAGCTCTGTCGCCGTCACGGTCGCGGGATTCTTCGGCTGTGCACCTTCGATCCGCTCAATTGCCGCCACGACGTTCAGCAGCGTCTCGCGGTCCTCATCCAATCGACTCTGAACTGCGGCGGTCTCGCCTTGTGCGACTGCCGGTATAGGTGCAAGCATTCGTAGGGGTATGACTGCTGCATAGCCCAATAGAGAGAACACGGCTGATAGCAACACCACTCGCTTCATGACACTACACTCCTCTTGCGTTGGTAGGCCCGTTGACAGGCGTGAGATGCTGTCCGTTGCCGCTTGAGTCGGCACGGTTGCCACTGTACTGACCGAGATCGTAGAATGCAATCAAGCTGGTCTTTTGCGACTTCTTCAGGTCGCGGTACTCTACGCCCGTACCCCCGTTGCGAATCGCCTCCAGCTCGGCGTCGGTGAGCGCTCGCGACCAAAAACCCCAACGGTCCATCCTGCCATCAAGCGAGTCAACCAGCGATATGTCACTGGCGCCTAGTCGCATCGCCGCAGCGCCTGAAAACATCCCGCCTATATGCTCGGTCTGCTGCTTAGTCGCATCATCGACGTTGAGAGTCAATGCACCGGTAGGATCGTTCGGATCGTGTCGCAGCGATACGAAGTACCACTGTCCTACATTGCTCACGGCCAGCGTCGACGTGAAGACAGTCGCAGTCGTGCCGTCGGCCGAGAGTCTCGCCGCTAGATAGCCGCTAGCCGTGAGGTATAACACCCACTCACGAGTACCGGCCGCAGCGTATTTACCAGCGATGTACTGAGCGCCTATCGAGTCGAGGTAGACCCAACCGCAGGCGGTGAAACCGGCGTCCGAGACGTCCCACACCGGCGAGTGCGATACGGTCAGATATTGATTCGAGGCGTTAGCCAGTGCCACTGCTTTAGTCGATCGTCGCTTGTGCCAGAAGCGTACAAACACATCGCCGTCGTCGCCGACTTCCAAGCCCAACGCTACACGCACGTCGCCGTCGCCGTCGAGCGCCGGCGAAGCGTAGGTCATACCCGTACCGTAGTCGGGCAGCGTCGTCGTGGCGCCGTCGTTGAGGTTGGACAGCGGCTGAGGATCGCTCCACGTCACGCCGCGATCATCGCTGTACCGCCACACGGCGATGTTCGGCGACGAGTTCAGACGATGAAACAGGTAGACGCGCTCGTTCTCGTCGAGCGTCATCCGCGGATTGCCCCAGCCGTCGATGTACTCCGTAGTGAATGCAGACGGCGACCAGCTCGCGCCGTCGTCGCTAGAGCGGGCGAAGTAGATACGCTCGCTCGGTGTGTCGGCGCGGATGGCCATCAGCAGTTCACCGTCGGCGAACCGCACGACGTTCGGCTCTTGGATCCTCTCGTCCTGCGGGAAGTCGCCCAAGCCGGGTTGGCGACCGTAGTAGATCGCCTCCGGCTCGCTCCACGTATCACCGCCGTCGGTCGATCGACACTGTAGGATGTGCGGATAGACGGCCCCGGCGACTAGCGCCGAGAAGTGTGCCAACAGCGAGCCGTCACCCAGCTCGACGACACTGTTAACGCCCTCGTCCCATGTGAGACCAGTGTCGCTTCCGAGTCCGTCGAACCACGAGTCGCTGTCCTTAGACAAGAACAGTGGCCCCGACCACGTCACTCCACGATTATCACTGTAGAGTACGCTGGACGTATAGGGCAACAAACCGGAGTCCGTCTCGCTGAGCGCCATCCCGATGAAGATGCGACCCGTCGAGATGCGACCGATGAAGTTCACACCTCGCCAGTCGTAGTTGACCGAGTCGTCGAAGATCACCCGCTCTTTGGACCACTGTACTCCATCCACGCTCGTCGTCATCGCGCATACGCCTGCTGACGCACCGTGATTTGTCGCCAGCCGATAGCAGCACAGCCACCGGCCATTGGCCCACACCAAGCCGGGAAACGCCCGATGTGGCGTCACCAGATCGTTCAACACTCCTGCCAGCCCGTTGCCCGCCGCCACGGCGACGTGCGATGTGTTCCATTCGGCCGCCAGATATTCAGCGACGGCCTGAGATTCGCCAGGCCGGCCCAACTTACGATCGTAGATCAACAGCTCAGCGAAATCGAACTGTCCGTGCGTGCCTAAGCCGGCCAATGCGCCGATCGTCAACGGGTAGCTCGGATCGCCGGTGTCCGGCGTCACGCCCTCGTCGATGGCCGCGTAGTTCTCGTTGTCGATCCAGAGCTGGTAGTCCTCCTCGGACGACGGATGCGATGCTTCGCACGTGATGTGCAGTACGTGCCAGGCGTCCGGCCGAGCACCTCCGTCTTGGCTGTCGTGGTCGAGGACCGCCGTCGCATTGGTGGCGCCGATCTTGAACTGCACGCTGTGTGCGTCACTGGCCCCATCGTGATAGACACCTAGACCGCTGTTGTTGGTCGGGTCGTTGTCCAGCGTATCGACGAGCGGCGTGAGTGCTGCTGCATCGCTCTTCGGTCGATAGACTAGGAACAACGAGAAGTCGCTGCCGTCGTGAAGGAACGGCCAGTCACTCGCCGCTCCTGCTACCATGTAATCATCGCTACCGTCAAACTCAAGGTATTGATCGGCTTGGTCATAGTTACGGATCGTTGGGCGAGTAGCATCTGCACCTGGCGTCGACAGCGATATTGCACCGACCTTCGGCAGAACATAATTGCAGGCGTCGCCATCAACGCCGAGTGGACCGGCCGCCGTCCAACGGTGAATCAGTCCGTCGGTGATGAGCGACGTCTTGCGACAGTACTTGTTCCAGAGGTAGCCGGCGACGATCGCCGACTCCCGCTCGCTCAACTCTCGCGTGTAGATCAACACGCGAGCTATCTCTACGTCGCAGTGTGAAGAGATGGTGCTGCGACCGAGCACGCCGATGCAGAGCTGATCGTGCGTGAACAGTCCTTGATTCGCGTAGTCCTCTCCCGACGCCGTCAGTGGACCGGCCGGAACTGCTACATCGTATCGAGGGTTTTGACTCGCGCCGACGACACGATGTGTCATCGCCGCCGCACCACGCACCACGACGGCCAACTCCGCCGACAGATCGACGAGCTCGACGTCACCTTGAAAATTCGAGTCGCCTGCACCTGCACCGTCACGGCACGACACGTCCGGCCGTTGCGAGTTGTTGTTCTTGTAGCTCCATCGCACTTGCTGATAGTTGACGGAGCTACCGCTATTACCCAACGAGAGTAGACACTCGTAGGATGACACCTTCGTCGGCCGGCGATAGACTATGAACGCCGTCCATAGCTTCCCTGTGCCAGACAGCGCCGTCGTGATAGGCAGAGACGAGCCGATCAGATACTGCGTCGACGCCTTGGCGAAGTTCACGCTCGCGTGACCGTTGAACTGCGGGTTGCTCGCGTCGAACGTCGGCCGACTCGATCCCGCGTTGCCGACGTCGTTGCCACCTTTCGTATCGTCCGGCCAGACGGTGATTGCAGCGGCGTCGACCACCGTCTTACGCAGTGTATCGGCGTTCAAGTCGACTGCTAGCCCTCGAATGGAGTACGGCAACTCCAGCGCACGACCAGGTCGATTGAGCATCAAGCTTAGACTACTTAGCGTCGTCATATGACCTAGTACAGAGCAGAGATATCCGAGGCCGTCGTCTGATCATCAAACACTTTCTTGACGCCCAACGGTAGCACTCCGGCCGGGACGTTCGGCAGCACGACGTTGCGATTTTTCATAGTGACAACGTGTAAGTCACCACCGCTGCCGATCAGTAGCGATCGTGCGAACGGACTCAGGTTCTGAGCATCATTCGGCGTGATGGGTTTAGCATCAGTCGCTGGGGCAAACGAGGCAGGCATATTAGAACTCCAATGGGAAATAACGTGCCGGGGTGAGTCCGGCTTCTTTCATCCGCCCACCCCGACACGCCTCACGCTGCCAGCCCCGCCCGGCTGGCTTTCGCCGTTGCACGATTCTAGGTCCGTGTAAATGACCTCGATACTGTAGTGCCGTTCGCTCGCGTTCGTGAACTAGCACGTGCGCGAGGTCGTCTGTTGGGGGTAACGGCGCCTCCCAACGCTCTAACGGTGTTACGCACACGGCCAGTTGCTAGCCCGCAGTTCCCAGACGAGCACTGATTAACCGCCGATGAAGATGCTGCTGAGCTAGTCGATGCTGAGGAGGCAGCCGATGAACTGACATCGTTGAGCGCTCTGGAAAGCCTTCGCAGGTCAGCCCTAATCGACGCGAGCTCCGCGACATTAGAGCTAGTCGAAGCGCTCGCCGAACCGGCGCTTGCCGCCGATGAAGCCGCCGATGCTGGCGACACTGAATCGAGTCGAGCGTTCAAGGCGCGGATTGAGGCAGCGATCTCTGCCTGCTGTGCGCTTGCCGCGGCGCTCGCCGTGTCACTGCTTTGCTGAATCCGGCATTGTGCTCTCACATTCGACTGCATCAACATCATTGCCACTAAGGCAATCACTCCCATCAAAACGTTTCTCATACTAACCTCCAAGCGCGGCAGCGATTTCTTCGAAGACCGGTGCGAGTGACGCTGCCGTTGTCACATCACCGGTAAGTCTAAACTCAGTCACGATCTTATCGACGTCTCCTAAGAACTCTAAATAGGGGTCGCCTAACTCGTTGCGTAGGAGAGCTACTGGGTCGTTGCCGCTTGGCACTAGGCCGTTTCTTAGCCGCTTCGCCATGTACATGAACTTGCTCGCCGCCTCCGTCCGCTGACCTTGGTCCTGTGGGAAGCTGGGCAGGCTCTGCACTATTTCTACTAGCGTTGGCGGAGGTGGTTCGCTTGCTGCTACCGCCGTTGCTTGGCTCACTGCGGAGTCTATTTCCTCGTTGAGGTCTATTGCCTCGAAGTACATGGCGTTCGTTGACACGCTGCCGTCCTTTCCACCAACGGCAATCGAAATCGGATAAGCACCCGGCAATTCGCATCGGATGCGTGCCGCTATTCCGTCCGGAGTCGTCGTGATGTCGACGTTGGCGGGTACTTGCCACTCCGGTCGCCCATGGTCTCCGCGAATCTCCGCGTGAAAAAAATAGTCTTGCCCCGTAAAGCCCTCTTCAGGCCCAAACAGTTGAATGCTCGTCGATAACGGTGCTTGTGGTGTCGGCAGCACCTCAGGTAGCCGGCCGCTCTCGTGCGCAACGTAGCCTAGACCCAGTAGACCACAAGCCGCAATAACTTTTAAGACGAATGATTTCACCTCGGCGTCTCCATTGGCTCGAACCCCTCGATGACGAACTTCTCGAGGTAGTCGAGCTGCGTGCTAGTAAGACCAAGCGGTCTTATCTCCGTATTCGCATCCACACGACCGTTGCGAACACCGCCCAGATTATAATGCTCAAGCACACTACGAATAGTCGGCAAACTGCCGTCGTGCATATAAGGAGCGGTATGCTTAAGTCCAATAAGAGGCTGGGTCTTCCACTTACGCCTGTCTGCCCTAAGTCGGGTGACCTCAATTCGTCCCTGAGGACCAATAGTTCTTCCATGCATCACCCCATTGTTATGATAGCCAAAGTCCGTCCAAAGCGGTGGCTTATGACAAGTACTACACCGTGCTATCCCAGTAAACAGATTGTACCCAACTTCGGCATCTGGCGACAAAACTCGCCTGCCATTCGCACGCCTCGTCGCCAAGCAGTCCTTACTCACGATCGTGTTCTCGAACACTGCTATGGAAGTAGCAAGTCCTATAGCTGTAGGCTGAGTCCCCAACGCATTAGCAAATAGCTTAACATACTCACTGTCATTGCGAAGACGCACAACAGCAGCAGCTTCATTGCCTCGAGGCCCCATCTCAATAGCGTTTTCCAAAGGTTGTAAGGCTTGCGTCCCATGCCCAAACGTCCTCCCATTCCAAAACTGCTCTCTAAAGAAAGCACGATTTAAGATGCTAGGCGAATTCATGTTGCCGACTTGGCCCCGTATTCCAATCGCAGTCGCACGGCCGTCGGCCCACCCTTTATTCGGGTCATGACACGACGCACAGCTCACTGTGCCATCGGCAGATAGGATCGGGTCAAAGAACAGCTTACGTCCTAGCCGTTCAAGCTCAGGCGTCGGTTGCACACCAAACGGCTGGTGCGGCACTTGGGCTAGTAACACTAGGGCGAGTAAGCTGTTCATGGTCGCCTGTCGAAGAACTTATCAGAGAGCCTATCCATTCGTTGTTCAAGTTTGCCAACGCTCTCATGCAAGTGCGAAATTTCGTTCATTAACACTTGCTGTCTTGTCCACAACGTTATGATTATGACGCCAGCTCCGCACACATTGCTCACTACTACTTTGAACCAATCGTTATTAACTACACGCGAAAAGGTTGACTCATCCTTACACTTGTCATTTGCTGGGCCCATCTCGCCAGATCTCCAGGACAAATTGGAATAGCTTAAGCTGCCAAAGCCGTGTTCGTCCGGCGACTGTCCTGGCTTCCTCGGACATGCCTATCGGGTTGATTTGTCGATATGCACCTTTAGCGTACTTGATGATGTGTTCTTTGTATTGCTCCAAGGTGTCGACAGGTGTCGCCCCGCCGACGAGTTGGTGTTTAGCTCTGATCTTCAAAAGAATGCCAGCGACTAACGGTGTCGCCATACTTGTGCCGCTCATCGTTCCATAGCCACCAGGAATCGTTGACAACATGTCTTGACCTGGAGCAGAGCATGTAACGGTTGGACCCCAGCAACTGAAGGATGTTAGCTTGCCGTTTTTCTTCAAGGCAGCTACGCTTATGGTCACGTCTGTCCAAGCTGCTGGGTAATTGATCGGACGTCTTGGGCCATCATTGCCAGCAGCAGCAACAACAAATCGACCGGGTCGTCGTTGAAGAAACGCAAGTAAGGCTGCATGGACACGCAACGACATAGCACTACCACCCAACGACATCGAGATTCCATCTACATCGATGTCAGTATCTGCCCACTTGATCCCAGCCAGAATCGTGTCGTCGTCACCGTATCCGTGATCGTTTAATACCTTGCCAGGAAAGACTTGGCAACCAGCAGCGATGCCGCGCACGCCAGTATCATTTGCCACCGCCCCAATGGCCCCAGCGCACCACGTACCGTGGTCTTGCAGGTCTGCATAACCGCTAGGGCTGCCAGTAAAATCTCGCCCACTAGTGATGTTCAGATCAGGATGTGTAATGTCACAGCCAGTATCCAACACGGCGACCTTTTGATCGGAGACATCAATGCTATACCAATCGGGCGCAAGATGTAGAAAGCCGTGCGACCAATCAATGACTTCGCTCAGCGGGGTTGTTCGTCGAATCACCTGCCAGTCGGGCGGCAGCCCAATGCGATTCTTGGCCTCTGACGTTGTTCGCATGTGCGTGCGTGAGCGAGCCATGATCATCAGCATGTGGTTAAAAGGAGACCATAAGGCGGCACGCTAGCGGTAGGAACTAGACGTGCCGCCCTAGGCCGAGGCTAAGCGCTAAGTACAAGCGCCGTTCCGAGCAAGTGCTTTACTATAGGCCGAGGTAAGCCTTCAAAAGTGCCGCCACCAACGGGTTGTTCAGCATCGCTTCGAGCAGTTCTTTGATCTCTCGCAGTCGATCACCGAACTTGGCTTGTGCTGCCTCAAGCGTAACGACTTCATTGCCGGTGACCGTTGAATAACCGAGCACGGGCCAGCGCCCTACCTGCGTCCAAGCGTCGTAATACTCAACCGTCTTGTTCTCCTCCCCCAAGGCTGTTGCTTTCGCTAGATCCTCTCGAATTGCTACTTGGTTCTGTAGCAGGAACCCGCCCATCTTCAAGAAGTCGGTCCAGTCCATTATCTGTGCCCTCGCTATTAGAGTTAAACGGAACCTCAACTTGATCACGTAAGCCATCCATGTCTATGCGTCCTACCTCCATTGCCAGTATCTCTGGGTTCTCCAACAACTTGAGATACAGTTCTTTGAGTGCTGTGCGTCGCGCTTCGCTAATGGGTGACGGCACAAGCGTAATTGTGTCCTTATACTCCGGCCCATAGTTGATCTCCAAAAGGTGGTTAATCAACTGATGCGTAACTTGTTCACAGATGTGATAGTGCGTTTGCTCAATGTCCGTGATAGCGAAGTCAGCGTGCGCTAAGGCTTCAGCCTTCGTCCCAAACTGGCCTTCAAGAAGACTTCGTTCAGGCAGCCCAATACCGCGAACCATAAGCGCGTCAAGATACTTCATTCGGTCCGTGAACGAAGCTTGTGGTGAACCACTACTACCCAGTAGTTCGATCTTCCATGCTAAAGGCGAATCCTTGTTGACAGAATCAACCCAGTCTGCAATCGTCGTGGGGACCACTACGCCGCCACTGGATTCAAGCGCACTAAGAATGATCTTAGCGATTTCATAATTGTCTTTCTCTTCGCCGCCTTCACCAAACGGACTCTTGCCCAGCGGGTAATGAATGATCCAGTGTACACCTGCTAGCTTACGATCATATCTGTTGTTACAATCAGAGATCGTGAGCCAATCATCATAGGGCCGTTGTGAATCCTCTAGTCGCGCACGACCATACCAATAGGAGCCTTCTACCTCAAATGATATAAGTAGCGACTCGGCTAACGTTAGGTTGACTTCTGACCCTTCATTTGCATTTTGTTGGAATCCCTCAAATTCGCCAGTGTCTTTGTTGACTAGAATTGTGGTCAACTGTTGAAGCAACGGCTTAATCTTAGAGATGCCTACGTTACCACTGTCAACTTGCTCAAGAACGATCTCATAGGGTTGCCAACCGTAGTCGACATCCGCCGTCACAGCCGTTCTGATGACCAGTGTACGCCACGGTTGCAATTCTTTGTCGAGAAATTCAACTGCATCAGGTGGCGCTTCATCTGTTGATTCAAGACTCCAGCTAGAAGCCAACATCGGCGCACGAAGCAATCGCCTAGCAAGCGCAATAGTGGGATGCCGGCGCATCGCATCGCGCTTATCAACCTTCATCTCCGTCTTAGGACGTTGAAGGCGATTATCAAAAGATCGCGTAAGTACTTGCGCTTGTGTTTTCACGTGGCTGCTGCACTACGCTAACGTACAAGAACGGTGGGGGCGCTACTGGATTGTACCTTAAGACGGCTTGTCATATACACAACGTAGCCCCATGCATCAGACATATGACCGATATCACCTGAGTCATTAGGATCGGTAGTACCTTCGAGGTAAGCGCGATTCTCAAGGTCAGCAATAAGACGCTTGCAACGTGGGTGAACCTTGCATCGTCGAACACCGGATGCATTACACAATAGTGCATTGCAAGCAGCGAACCTGTCTCTTCTGCTAGGATTTGCTTGCGGATAGAACACGCCACGTCGCCCAAGGAACCGCGAATCATTACGAATTTGAATGTAGTCGCTTACGCTAGCTGACGTTTTACGTGCGCGACTCGTTGCGTCACCGTAGAACTCCCAGCCCGCTGGATGCGAACCATAACGCTTATGCAAGGCATCGAGGGTGTACTGCGTGTTAGTATTGCGAATGAATAATTCGTCGATCACCCATAATTCTTCGCCTTGCCATTGACATAGGACCCAACACATAGGGTCGACGTTAAAGTCGCTGCCCACTATAAGGGGGCGCGTGGGATCATACAGCACCTCTTTGTCAACGTTAGCAACTGAATCAAAGGCGTAGAAGATAAGACCGCTTGCTGTCTCCCATGAAGCCATGTACTGCTCACGGAAGTCGCGTTCATCTAAGTTCTCACGGGCCCAACGAATTTGATCGGGCGTCAATATGTCAGTGCTAGGCCAATTAAAGTACAGTGAATCAACGCCATCAGCTTGCATGCACGCCGCTTTGAATTCATTCGCACCAATACCGAAGCGCTTAGGCACTCCAATACGACGGCACCAGCCATACTTGTGTGATAACGCAGGAAGGATACTCCGGCCAAACGTCCCGGGTCTGACATCACTCGCCTCGTCAATAGTCCCGCCATCCCATTGATCACCCTCAACACGCTGTGGCTTATCTAGCCCTACGACCCATAGTTCGCTGTTAAAATGAGTGACGATACGCAGGTCGCTAATCGACTCCTTCTTAATCCAGCTATCTGGGATCAAGCGACGTAACGGCTCCCATCCAACACGACGCGCTTGCTTGTAAACTGGCAGGGCGTAGAAGTACATCGCTGTCCACGGCTTGATGACTGGAAGCCATCGGACCGTGTACCGCCTTGAAATATCCGTTTTGCCGCTACCTCGCCCACACGCTGCTTGCACGAACCGCGCCATTGTTCGCCACATCTGCGACTGACCTTTATGGTGTCGCAACGGAGTCCATGCGTCGGTGAGCATTAGATTCCTAATCGAGGCGCAAGTACCAGCTTAGACGTGTTCACGCCGCCATCAAATTGAGCTAAGTACTTTAGTGCCTTGTTGACGTGAGTAGCTTGGACGTGACGTGGTTTGACGGCCCTCACACGTCGCTTACGATTCTCCAAACGGTCATAGACGTTTTCTTGCCATTTGAAGTGATGCAGATCGTACTTCCGCATCTTCGACCAGCGCCCGCGTGCTAATCGGCAGACTGACGGATGGTGGCTTGTCTGGGCGAACGGGGCCGCTATGAATGCGTTGTCCAGTTGCTTTAATTGACGGCGCACGCGACACGCCATCGGGTACTGCTCATCTAACGAATGGTTAGGATCAACTGCCTTGCACTTGCCGTCAATCGCTACACGATCAAGCCAACACCCGCCGACGAACGCATCACCGGCTTTGCTACGTCGCCTTAAGGCAAGTACAGCATCAAATGCCTCGTGCGAGGGAAACTCGTCCAAGTCCGTGAAGTACGCCCACTGCCCGCGGCGGTGCACCTCCTGATAATACTCTACTCGTCTTCGGGCCAAAAATGATTCAGTAGGAAATAGTACGCCGTGCACGCAACGAAGACCGGCATTAATGATATGACTATGAGCCACGCTACGGTGCTCTTCAGTGCCGAACACACAGAGGAAAATCTCATCGACATCGCCATACTCCGCATAGTATCGACAGAAGAAAGGCAGCAAGTCCGTGTTGCCATCGGTGATCGTAACGTAGGCGCGCACTAATCGGCCCTCACTAAGATCGCGTCACGATGCCTATTAGAGCGCATGGACCTGTATTCGCAGACTACCCGAAAACCTTGGCCTTCCAGATAATCATAGACTTGTTCGTCCCAGCACTCGATGCCATGTTGCTTGGCTAGTGCGTATGACCGGACCTCGACGTTGATGAGCATCACCCGGCTAAGATCGCAGCCCTTAAACGCTCGCAGTTCACTCCCTTCACAGTCGGCCCATAAGATCATGTCGCCACCATATGAATCATCAATCAAATGATCCAGTCTGAAGGCATTTACAACGTGACCTTTGCCGTGCTCTCTGGTCTTGGTCATGTTGCGCTTGCCTTCAAGAACAAGCATTCGGTGACTATCCCAGGCAGCGTGTGGTAGAAGCGTGCCGGGGTAAGGCTTATCACCGCGAGGGGCCCAGCATGCAGTACCTTCAATAAGTGCCTTGTACCAAACGGGGTTGGGCTCAAGCCCTAGAATCGGCTTGCCTGGATAGCGATCATAGAAGCGGAGCCATTCAGCCCCATCGCCGATGCCGACGTTGATGAAAGCACTGGGCTCATACGGCAAGAAATCATACAATCGCGTTTCACTACGGAAGCGTGTCTTAAACGGTTCAATTAGCCTTGGCATAAATGACGTCTCCACGCATTGATGTCCGATTGCACAGGGCAGCCATGCGCTTGGCCAAAGGCGATGAAACGCCTCCCCAGCAATCCTCGGTCCATATTCGATCCTCTTTCCATCCAGTCTGAGTTAGCAAATTCCTCACGTCACGAGGTGCTAGCTCTCGCACGTGTGGAACATATTCATAGGGATGGCGCCCGTTTAGAAGCCGTTTGACGGCCCGCCATGAGCAGACGTTAGGTGTTGACAAAAGCAGCCGCTTGCCGACACGCCTCAATTCTGAGAGACAAGCAATCATGCCACTAAAAGTCCAAGTATCGCGAGGCGAATCCTCGCAATCGTGTAGGCGCTCTAGAACCTCCGTACAAATCACAAAGTCAAACTGCTTGTCAGCATACGTTAGGCGACCGCGGAGGTCTTGATCGGATGTACTAGTGACCGGAACCTGGAGTTCTAATAAATATCGGGTTAATGCAGTAGGCGGCCCGGCGTTTAAGATCTTGCTGCGCACCAGCTCGTCGAAAGGCGCTAGATGGGTGAGCACCTGTTCGTATCGTTGAATAGCGCTTGACTTAGCGCCTAATTCACGGAGTCGTCGGTGCCGCTGGGACCGTTGCATCCATTGCCTCCGCATCTTGATCAGGCGTCAGTGTAGTGCCTTTAGATTCAACCTTCAATTTGTCGATTACAGCCTTGCGGAATACTTCCCCAAGCTGTTCATCGCCACCAAACGTTTCATGAGCGATCCGAACGATTTGATTGACGACGTAGTGAATGTTGTGGACAGAAAGCTTATCGGCCCGCTTCTCTTCGAGGTCAGCAATGAGCTTAACCATGCGCCCGATATCATCCATGCATTCACGCACGGCAGCACCGAGTGCTGGCAGCGCCTTCGCTTTCTCTGGGTCAGAAAGCGCAGCCTCGTACATCAACGTGATGTCCAAAGACGTCTGCCGAACTATCGCCAACTCGGCATACAGCTCAACAGCATCAGTTGGGTCTTCTTTAAGCGCTTCCTCGACTACATCAAGGAGCGATCCCCGCAACTTCTTAGACCAAAAGTTGCCCAAATGAGAAACCCTTACCCGATATTGGGCGGAACGTCTTCCGCCGTGATGTCGGCAGTATTTACTGCCAGTGACAGCTATTGCACCGCACGGCCCGCGCTTCAGTTTCGCTTGACAACGATATGGTGCGTTAAGGCGCTTTTGAGAGATCTCTCTTGGTTCGCTCAAGGGCCGCCATACACGCCCGTCTTGCTGTCCCATAACTTCCGAACCCAAGTACATCTGCTATTTCATCGTAGGTCAATTCATAGCAGTGACGTAGAATAAGCAGCTTGGCGTCCTCGTTCGGTATACCCTTCAGAAGTAATTGTACTTCGAGGCTGCTATCGCTTTTCTCGCAATATCCAATGTCCTCCGGCAGGTCTACTGTAGGCCGATGACTACTGCGTGTCACATACTTGTAGAAGTACCATTTAAGCTGCGATATAACATAGGTTTTCAACGGGCGAATGCCGTCATACAGCTCAAAAATGCGCGGCAATCGCAGGGCCGCCTCTGACATCAATTCGTCAACTTGCGTAGGTCCGATCCGGCGTGCAAAATAGCGGATCATATTTTCATATTGCAAATAGAATTCCCAGTGCGCCTCCATGTTTCCAATCCGTTAGCGGGTAGTGTGGGTGGGTAACGGCCCGCTGAATTTAACTTACTGTCTACATCTTGTCAATTGCTCTTTCTATGATCTCCGCGTTCGATGGCGTTAGCAGCCGACTTCCTATCAATAAGCAGTGACCGACTCAGCCACTCCACAATCTTCACAATCTCCCGCTCCGCGTTCTCCGCACGAGCGTTCGCCGCGGCATACTTCCGTTGTAGCTCCTTGTATTGCTCATTGGCCCGCTGGAGCGTATCGCCACGCCTCTCCGCACGAGCGGTCGCGACGTCGAGTGCGACGCGTTGGCTAGCGACAATCGACATCGCGTTTTTTGCACGACTTGTCTAGGCCATGCTGTTCCGTGTAGTGTCCGCCGTCGCGGTGGATGACGGCCAGCAGGTTGTGGAGCTTTGTCGTCGTGGTGTCAAGTGCGACAACCAATTCCTTCACCACGTCGTTGCCCCACATGGATTTCAACCCAGTGTCGTTCGCAGTCCGCCGTAT
>Ga0102952_1000549_pt1 | contig 13858 bp, 14 predicted proteins | sample SalPon2A_C_D1_MG_FD_78506 | JGI IMG/M metagenome (GOLD analysis project Ga0102952, IMG submission 78506) | Soil microbial communities from South San Francisco under conditions of wetland restoration - Salt Pond MetaG R2A_C_D1_MG | ecosystem: Environmental > Terrestrial > Soil > Wetlands | place... | reverse complement strand
CTTCGGATATCTTCATCCTCTACCAGCCCGATCCTTCCTTCAAAAATATATATGAGTACCTGGCCAAATCCGGCAGCGGCCTCTTCACTATCACGGGGCCTCAGACAGACTGGGATTACTTGAACGGTATCCAATCCGGGTTCCAGAAAGAGACCATGGGGCAGTCTGAGGAGTTTACTCCAACGGTGAACCCCGCCTTTTCACTCTTCGATATCAGTGATTTATCCCTGGATGCGTATCCCCCCCTGGAAGGGGAACTGGGGGATGTACTGATCACCAAACCTTACGAAGTACTGATAGGACAACAGGTCAGGGGTGTTGAGATACACGAACCCCTGCTGGCCCTTATGGATGATCCCGACCAAAAGGAGGCAGTGCTCTTTGGGGCTAACTGCTGGAAATGGCGCATGCAGAGTTACCGGGATCACCAGGATTTTGGGAATTTCGATAATTTGATCGGTAAGATAATCCTCTTCCTTGCCAATTCGTCTACCCGGGATCGCTTCAGGCTGAATTACCCCACAGTAATGAAAGGCAGCAGGGAGGCACGCATTCGAGCCACCTATTTCGACAAAACCTTTGTCTTTGATGCCGGGGCCACCATCCTCCTTAGGATCCGTGGGAAGGATTCCGGGAACACAAGGGAATTTCCGATGTTGTTGGGGGAAGGGTATTATGAGGCAGACCTCAGTGAACTTCCACCGGGCAACTACACCTTTACGGCGGAGGTCAAAGGAGAGGAAATTTCAAAATCCGGCCATTTTACTATCCTCGACTTTGATGTGGAAAAGCAACTGATCGCCACAGATTACCGCAAGCTCGGGAGGCTGGCCGCCAGGACAGGCGGGCGGCTGTTCTACCCGGCAGAAACCAGTCGCCTGGTGGACACCTTGCTCGCAGACCAACGGTACATGCCGGTCCGGCAAAGCGAACAAAAAGTCGTATCTTTGATCGATTTCCGATGGCTCCTTGTCCTTGTCGCCGCATCTTTGGCCGGGGAGTGGTTCACTAGAAAATATAACGGATTAACTTAAGAAATTGAAATGGACAAACTTCCAAAAATTGCCCTTCCGGCCGTATTTATCCTAATTGTATTGATCATCCTCATCTCCAAGTCTGCCGTGACCATAGGTTCCGGAGAGGCGGGGGTGCTCTACCGAACCTTCGGAGGCGGGGTGGTAACCGATGAACCTCCGTTGGATGAAGGCTTTCATATTGTTGCCCCCTGGAATAAGGTATTTATCTACGAAGTGCGACGGCAGGAGATCTTTGAAAAGATGAAGGTCCTGTCTTCCAATGGGCTGGACATTCAGCTGGATGCCTCCGCCTGGTACAAACCTGCCTTTAACGACCTGGGGAAACTGCATCAGGAAATAGGGGAAAACTACCTGGAACGGATCTTATTGCCCACCATCCGTTCGGCAGCGAGGAGCGTGGTAGGCCGCTACACTCCCGAACAATTGTATTCCAGTAAAAGGGATGCCATCCAAAAGGAGATTTTCGAGGAAACAAAAAAAATCATCCGAAACCAGTATATCGTACTGGACGAAATACTGGTGCGCGATGTGACGCTCCCACCCACCATAAAGGATGCTATCGAACGCAAATTGAAACAGGAACAGCAATCCCTCGAGTACGAGTTCCGGTTGGTAACGGCCGACAAGGAAGCCCAGCGACAGCGTATAGAAGCTCAGGGGAAGGCCGATGCAAACAAAATTTTAAGCGCCTCCCTGACCGACAAGATTCTTCAGGACAAAGGGATAGAAGCCACCCTGAAATTAGCCGAATCCCCGAACGCCAAAGTAGTGGTGGTGGGGTCAGGGAACGATGGCCTGCCATTGATCCTGGGAAATAATTAAAGGGATAAAATTTTGAGAAATAAAAATAAATCCTAATTTTACGGCGTAATGAACGCAATGAACGTACATCATCATTTCTACCCTTGCCCTCAAGCGAGCTAGAAATGTATTGTTGTATTTCAAGATATATCTAACCCGTTTGAGCGATCAAACGGGTTTTTTAATTTATCCCATTCCGCGAGGCACGACAGGTCCCGGACATCCTGGGTCCGTTCCCGTGGAATCTGAACAGAATTAGTATGGAAAAAATAAAGATTGCCATTCAAAAAAACGGCAGGCTGAACGAAGACTCCCTGAGGATCTTGATGGATTGCGGTATTTCCATCGATAATGGGAAGGACCAGCTGAAGGCTTCCGCCAGGAACTTTCCCCTGGAGGTATTGTACCTTCGCAATGGTGATATCCCTCAATACCTCCGCGACGGGGTAGTGGATACAGCTATTATAGGGGAGAATGTACTGGTTGAAAAAGGCCAGGACATTACCGTGGCGGAAAAACTGGGATTTTCCAAATGCCGGGTGTCCCTGGCCATACCCAAAGGGAAGAAATACAATTCTATAAAGGATTTCCAGGGGAAAAAGATTGCCACTTCGTACCCAAATACGGTGCGGGCCTTTCTGGAAGAGAACGGGGTGACGGCAGACCTGCATATCATTACAGGATCTGTGGAGATTGCCCCCAATATTGGCCTGGCCGATGCCATTTGCGATATAGTTTCCAGCGGAAGCACCCTTTTCAAGAACAACCTCAGGGAGGTGGTTGAAATTTTGAGCAGCGAAGCAGTACTGGCTGTTTCCCCCTGTATTGAGGTACAGCAGCAAAAACTGCTCGGGCAGTTGCGATTCCGGATCCGGGCGGTACTGGAAGCCAGGAAATCCAAATACATCCTGATGAATGCCCCTAACGACCGGCTGGAGGCCATCATCAAAATCCTGCCCGGGATGCGCAGCCCTACGGTTTTGCCCCTTGCGGAAAAAGGATGGAGTTCGGTGCATACAGTGATCAACAAAGAGGCATTCTGGGAGGTGATTGATGAGCTGAAAAAGGCCGGGGCCGAAGGGATCCTGGTATGCCCTATAGAAAAAATGGTATTATGAAGATCATAGAATGCCCTCCCCGGGATCGCTGGGAAAGCCTGCTACGACGGCCTGTAAAAACCGTTGCGGACATTGAGGAAACCGTCCTCAGGGTTTTTAATGCCGTACGGGCAGAAGGCGACCAGGCCATAAGGGGATTTACCCGTGAATTCGATGGGGTAACCCTGGATGATTTTGGCTTGACTGACGAAGAGATCCGGGAGGCATCGGCTAATGTCGCTCCTGCCTTGAGGCAGGCCATCGGACAGGCAAGGAGCAATATCGAAAAATTTCACTCGGCACAGCGCAGCGATAAAGTCCAGGTGGAGACCATGCCGGGGGTGTCCTGTTGGCAGGAGAAACGCCCGATTGAGAAAGTAGGTCTCTATATCCCCGGCGGATCCGCTCCCCTTTTTTCGACTATCCTGATGCTGGCGGTCCCGGCGGCAATAGCAGGATGCAGGGAAGTGGTCTTGTGCAGCCCTCCAGACAAAGAAGGGAAGCTGCACCCGGCCATTATAGATACGGCGGTTCAATGCGGCATACGGAACATCTATAAAGTGGGGGGGATTCAGGCGATTGCGGCCATGACCTTTGGCACTGCGGGCATCCCGAAAGTTTACAAGATCTTCGGACCTGGAAATCAATATGTTACGGTCGCAAAACAACTGGCAACCGCTTATGACGTCGCTATTGATATGCCGGCGGGTCCCAGTGAGTTACTGATCGCCGCAGATGAATCGGCCAATCCGGCATTTGTGGCCGCCGACCTGCTGAGCCAGGCCGAGCACGGACCGGACAGCCAGGTAATATTGGTGAGTACATCCACCGGTTTGCTGAATAAGGTAAGTGAAGAGGTGCAGCGCCAAATGCGGGATCTTCCCCGTGCAGACCTCGCCACCAGGGCTATGGCCCACAGCCGGTTTATCTGCGTTCCGGATGACGAAACCGCTGTGGAACTTGTCAATGCCTATGCCCCTGAGCATTATATAATCTGTTGTGAACGAGAAAGTTATTATTTGGAACATATCCGCAACGCAGGATCCGTATTCGTAGGCAATTTCACTCCTGTAAGCGCAGGGGATTACGCTTCAGGCACCAACCATACCTTGCCTACCAATGGCTATGCCAGGCAATACAGCGGTGTAAATCTGGACAGTTTTATGAAAAGCATCACTTTCCAGAAAATCACTGCCCATGGGATCCGGGACCTCGGCCCGGCCATAGAGACCATGGCGGAGGAGGAAGGCCTGTTAGCCCATAAGAATTCGGTCAGGGTGCGCCTGGATGCCTTAAAAGCCGGTTCGAACTAGAAAGTCAAGGTAAAATGGAAAAGAAGCGGAATAAGTTGACGATAGAGGCGCTCGTAAGGGAGAATGTTCGGTGCCTGAAGCCCTACGCTTCAGCAAGGGACGAATACGTCTCAGACGGCAGCCCCATGGTTTTTCTCGACGCCAATGAAAACCCGTTTGAAAATGGGTTGAACCGATATCCGGATCCCTGGCAGCGGCGGGTAAAATCCTTGCTGGCATCAAAAAAAGGAATCCCCGAAGGGCAGATCCTGTTGGGTAACGGCAGTGATGAAGTTCTGGACCTGATTTACCGCGCATTCTGTGAGCCGGGGGTAGACAATGTCATCACCTTGCCCCCCACATATGGCATGTATGGGGTGCTGGCAGCTGTGAATGCCGTGGAAAATCGGGAGGTGATCCTTACTAATGGCTTTGAGCCGGATGTGGAGGGCATCCTCCGGGCTGCAGACAGGAACAGCAAGCTGTTATTTCTATGTTCCCCCAACAATCCCACCGCAAATAGTTTTTCCGGGGAAAGCATTGAAACCCTGTTAGGTAATTTCGGAGGCCTGGTGGTAATTGACGAGGCCTATATAGATTTTTCTGGCGGCCCGAGCTGGTCGGAGGCGATAGCCGCCCACCCGAATCTCATAGTCACCCAGACCCTGTCCAAAGCCTTTGGAATGGCCGGGATACGAATGGGGATCTGCTATGCCTCTGCCGATATCATCAGTGTATTAAACAAGATAAAACCACCCTATAACGTCAATGAGTTGACCCAGCAAAAGGCTTTTGAAGTTTTGAGCGACCAAACGGGAGCGGTCGATCGCATGGTAAGGCAGATTTTAAAGGAACGCGTGAGGCTCGCATCTGCCCTGGAAAACATGGAATGCGTGCAGAAGGTCTTCCCTTCGGACTCAAACTTTCTCCTGGCGCGTATGGACGATGCGGGCCAGCGGTATGAACAATTACTCGGGAAGGGGATTGTGGTCCGGAACCGTTCGGGCCAGCCGTTGTGCGAAAATACCCTGCGGTTTACCGTGGGCACACCTGAAGAAAATGAAAAATTGATAAACGCTCTAAAAACATTGCCATGAAAGGAGGGACACCATCAAAAAAGGTCCTTTTTATCGATCGGGACGGGACGCTTATTCTGGAACCCAGGGACGAGCAAATCGATGCCTATGACAAGTTGGAATTCTACCCCGGGGTATTCACCTGGCTGGGCAGGATTGCCCGGGAACTTGAATACGAACTCGTAATGGTCACCAACCAGGACGGATTAGGAACCGATTCCTTCCCGGAAGATACTTTTTGGCCGGTGCACAATTTCATTCTGAAAACCCTGGAAACTGAAGGGATTCATTTTTCCGAAGTCCATATAGACCGAACATTCCCGGCCGATAAGGCTCCAACGCGTAAGCCAGGCACCGGGATGCTCGGGCACTATCAGGAAGATGGATATGACCTTGGTGCATCCTATGTGATAGGCGATCGACTAACGGACATGGAACTTGCCAAAAACCTTGGTGCAAAAGGGATCTTCCTGAACAACCACACCCAGCTGGGCGTCTCGGAAATCAGTGTAGCCAGGGATGCCCTGGAAGACAGTATCAGTTTGGAATGTCGCGACTGGCAAAAAGTGTATGAATTCCTTAAAATGGGTTCCCGCGTGGCAAAAGTGACCCGTAAAACACGGGAAACCGATATTTATGTCCGTCTGGACCTGGACGGTCGGGGAACAAGCGATATCCATACCGGGCTGGCATTTTTTGATCATATGCTCGACCAGCTGGCGCGGCATGGTCACATGGACCTGACCATCAAAACTAAAGGGGATCTGGCAGTGGATGAACACCATACCATTGAAGATACGGCTATTGCCCTTGGAGAGGCTTTTTCCAGTGCACTGGGAGATAAATTAGGGATAGAGCGATATGGGTTCTGCCTGCCTATGGATGATTGCCTCGCCAGGGTAGCCCTGGATTTCGGGGGCAGGAACTGGTTGGTTTGGCAGGCGGAGTTCAAAAGGGAAAAAGTGGGGGATATGCCTACCGAAATGTTTATGCATTTTTTTAAGTCATTTTCAGACGGTGCCAGGGCCAATCTGCATATCCAGGCCGAAGGTACCAATGAACATCATAAAATAGAAGCCATTTTCAAAGCCTTTGCCAAGGCGGTTAAAATGGCGGTGAAACGGGATCCAGACAGGTTGGTACTTCCCAGCACCAAAGGGGTGCTGTGAATGGAACGCTCTTGTAAGGGATCCGATAATTTATAATGCATCGTAAAGCATGAAACTGGTTATAGTCAATTACGGGGCGGGAAACATCCAAAGTATCCGGTTTGCATTCGAACGGCTAGGGGCTGAGGCTGTCTTAAGCGATTCTCCTGAAATTATTTCGGGTGCAGACAAGGTCATTTTCCCCGGGGTCGGGGAGGCGAGTTCGGCCATGCGAAAATTGAAATCCACGGGTTTGGACCGGATCATCCCGGGACTAACGCAACCCGTTTTGGGCATTTGCCTGGGGATGCAGCTTATGTGCCGAAGTTCGGAGGAAGGCAATACCAGGGGGCTTGGTATTTTTGAGGTGGATGTGCTTCGGTTTGCCCCTGGGTTGAAGGTGCCCCAAATAGGATGGAATGCGATCAGGGATTTGCAATCACCCCTTTTTACAGGAGTGGAAGAGGCCTCCTACATCTACCTGGTGCACAGTTTTTACGCGCCACTTTGTGAAGAGACCATCGCGGTTACCGACTATGGACTTGATTACAGTTCCGCCCTTCGGGAAAGGAACTTTTACGGGCTACAGTTCCACCCTGAAAAAAGCAGCCGCGTGGGGGAGAAAATCCTTAAGAACTTTTTGGAATTATGAAGGATAATTGGTTTGACATATCGGATGACAAAGCAAAATTGGATATTTCTTTAATCCATACTTACCTTTCGGAGGAATCTTACTGGGCCAAGGGAAGGTCAATGGATGCTGTGCTGCGATCCATTGAAAATTCTTATTGTTTCGGCGCCTATCTGCCCGATGGGAGGCAGATCGCCTTTGCAAGGATGGTGACGGATCAGGTCGTATTTGCCTGGATCATGGATGTTTTTGTGGTCCTGGAATACAGGGGCATGGGTGTGGGGAAAGAACTGGTGACAGCGGTGTTGGCTCACGAAAGTTTACGCCAGGTGAACGGGATCGGATTGCGGACCCGGGATGCCCACCGGCTTTATAGGAGTTTTGGATTCGAAACCCTGCCCGAATCCGATACCTGGATGTACAGGAAACAAACGGTTTTTAGCTGAAAAAAAGGGAAAGAAGCAATATATATAAACAGATGAGGATCATCCCGGCAATTGATATTATAGAAGGCAAATGCGTCCGCCTCACAAAAGGCGATTATGAGACAAAGAAGGTCTACAATGAGGATCCCCTGGAAGTGGCCCGGCAATTTGAAGCCCATGGCGTGCGCTACCTTCATCTGGTAGACCTGGACGGGGCGCGTGCCAGTCATATTGTCAACTATGGCGTACTGGCCTCCATCACAGCCAATACCAGCCTCCAGGTCGATTTTGGCGGGGGGCTCAAGAGCGATGAAGACCTCAAAATCGCTTTCGACAATGGCGCCACACAAGTCACCGGTGGCAGTATTGCGGTCAGGGACCGTGAGACCTTCTGCCGGTGGCTGGAAACCTTTGGGGCGGAAAGGATCATATTGGGAGCCGATGCCAGGAATGAAAAGGTCGTTGTTGACGGTTGGCAGGAAGATTCCGGGAAAGACCTGATGTCCTTTATCCTTGGGTATCAGCAAAAGGGGGTCCGCTACGTAATTTGTACCGATATCTCAAAAGACGGCATGCTCGAGGGGCCGTCCTCTGAATTGTATTCACAGATCCTGAGGAAAACTGCCCGGATAGAAACCACGGTGGGGATGAGCGGCGTGGAAGACAAGTGGGTGAATGGGATCAACCTTATTGCAAGCGGGGGGGTAACAAGCGTGGACGACCTACAAAAACTTCGGGCGATTGGCTGTGAAGCCGCCATAATTGGGAAAGCTATTTATGAGGGCAGGATCAGTATGAAGGAATTGGAACAAGTCATAACCGAGCTATGAATAGGGAAACGGAAGAAATCACCCTGGAATTTGCCAGAAGTGCCTGCTACAGGATGGATCAAAGCCTGGGGATGATCCGAAAAAGCCTGGACCACCTGGATGAAAAAGAGGTTTGGCAACGCCCCAATAAGAGTTCGAACAGCATCGGCAATTTGCTCCTTCATCTCATTGGTAATATTACCCAGTATGCGATTGCCAGCCTGCAGGGACTCGAAGACAGGCGGGAACGCGACCGGGAATTTGATACCCCCGGGGGATATGACAGGGAGGAATTATTCAGGCGATTGCAGGAAACCGTAGAGGAAGCCAAACAAAGTATATCCGGCTGCAACGGAGATGGCTTGCTAAGGATCCGTGAGGTCCAGGGATTTCAGTTGTCCGGCCTGGGTATCATCGTGCATGTGGTGGAACATTTATCCTACCATACCGGGCAAATAGCCTTCTGGACGAAGGCTCTGAAAAATAAAGACCTGGGCTTTTATGATGGGATCGACCTGAACCTTAAAAACAGCTAGTACCATGCTCACCAAACGCATCATTCCCTGCCTGGATATTCTAAACGGGCGCACGGTCAAAGGCGTGAATTTCGTGAACCTGAGGGACGCCGGCGATCCGGTTGAACTTGGGGAGATCTACGCCAGGGAAGGTGCGGATGAACTGGTATTTCTGGACATCTCCGCGACGGAAGAAAAACGCAAAACCCTGGCGAGCCTGGTAAGGAGGGTGGCTTCCAGGGTGAATATCCCCTTTACAGTTGGGGGGGGCATTGCGTCTTTGGGGGATGTGGATCTCCTGTTGCATAATGGTGCAGACAAGGTATCCATTAATTCCTCTGCCGTTAGGAACCCCGGGCTTATTGATGAACTGGCAGCCAAATTCGGGTCGCAATGCATTGTAGTGGCTATAGACGCCCGGCAGGTGCAGGATAGCTGGAAGGTACACCTGGTTGGGGGTAAGGTCCCCACCCGGCTCGAACTGTTTCAATGGGCCAGGGAGGCGGAAGAACGGGGGGCCGGGGAAATTTTGTTTACCTCCATGGATCATGACGGGACCAAAAACGGTTTTGCCAACCGGGCATTGGCCCGCCTGTCTGCCGAACGACAGATTCCGGTGATTGCCTCAGGGGGTGCCGGCAACATCCAACACTTTGCAGACGCTTTTCAGGAAGGCAGGGCCGACGCGGCCCTTGCCGCCAGCGTGTTCCATTTCGGGGAAATTAAGATCGGGACCCTAAAAATCGCTTTACAGGAACAAGGGATTCCTGTCCGCATTGAAAATCCCGACCGTTAATAACGCTTGCCGATTTAGGCAGAGCGCTCAAAAAAACAATACACCATGAATCTAGATTTTGATAAACAACCGGACGGACTGGTACCAGCGATCATCCAGGATCAACTCACGCGGAAGGTCCTTATGTTGGGTTATATGAATGAAGCCGCCCTGGCCCGTACCCGCGAAAGCCAGCGGGTAACCTTCTACAGTCGGAGTAAAAAACGCTTATGGACCAAGGGAGAGGAAAGTGGCAATTTCCTGAGGGTGGTGGACATCAAAGCAGATTGCGATCGGGATACCCTGCTGATACGGGCAATACCCCAGGGGCCTGTGTGCCATACGGGAAGCGATACCTGCTGGGGTGAAGTGAATAGCCAGGGTTACGGCTTTTTAAGTCAGCTTGAGGAAATTATTGAATCACGGAAACAGGATGTGGATAACCAAAAAAGCTATATTACCTCCCTTTTTAGGAAGGGTATAAATGCCATTGCCCAAAAGGTCGGGGAAGAGGCTGTGGAAACCATAATTGAAGCCAAGGACACACAGGACGACCTTTTCCTGAATGAAAGTGCCGACCTGCTTTTTCATTACCTCATCCTACTGAGTGCCAGGGGGTATGGTGTGCAAGACGTGGTGAATATCCTGCAGAAACGCCACATGGCCTCCTGAGCACCCCCGTTAAGTTTTCTTTAAAAACTGGCGGCCTAGCTGTAAATGTCTTATTTTTAGGTTATGGCTATGATTCAAAGAAAAGGCTTCCGGTTCTCATCCTATGAGGCACCGGACCAGACCCCCTTCGAAAAACTGTTTGAAATATTTCAGGAACTCATCACCCATACCTCGGGTGATGTGGAAGAAGCGTTGGATTGGCTGAGGGAGTTGGATAAGGAGTACCAGCTCACGGATGAGGATTATACCATTGACGATTTCATCGAAGACCTGAAGGCTAAAGGGTTTATACGCGAGGAATTTGAAGATGGCGGAGGGGATGGAGAAGGCACCGAAGGCAAAGGAGGGCTTTCCATCACCGCCAAAATGGAACGGATAATACGAAAGCGGGCCCTGGAACAGATTTTCGGGAAATTGAGGCGGAGTGGCAGGGGAAGCCACCGCACCGGGAAATCTGGACTGGGGGATGAACATACAGGCGATTTCAGGGACTACCGGTACGGGGACCCCATTGAACGCATCTCCGTGACAGAAAGTTTAAAGAATGCCCAGGTCAATCACGGGATGGACGGGTTTTCCCTTACCGAAGACGACCTGGTAGTGGAGGACACTCACCACAAGGCTCAGATGAGCACGGTCCTTATGATCGACATCAGCCATAGCATGATCCTGTATGGGGAAGACCGCATCACCCCGGCCAAGAAAGTGGCCATGGCCCTGGCTGAGCTAATCACCACAAGATATCCGAAAGATACGCTTGATATCCTGGTATTTGGGAACGATGCCTGGCCCATCCCATTGAAGGATATTCCCTATCTGAGAGTAGGGCCCTATCATACGAATACGGTAGCCGGGCTGCAATTGGCAATGGACATTTTGCGCAGGAAGCGGAATACCAATAAGCAAATTTTCATGATCACAGACGGCAAACCCAGTTGCATCCGCCTGCCGGATGGCAATTACTATAAGAATAGTGTGGGCCTTGACGATTTTATTATTGAAAAGTGTTATATGATGGCGCGGCAGGCCCGGAAACTCCATATCCCGATTACCACTTTTATGATTGCCCAGGACCCCTACCTCATGCGTTTCGTCCGGCATTTTACCGAGGCAAATAAAGGAAAGGCGCTCTTTACCGGCTTGCAGGATTTGGGGGGAATGATTTTTGAAGACTACGAGCAAAACAGAAGAAAACGATTAAAATAACGGAACTTCCAAAATCGGAAGTGCCTGAGATAATAGTACTGCATTGACTATATGAAGACAAATCAAAATACAATTACCTCCTTAGGGGCTCTTAAAAAAGCCGGATACCAAAGCAAAGCGATCAAAGACGAATTGCGGGATAATCTGAGAAAAAAAATACAGGAGGGAGAAACTACTTTTGAAGGGATCTGGGGCTATGAGAATTCTGTGATCCCTGAACTGGAACGGGCTATCCTTTCCCGGCATAATATCAACCTCCTGGGGCTCAGGGGGCAGGCCAAAACCCGGTTGGCCCGCCTTATGGTAAACCTTCTCGATGAATACATTCCTGTGGTGGAAGGTTCGGAGATCAACGACGATCCGCTTAGGCCCATATCCCGGTATGCCCGGGAACTTATTAAGGAAAAAGGAGACGAAACACCTGTGAGTTGGCTTCACCGGGATGACCGGTTTTATGAGAAGCTCGCCACCCCGGATGTGACAGTGGCCGACCTCATTGGGGATGTAGATCCCATTAAGGCAGCTAACCTGAAGCTCTCCTACGCCGATGACCGCGTTATTCATTTCGGGATGATCCCAAGGGCGAACCGCTGTATTTTTGTGATCAACGAACTTCCCGATCTGCAGGCGAGAATACAGGTTTCCCTGTTCAACATCCTCCAGGAGGGGGATATCCAGATCCGGGGGTTTAAATTGCGCTTGCCGCTCGACCTTCAATTTGTATTTACCGCCAATCCTGAAGACTACACTAACAGGGGAAGTATTGTTACCCCGCTGAAAGACCGTATCGGATCACAAATCCTCACCCATTACCCTGACGCTATCCAAACGGCCAGGAAGATCACCCAGCAGGAGGCGAAACTCGATCCTAGGCAGGCAGACCATATCCATGTTCCGGAGCTGGCAAGGGACCTGCTGGAGCAAATCAGTTTCGAGGCGAGGAAAAGTGAATATGTGGATGCCAAAAGTGGTGTAAGTGCCCGCACAAGTATCACGGCCTTCGAGAATCTTCTCAGCACGGCCGAACGTCGGGCCCTCGCCGCAGGTACCGAAAAGACATCTGCCCGCCTCAGTGATTTTATGGGAGTTATCCCGGCCATCACCGGCAAGATAGAGCTCGTGTATGAAGGGGAACAGGAAGGGGCAGACACGGTAGCCCTGATCCTCCTGGAAGAAGCCATCAAGGCCTTGTTCCCGGACTACTTCCCGAAAATCCAGAAGCTGGAACACAAGGAAGCCCAAAGTCCTTACGACGCCCTGATCAGCTGGTTTTTTGAAGGGGAGGGATTTGAGCTTGCAGACGATTGCAGCGACCGGGAATACCGGGATGCCCTGAACAGTATCCCGCCCCTGAACGCCCTGATCAGGAAATATCAACCCGATTATGCCGAAGCGGATGTCTGCTTCCTTAAGGAATTTCTACTATGGGGGCTGGTTGCCCAAAAAAAACTGAGCAAGCATCGCTTTATCAAGGGATATCAGTTTAAGGACCTTTACGGTAGCTTTATAAGCAAATTATAAATTGAAAACCCCGGTTATTGCCGGGGTTTTCTTCGCCATAACACGGCCATATGCCTATGGCCAGGGATCAATATTTCCGTTGATATTGTCAAAATTGTACAGCCCCACTTTTTCCTTGCGATGCATAAAAGTAATGACGGTGAGGAAAGGTAAAGACACCTGCAGGATCAGGATCAAAACACCCATCGGGAGGAAGGTGGAGGGGATGATAAGATCGGCATATTCCCTATAGCTCAACAGGATATATACGGTATCCATTAGCTTAAAGAGGTACACCAGGCAAATGACATAGAGGGCGTATTCCAGGTTTCTCATCGGGGCATCCGTATATTCCTTTTCTCGGATCTTGAAGGCCATTACATACAGAAAGGTGAAATGCACGCAGGTGAGCACCGGAAAAATATAATTATCCGGCTTAAGGATGTAAAATTTATTGGTGTACAGGCCGTAAAAGTTCAAAACAACCAGGGATACCAGGACGATGATCGATAGCCACAGGCATCTTTTCCAATTGAATATGCTAAGCATAAATTTCATACAAGCAGGTTTCCTGGATTTTGGGAGATCCATTTGTAAGTGAAATAACAACGCCTTCGGCTTTCCATTTATTTTAAGTCATTCGACGAACTGCTGCGAATGTTGGGTAATGATACATTCTTGTGGTAAACGCCTTGCAGAAACAATTTATAAATTTATTTCGATAAGTCATCAGGAAGCATATAAGGGGTGTTCAGGACCAGGTCGGAAGCTCGGGCAATGGATGTGGGGACGTCGCTATCTTGGTAAGCTGAATCTTTTGGCATAATTCCTTAAGGATTCCAACCACTATGCAAGCTTTTTTCATTATTCGAGT
>Ga0102952_1000547_pt1 | contig 13865 bp, 12 predicted proteins | sample SalPon2A_C_D1_MG_FD_78506 | JGI IMG/M metagenome (GOLD analysis project Ga0102952, IMG submission 78506) | Soil microbial communities from South San Francisco under conditions of wetland restoration - Salt Pond MetaG R2A_C_D1_MG | ecosystem: Environmental > Terrestrial > Soil > Wetlands | place... | reverse complement strand
GACGCCGACGGCCGTCAGCAGGCGGCCGACCTCGGTGTCCATCGCCTCCATCATCGCGCGCGCCTGGTTGGGAGTGGACGGGCGACTGGAGATGTTCTGGCAGTAGCCCGGCTCGCAACCGCCCGGGCAGAGCGCCGCGGGAGGAATGTGGAACGGATCGTGGATCGCGTTCAGGGAGACGTACACGAACCAGGGCTCCGGCAGCGTGCCGACCGCGGCGACGGCGTCGTCGATGGTGTCGGTCACCGCGTAGGTGGTCCAGCTCGACTGCACGCCGTTGATCGTCTTGGTCCAGGCGAAGTAGTCCTCGACCGCGCCGTACAGGCTGCCGCGGTACTCGGCGAAACCGCTGTCGTTGGGGTGCAGCGGGCCTTGGTCCCCGCTCAGGTGCCACTTGCCGAGGGCCGCGCTCGTGTAGCCGGTGAGCACCTCCGGAAGGGTGACCTCGGACAGCGCGAGACCCGGCTCGGTCTTCAGCAGCGTCACGCCGATCCCGTGGCGGAAGGCGTACCGCCCGGTGAGCAGCGAGGCGCGCGAAGGCGAGCACAGCGTGTTCGTCCACGCGTTGCGGAACAGCATCCCCTGCGAGGCCAGCGCGTCGATGTTCGGCGTGCAGGGGATCTCGTTGCCCTCGGCGTAGGCCCCGACGAAGTCGGTGCCCACGTCGTCGGCGAGGATCATCACGATGTTCGGCTGCTGCGCGGCCGCGGGCGCGGCGCAGAGGGCGAGGATGGCGATCGCGGACAGATGCATTCGGGGACTCCCGGCCCGGTCGCCGGCGACCGGCGCACGGGGACTGGAACATACTAGCAAGGCGCGGGGCGAGCCGGGGGGAGCGGCTGCGCCCATTGACAGCGGTCCGGCCAGGCCGCAGCCTCCGAAGTCTCGCGCCGTCCGCGTCGGACGCGCAGCACTCCGGGAGACGCCATGAACAGGATTGTCCTCGCCGCCGCGCTCGTCCTCGCCTGCGCCGCTCCGCGCCAGGACCCGGCCCAGCCGCCTCCGCCCCCGCACGCGGGGGACGCGGCGCCGGCGTTCCGGCTCAACGACCACCGCGGCGAGGTGCGGTCGGTGGGCGGCGAGAGCGAGGGCTGGACCGTGCTCGCCTTCTACCCCAAGGCCCTGACCCCGGGCTGAACTCGCGAGGCGAGATCGCTGCGGGACGTAGCGAGCGAACTCGAACGAGCCGGCGTGACCGTGCTCGGCATCAGCCTGGACTCGGTGGCCGACCAGGCGCGTTTCGTGGAGCAGGAGGGCCTCGCCTACCCGCTGCTGTCCGATCCCGACGGCTCGGTGGCGGCGAAGTACCGGGTGCTCGGCCCGGGCGGTCGCTACGCGCTGCGCACGACGTTCGTGATCGACGAGCACGGGGTGATTCGAGCCGTGGACGACGAGGTGCAGGTGGACAGCCACGGGGACGACCTGCTCGCCCTCATCGCGCAGCTGCGCGAGTGAAGGGCGCTCCCGGCGCGACCGGCGGTTGACGGGCCCCGCCCCGTTCGTCACAACCGGCCCGTGCACACCGTCGCGTTCGCCAACGGAGACCGCATGCCCGCCCTCGGGCTGGGCACCTGGAAGTCCGCGCCCGGGGAGGTCGGAGTGGCGGTGCGCGAGGCGCTGTCCCTCGGCTACCGGCACCTCGACTGCGCCGCGATCTACGGCAACGAGCCGGAGATCGGCGCGGTACTGGAGGATGTCCTGGCCGCCGGTCGCGTCCGGCGCGAGGAGCTGTGGATCACCTCCAAGCTGTGGAACGACCGCCACGCGGAGGCGGACGTGATCCCCGCGCTGCGGCGCACGCTCGAGGACCTGCGGCTCGACTACCTCGATCTCTACCTGATCCATTGGCCGGTCGCCCAGCGCAAGGGCATCGTCTCGCCCAAGCACGGCGCCGACTACCTGTCCCCGCAGCAGGCGCCCCTGTCGGCGACCTGGCGCGGACTGGAGGCCGCGCGCGAGGCGGGCCTGTGCCGCCACATCGGCGTCTCCAACTTCAGCCTCGCCAAGCTCGAGGCGCTCTGCGAGACCGCCGGCCGCGCGCCGGAGTTGGACCAGGTGGAGCTCCATCCCTACCTGCAGCAGGTCGACCTGCTCGCGGGTTGCCGCCGGCTCGGCGTGGCGGTGACGGCCTACTCGCCCCTCGGCTCGCGCGACCGACCGGCGTCGCTGCGGGCGGCGGGCGATCCCGACCTGCTGACGGACCCCACCGTGAGCACGATCGCCGCCGAGCACGGCGCCACGGCGGCGCAGGTGCTGCTGGCCTGGGCGATCGCGCGGGGCACGGCGGCGATCCCCAAGTCCGTGCACGCCGCGCGCCTGCGCGAGAATCTGGCCGCGGACGCGCTGCACCTCAACGACGAGGACGTGCGCCGGATCGACGCTCTGGAGCGCGGACACCGCTTCGTCACCGGCGCCTTCTGGACCGGGAACGGAAGCCCCTACACGCTCGCGAACCTCTGGGATTCCTAGCGGTCGGTCAGCGAGCCCCGGCCGCGCCGATCACTTCGTTGAGCTTCGCGGCGAGCGCGTCGCGCGTGTAGGGCTTGCAGAGGAAGCCGTAGGGTGTCGAACGGTCGAGCCGGCGCGTGGCCTCCGACTCGTCGTAGCCGCTGGCGAGGATCACCGGGATCGCCGGCTCGAGGCGGCGCAGCTCCCGCAGGCACTCGTCACCCGACATGTCCGGCATCGTGACGTCGAGCACGACGCAGACGATCTCCGCGCGGTGCTCGCCGAACAGCTCGAGGCCGCGACGCGCGTCGGCGGCGACCAGGACCTCGTAGCCGAGCTTCTCCAGCATCCGCCTGCCGACCGTGCGCACGGCCGGCTCGTCGTCGACGAGCAGCACGGCGCCGGTGCGGTGCTCGGAAGTGGACGGCGTCTCCGCGGGCGGCTCGACCTGGCCGCTCCCGGCGGGGAAGAGGACGCGAAAGCGCGTGCCCTTGCCGCGGCGCGAGTCGATGCGGATGGCGCCGTCGTGCCCGCGCACGATGCCCAACACCGTCGACAGGCCCAGCCCGCGGCCGGTGAATTTGGTCGAGTAGAAGGGATCGAAGATCCGCTCCTGGGTTGCGGCGTCCATCCCCGAGCCGGTGTCCTCGACCTCCAGCCAGACGTACGGACCCGGCGTCGGATCGGGACCGGCGAGTCCGGCCTTGAGCTCGGCCACGCTGAACTCGCCCGCGCCGGTGCGGATGTGGATCTCGCCCGGCGTGTCCCCCACCGCCTCGGAAGCGTTGGTGATCAGGTTCAGGATCACCTGCTGGATCTGCGTGGGATCGCCGTGTACGGGCGGCAGCTCCGGGTCGAGCTCGAAGCCGAGCTTGACCCGCTTGGAGATCGAGATCTCGATCATGCCGATGATCTCCGCGACCGCCGCGGAGAGGTCGATCGCGCGCAGGGTGATCGTGCCCCGCCCGGAGTAGGCCAGCATCTGCCGGCACAGGTCGGCCGCGCGCTGCGCGGCGAGCAGCACCTCCTCGATGGCCTCGCGAGCCTTGGAGTCCTCGGGCAGCTCGTCGCGCGCCAGGCTGGCGTTGCCGTGCACCGCCATCAGCAGGTTGTTGAAGTCGTGGGCGATGCCGCCGGCGAGGATGCCCAGGCTCTCGAGCTTCTGGGCGTAGCGCAGCTGCGTCTCCAGGCTGCGCCGCTCCAGCGCCGCCCGTTCGCGTTCGGTCACGTCGATCGCCACGCCGACGATGCCGGCGACGCGGCCGTCCTCGAAGTAGGCGCGCTCGGCGACCTCCAGCCAGACGCGTGAGCCGTCACGGTGATAGATCTCGACGAGGTAGGGCTCGTTGGTCTTGCCCGTGCGCAGCGTCTCCTCGGTCTTCTCGACGACCAGCTCGTTGACCGGGTTCTCGGTCAGGTAGGTCGTGTAGTGGTGCATCCAGTCGTCGACGGGGTAGCCGGTGATGCGCTGGACGGAGGGCGACATGTACTGGAACACCCCGGCGGTGTCGTGCCGGTAGGTGAACCCGTGCATGTTCTCGAGGATGATGCCCTGCTCCTCGCTCCGCGCGGCGAGGCGCTCGACGGCCTCCTCCGCGCGCCGGCGATCGGTGACGTCGGTGCAGAACTCGACCCGACCGCCGCGCAGCGGTCCGACGCTGATGGCGCGGCTGTGGTGCTCGATCCAGCGCTCCTCGCGCCCGTCCGTCGCGAGCAGGTGGCAGGCGATGGGCGCGCCCGGATCCGGGTCGCGGTACTGCGCGAGCAATCGCTCCGCCACGGCGGCCCCGTCCTCGATCAGCGGCGGGACGCGAGTGCGAATCCACTCGCGCTTGTCCAGACCGATCAGCTCCTCGCGCGAGCTGCCGAGCATCCGCGCCATGGCCTCGTTGACCCACACGATGCGCACGTCCCGATCGAGCAGGAAGACCCCCGAGGGCGAGCCCTCCAGCAGCTCCTGCATCAGGGTCCGGTGGGTCGCCTCGAGGGCCTGGTCGGCGGGGAGATCCGGCTCCGGCATCGCGGTCGCCCATGCTATCCGGCCGGCGGCGCGGGACGCGAATCGGACGGCGACTCGCTATCCTGCGGGGCCCCCGCTGGGCGGCGCGACCCGTGCCGCGGGCGAGCGCCGCGAGCGCCGCGAGCAGCGGGAACCCGGCGAGAGGACCGACGGCCAAGTGGAACCGCGCGAGATCGAGTTCAAGCTCCAGCTCGCCGGCGAGTCGGACTTCGACGCGCTCGTCGCCGTCCTCCCCGGCGGGGCGCGCCTCGCTCGCCGCGAGCTCGCGCAGACCAACCACTATTTCGACACGCGCGACGGTGCGCTGCACGCGGCGCGCAGCTCGCTGCGCCTGCGGGAAGCGGGCGGCGCCTGGACGCTCACCGCGAAGGGTCCCCAGGACGCCGGCGCGGCGCGGGACCTGGCCCTCGCCCGCCGCGCCGAGGAGGAGTGCGCCGTCGACGGGCGGAGCGCGGCGGAGCTCCTCGCCGGCACGCGCTGCCCCCTGGCGACGCTGCTCGCGCGGCGCGGTGCGCGGGCTTCGCCCTTCGCCGCGCGCCTGGAGGCGCTCGTCGCCGGGCGCGAGCTGATCCGCATCGGCGGCTTCGAGAACCTGCGCGCGCGGGTCGGGCCGATCGCCGTGGAGCTCGACGGCCGCCCCCGGCAGCTGACCCTGGAGCTCGACCGGACGACGTTCCCCGGGGGGCGCGTCGACTGGGAGGTCGAGCTGGAGGTCGAGGCCGAGGACGCGCCGGCGGCGGCCGCGCTGCTCGGGACCTGGTTTCGCCGGGCGGGCCTGCCCTGGCGACCCGCCACGAACAAGCTCGAGCGCTACCTCGCCGGCCGCGGCGCCGACGGCGGAGGCCCCGCGGGCGCCGGAATTGCGAACTCGTAGCGCTCCGTCGAGGGTGGACGACCGCCGCTCCCGGACCGCGCGCCGGTGCAGCGCCCGGCGCCCCCCCGGGGGCGCCGTTCCCGGTCGGGCCGCGTGCCGGCCGTGGGAATCCCCGTCCCGGCGGGGGCTGCGGAAGAAACGGCCGGCCGCCGGCGTCCTAGAACGGTGACGGTCCGGCGGCTCGCTCCGCCATGGCCCCCCGAGCCCAGTCCCCTTCCGGAGAGACCCGCCATGCTCCAAGCCCTCGTCGCCCTGCTTCCCGCACTCGCCGCCGCCGGCACCGGAGACTTCCCGATCACCTGGGCCGGGGACAAGTACGAGCTCGAGGAACTGCCCGAGACGCTCGCCGCGAACGCCCGCGAGACGGCGAAGACCTGGGCGCCCTGGGCCGAGGAGGTCGGCTACCGCATGGACTTCAGCGCCGACGGCCGGGTACTGCTGATGACCTTCGACGACAGCCGGGGTCGCCGGAAATCGGAGAAGAACATGGAGCTGATCGAGGAGGTCCTGAAGCGCGTGGACGCGCTCCTGCCGCTGCCCCCCTCGCGCACCGTCGAGGCCAGCACCCCCAAGCCGGACGACGGCAGCTACGAGTGGGGCCGGGTCGAGCGCGAGACCCAGACCGCGGTGCTGATCGAGGCCGACGAGGAGGAACACCACGAGGCCGCGGTCGACTTCGCGGCCGGGCTGAACAGCTACCTCGGGACCTGGGCCGCCGCGGCCAAGCCGATGACGGGCTTCGTCCTGGAGCAACCGCTGGCCGCCGAATGGCAGCCGAAGGCGGGCATCAAGGAGGACTGGGAAGGCAAACCGGTCAACGAGATGGTCAACCGGCTGAGCCAGCTGATGACCCTGCGGCGCTTCGGGCGCCAGCCCTACTGGCTGTCCATGGGCATCGCCTGGCACGTCGAGATGGAACAGCTCGACGGCGTGTACTGCTTCCCCTACCGCCACGGTTTCGTCAGCTCCTCCGAGCACGACAAGTGGGACAAGGCGCTGCGCAACGAGTACAAGCACCGCGAGGGGCCGGTCGCCATGTCGGAGCTGACGGCCCTGCAGCGGGGGACCTTCGACCCCTGGGCGGCGAAGAAGTCCTGGGCCGCGGTGACGCTGCTCGCGCGGCACTATCCCGAAGCGCTGCCCGAGATCTGCGAGGACCTGTACGAGCTGTGGGACGAGCAGGGTCGCGAGACCCACGCCGACGGCACCTGGACCCGGATCGACGGCTTCGAGCCCAGCGACGCGGACCAGCTCGCCGTCTTCGAGAAGCACGTCCCCGGCTTCGCCACCGAGCTGCAGCGCTTCTTCACCGAGGGCAAGGACTACGAGAAGCCGTGATCGCCGGCGACCCTCACGCGGGCTGCGGCGGTTCGGGGAGCGTGCCCTCCAGCACGGTCAGTCGCTCGTAGTACTCGCCGTCGCGGATCACGTAGGCCCCGGGGACGCCGGCCATCTCGATGCGGTACTGCGGATCCTCGAAGTAGTAGTCGCGGAAGGGGCCGTCCGACTCGCCGACGATGCGCGCGCCGAGGCCCGCTTCCTCCATCGTCCGCAGCGTCCGCGGCAGATCGGCCATGCTCGACTGCACGAAGATCAGCCGCCCGCCGGGTCGGACGAGCTTGTGCGCCTCGAGGATCAGCGTGTCGATGAAGTAGCGGCGGTAGTGCTTGCCCGCCTTGGCGAAGGGCGGGTTGGTCACCAGGCTGTCGTAGGGACCGCCGGGAACCTGGACCCAGTCCGCGACGCGATAGTCGATCGGCAGGTCGACGCCGTGCTTGCGGAGATTGTGGTCCGCGTTGCGCAGCGTCTCGTCGTCGATCTCGGTCAGCGTCAGGCGCGCCGCGCCGCGACGGGCGATCAGGATCGCGTGCAGGCCGCACCCCGTGCCGAGCTCGAGCACGTGCTCGCCCCGGAAGTCCAGCTCCAACAGGCGGCGGCCCAGCTCGACGCCGTGGGGCGTCGGGTTCCAGATCCCACTGGGAACGTCGAGCTCGAGCAGCTGGTCGCCGAAGCGCAACTCGAGACTCATCTCGTAGAGGTTGTCGCCGCGGCGTTCCGCCAGCTCTTCCATGCTCATCGCTCCCTCCATGGGCAATCGGGGTCCGGTCGAGCCGGACGAGCCTAGTGCTCCGGTCGCGCATTTCAAACCGCGTGCGCGGCGTCCGCAGTCGGCCGGATTCGGTTTGCTAGGATGCCCGACGGTCGTCCGCACCGACCGTCGCCGATGAACGCACCCGCGTCGCATGCCTGCTGCTCCGCACTGCTGATGGCGTTCCTCGCCGTCGGCACGCAGGTCCACGACGGTGCCGCTTCGGCGTCTTCGAGCGCTTCGGCCGCGCGCGAGCTCCGGCTCGCCGAGCAGACCGCGCAGTTGTCGGCGCGGCTCGAGCGGATGGAAGCGCTCGGTCTCTCCGAGAGCCTGGCGGCCGCGCTCGACGCGATCGCCAAGGCGCCGACGGACTCGCAGTACACGCTGGTCAAGGACGGTTGGCTGTACTTCCGCCCGCTGAAGTTCGCCCGCTTCATCGAGGGTCCCCCGCCGGGCGAAACGCCCGAGGCCGGCTCTTACTACGTGCCCGGGGGCTACCAGCTGGCGACGATCCGGGACCTGCAGCGGCAGCTCGCGGACCACGACATCGAATTGCTCGTGGTGCCCATCCCGACCCGGCTGGACGTCTACCCCGAGCTGATCGTCGACCGGGAGCTGGGCGACGACTTCGCGGGCTACGCGCCGGGATTGACTCGCTTCCTGATCGAGCTCGAGCAGCACGGCGTCGAGGTCGTGGACCTGCTCCCGGCCCTGGCTCGCGAGCGCGTCGGCATCACCGCGCCCGACGACGAGCAGGTCTTCCTGCGGGCCAACGGCCACTGGTCGCCGAAGGGCGTGGTGATCTCCGCGCGGGCGATCGCCGAGCGCATCCGGCAGTCGGACTGGTACGCCGAGTACGACGCCCGCGAGCCCCCCGAGCCCGAGCGCTTCGAGAAGGCCTGGTCGTACCGCACCCAGCGCCTGGCCGAGGGCGCGGAGCCTCCGGTGCTGCAGTTCGAGCGCGTCGTCTCCGGCCGCGGCCGCATGGTCGACTATCGCGGCGACAGCCCGGTGCTGGTGATGGGCGACAGCTTCGTCTGGCTCTACTCCGTCGAGGGCGCCGATCTGGCGCGCCAGATCCAGCGGTTCTCGGGGCTCCCGATGGACGTGATCTCCATCCCCGGCGGCGGCGCCCAGGCCTGCCGGACGGCCCTCGCGCGCCGGCGGGGAGGCCCCAAGGACAAGCGCATGGTCATCTGGCTGTGGGCCGCGGAGTGCCTGATGATGGTCGACTCCAAGTGGGAGCCGGTGGACGTGTTCGCCCGCTGAGCCGGCGCCCCGGCCGTGATCGGGGCCGCCGATCCACCCCGGCCACCCCGGCCACCCCGGCCACCCCGATCCACCCCGGCCGCGCCGCCCGGCGCCCTCCGGCGGCTTCCGGGGGGCTCTGCGACCCGGCCGCGGATTCCCGGGGCGCGGATCCCGACCCGCCTCCTGATCGGGGGGAGCCCCGTCCGAAAGAGAAGGAGGGGAGGAGGAGGAGCCCCGCCGATGAGACTGTTCGAGAGCGCGTTCACCTATGTCCGCCGGGTCCGCCGGACCTTCGGCGGGACGCCCCAGGTCGAGGACCTCGAACGCCCCGCAGCCGCCCTGCCGAACCCGCCCGCCTCGACGGGTCCGACACCGCCGGCGCTGCCCGCCCTGCTCGACGCCGGGCCCGCGGCGGCGCCGGAGACCCAGCACGCGGATTTCGACGATCTGCTCGCCGGCCTCGGCGCCGAGCCGAGCGAACCCTCGGAGACGTCCGCGCTCGAGCGCAAGGACCGCGAAATCGCCGAGCTCCAGCGCAACCTCGAGATGCTGCGTCCGCTCGGCGACGAGCTGGCCCGGGTCGAGCAGCTCCGGCTGACCGAGCGCGCCGAGTTCGAAGCCCGCATCGCCTCGCTCGTGGCGTCGGCGAAACCTCGCACCCCGGGGCCGGACCTGCGCGACGTCGCGCGACTGGTCACGGCACTGGAGTCGACCCTCGCCGAGGCGCAGTCCGCCGACCGCCCGGTCGCCGAGGGCGAGTCCGCTGCGCCGGCCGCCCCCTCCGCCCTCGACGAGGTGCGGGCCGCGCTGGACCGCGCCCGGGAACGTCTGACGCGCTCCCGCCGGCGCGCGTCGGAGTGGGAGCGCAAGGCCTCCGCCTACCGATTCGAGGGCCAGCGCCTGCGCGAGCGGTTGCGCGAGCTGGAGCGCGAGCGCTCCGCCCAGCGCGCGCAGCGCCGCCGCCTCCTGGCCCCCGTGCGCCAGCTCGCCCGCCGCCCGGGGAAACGCCCCCGCGCGGTGTCCCGCCTGCTCGAGGTCCTCGGCCTCGAGGTCGACTAGCCCCGATCCCGCCGGGCAGCGTCAAGACTGCCGGACGAGCCAGCCGAAGAGCAGCGCAGTGACTGCCCCCACCCCGACCACGGCCGCGGCCGAAGCCCCCGCGCCGGCCGCGCTCCCGCCCGCGTTGGGCCCCGGCCTGGGCGCCCTGGCCCGGCGCCTGGAGAACACCGCCCAGGTGCTCGCGGCGCTGGCCGCCGAGGCGGGCGAGCCCGACGACGAGACGTCGCGACGACTCGCGGAGGCCGCCGCCCGGATGACCGAGGTGGTCGAGCTCCTCGGGGGCGGGGAGGAGGGCGAGGCCGCACGACCCGCGGGTCCCGTCTTCCGCGGCCGCAACGACCTCACCTCGCTGGTGGACTTCGTCAGCCTGCTCTCGCACATGGGTCGCAACGGGGTGCTCGAGGTGCGCGCCGAGGAGAAGTCGTTCACGCTGCAGCTCGACCAGGGCAGCGTGCTGTTCGCCGCCGGGGGCGCGCCGGCGGGCCTGCGGCTCGGCGACGTGCTCGTCGAGCAGGGCGCGCTGACCGAAGCGACGCTCGAGCAAGCGCTCGCGGAGCGGCGAGCGGGGGAAGTCCTCGGCGACCTGCTGCTGCGTACGGAGCGCGTGACCCCCGCGGAGCTCGAGGCCGCGCTGACCCAGCAGATGGCCCAGCTCTTCGGCCGCATGCACGGCGTGGGCACCGGCTTCGAGTTCGTCTTCGAGGAGGGCCGCCACGTGCTCGCCGACTCGCATGCGCGTCAGGGCGCCTCGATGCTGTTGCTCGAGGGCGCGCGACTGCTCGACGAGGGCGGGTTGTGGAAAGCGGAGGATGACGACGCGGACCTCGGCACCACCTGGCTGGCGGAGTTCGCCGAGGACGAGGACCCCGGCCTGGACGTCGAGACGATCCGCTCGTTCATCGAGGTGCTCGTGCTGGAGGAACGCCTGGACCTGACCTGCGCGCCGTCGAGCGCGGGGCGCTTGCTGAACGCCTGCTGGCAGGACGACGGCGCCGGCGCCGTGGCCGTCGTCGAGCGCGACCCCCTGCTGTGCGCGCAGGTCTTGCACGCGGCTGCCGGTCACGACGTCTCCAGCGTGCGCGCCGCCGTCGAACACCTCGGCCCGGAGGGCATGCGGAACCTGGCGCTGACCCTGGCGCTGAACGACCGCCCCTGGAACTGGGGCGGCTGGAAGGAACTGCTCGACGGTCTGCGCCGCACCGCCGCGATCGCCGCGGAGTTCGGCGCGCTCCTCGGAGAGCGTCGGCTGCAGGACCCCGAGCGCGGGCGCCTGCTCGCGCTGATGGCGGACATCGGCAAGCCGGTGGTGCTGGGGGCGATCCTGGACATCGAGCGGGAGTGCGGCTCCCGGCTGGCCCCCTCCGCGGCGTCGGGGCTGCTCGAGGAGTTCCACGTCCGCGTCGGCGCCTGGCTCGCCCGGCACTGGGACTTCCCCAAGGCCCTGGTGCGGGTCGTCGAGCACCACCACAGCCATCGGCCGCTGACCGGGCGGGCGCTGCTCGAGGTGCGGCTGGTCGAGATCTCCCAGGAGCTGGCCCGGTTCGTCCAGGGCCCCGACCGGGGCGACCTGGAGCGCCTCCAACGGCTCCCCGCGTTCGCCGCCACCGGTCTGCGGGGCGCGGAGCTGAAGGGCCTGCTGCGCCGCGCCGACGCGATCCTCGCGGCGGTCGACGGGCGCTAGCGGCCGCTGGGACGGCGCCACGGCCGGCCCGGCCCATTCGTGGAATTCCGGCCGTAACCGGTTGGCAACGAAGCTTTTGCGTCGTCCTTCGCGATTTCTTACGGCGGTCTTCGGACTTCGATCCGTCCCAATCTCGGCAATGCGGTTCTACTGGGCCAGGGACGTGAGCAGGACGCTCCATGGGGATGGAGACTTACGAGAGGACGACAGCACGATGAAACGCAGGACTCGACTTGGACTCGGCGCGGTCGCGATGATGCTCGCTGCGAGCTCGACCGCTTTCGCATTCGGGTGGTTCCCGGGCTCGTGGAAGTTCGCGGACAACGGCCACGCCGTTCGCAAGCCGCCGGTGGGCATGGATGTGGCGATCGTTCAGAACAACGGCCCGGACACGATCGAGGTCTCTTCCAAGGGGGCGCTGGAGACCGTGTCGGGGCCGCTGCTCCCCGGTCAGAAGGGCGCCATCCAGATCCCCCCGGGCGGCAAGAACGTGAAGCTCAAGGACGGCCTCTTCGACAACGGCAAGGGTGCCAAGGGATCGCTCATCTGGGTCAAGAAGCTGCCCAAGACGGGCGTGATCGGCGGCGGCGGAACCGGGCAGTAGGTTCTCCCGGGTTCGCGAACCACGCCCGCGGGAAGACGTCGAGAGCGACGCTCGCCGGCGTGTGCGACGCGGCATGAATACGAGAGCGCCCCGGCTCCGCGAAATGCGGGACCGGGGCGCCTTCGTTCGAAGGTCGGAGCGCGGGGACTACTCCTCGGTCTCGACGGCGTGGGCCGCGTCGTCCATCAGGGTGTCGACGCTGCGCGCGGCACCCTCCGGGTTCACGTGGTCGTACCCCGTACCCTTGTTGTCCCAGGCGTCCTTGGACCAGAAGTAGTAGGGGTTCAGGATCAGCACGTCGCCCACGGTCGCCAGGAATCCGACGACCGTGTAGACGGGGATGATGTCCTGCAGCAGGGCGCCGTGCACCCAGGCGTTCTGGGTGTACTTCTGGTTGACCCAGTCGTCCCACGAGCGCGTCAACTGACGGGGCCCGGAAGCGCAGCCCGAGAGAGTGATGGCCGCGAGCAGCGCGGCGGTGGCCAGGGTCTTCTTCATGTCTGTCGATCTCCTTCGGGAGGGCAGCGGAGCGGCTCTGCGATCGCCCCAGGTTCAAGAAAAGCCGGAGCATTGTCCTCACGGCCGGCGGGCATGCAAGGTCTCCCGTGGGTTTGAAAGCCCCGGGCGTCGACCCTCCCGCCAGGGGGTAGGATGACCGCCGATACGCCATGCGCGCATTCGCAAAAGTGAGAAGAACGGCCCCGTTCTGGCTCCTCGCCGGCCTGGCGCTCGGCGCGGGGTGCCGCAGCCCCGCGGGCTCTCGTTCCTGCCCACCGCCGGCGCCCCGGGCGCCCATCGTGCTGCCCGCGCCCGCGCGCCCGCTGCCCGAGGACGCGGTGCTCTACCGGCTCCAAGGCGACGCTCCCGGGGACTGGTTCGGCTACTGCGTGGCGGGCCTCGGCGACGTCGACGGGGACGGGGTCGGCGACTTCGCGGTCGGCGCGCACCAGAACGAGAACTGGGGCAGCCGCCCCGCTCCCGACGCCGACCCCGGGTACGTGCACGTCTACTCCGGCGCGACGGGAACCCGGCTCTACACGCTGCACAGCTCGGGCGGCGCACAGATCGACGGCAGCGACGATCACTTCGGCGCGGCGATCTCCTCGATCGAGGACCTCGACGGCGACGGGTTGCGCGAGGTGCTGGTCGGCGCCTACCTCTACGACGCGGCGGACGACGATCCGGAGAGCGTCGACGAGAACTCCGGCGGCGCGTTCGTGTTCTCGGGCGCCACCGGCGAGTTGCTCCACGTCATCGGCGGGCTGGAGTGGGGCGATCGTCTGGGCTGGGCGATCGGCACCATCGACGACGTGGACGGCGACGGCAAGCGCGACATTCTGATGGGCGTCGAGAAGGCCGAGCTGTCGCTCGAGGATCAGAACCAGGGCAGCGTGCAGCTGTTCTCCAGCGCGAGCTTCGCCATCCTGCTCCGCGTCTACGGTCCCGGCTTCGAGTCCCACCTGGGCTGCAGCGTGACCCCGGTCGCGGACCTCGACGGCGACGGCCTGGCGGACTTCGCCGGCGGTGCGTTCATGTGCTCCGGCGAGCCCGACGGACCCGCGCAGATGGGCCACGCCGCGGTGTTCTCGTCGGCCACCGGAGAGCAGCTCCTCGCCTGGGACGGCGACGCCGCCAACGACCACCTCGGTTTCTCGCTGGCCGACCTCGGCGATCTCGACGGCGACGGCCGCGACGAGCTGGCCGTGGGCGCCACGCAGTCGGGCTGGGTCGGCGACCACTACGGGCGGGGGTTCGTGCGCGTCTACTCCACCGCCGACGGTTCGCTGCTCGCCCAGCTCGTCGGCGCGGCGCTCGGCGACCAGTTCGGCTGGGCGCTGG
>Ga0102952_1000546_pt1 | contig 13869 bp, 10 predicted proteins | sample SalPon2A_C_D1_MG_FD_78506 | JGI IMG/M metagenome (GOLD analysis project Ga0102952, IMG submission 78506) | Soil microbial communities from South San Francisco under conditions of wetland restoration - Salt Pond MetaG R2A_C_D1_MG | ecosystem: Environmental > Terrestrial > Soil > Wetlands | place... | reverse complement strand
GTTCAGCGAGCCGATGCAGCCCGACTCCGTGGAGCCCTTCGACGCCTTCTCGATCCGCTACGACGCTCCGCCGCCCGGAGCGAGCCCGCTCAACGACCGCGTGGTCGGGACCATGCAGGTCGGGCCGGACCTCACCTACTTCGTGTTCCAGCCGACGGTGCCCCTGGCGAACGACGGCGATCCCTCGACACCCGACACCTACACGGTGAAGATGCTCGGCGGTCCGCTGGGCCCCCGCGATCTCGTGGGGAACCCGCTCGACCAGGCGTTGCCGCCCTTCGGTTTCTCGATCCAGCCCGGATCGCCGCAGGTGGACTCCGGGAGCCTGTCCCTGCGCTTCAGCTCGGTGGACGAGGACGGCAACGGTGCGCCGGAGATCCGCGGCCAGTTCAGCCACGACTTCGCGACGGAGGTGGTCCGGCCGCGCCCGGTGACGCGCTTCTCCGCGCAGGCGGACCCGAAGCCGTTCGGCACCGTGTGGGCCATGATCCCCCTCTCCAGCCCGGTGCAGGAGCCCCTCTCCCCGCTCGGCAGCCGGATGATGGCCGCCTGGAGGTACCACGACCTCGGCCTCGGGCTGCTCGACGAGTCGACCCACAACATCGACGTCGAGGGCCTGTGGTGGGAGCCCTTCGGCGGCACCGTGCTGCCCGACGACTTCGACCGGTTCCAGATGGCCCTCTCACATTCGGAGTTCCTTCCCGACGAGGCGATCAGCATCAACCTGCTGCCCTCGTACCCCGCGAGCGGCCTGGTCGACAGCTTCGACGCCAACTCGGCCGACGCTTCGAAGATCGTGCACCCCAAGGCCGCGGGTTACACGATCAGCCCGGCGGATCTCGTGCAAACCCCCGCCGGGCGGGTCATCGCCCCTTGGCCCCTGAACCGCAACGTGCCCCCGCAGAGCTACCAGCGCTGGACCTGGCGGGACACGGCGGTGGACGTCGTTGGCGCGCCGAACGGTATCGGCGCCGATCCCAAGAGGTTGGCAGACCTCTCTCCGTCTCCGCCCGTCCTGCCGGGTTTCTACGACGCGGGTGAAGTGCCGACCATCGGTCTGCCGCTGCTGATGGAGTTCCGCAGCTACCCCACCGCCCTGGCGCAGGGGTTCAATGGCTTCCAGGTCGCCCTCGCGATCAACTCCTCCGCGAACCCGTATTTTCGGGTGTTCTCCAGCGGGGGCGTCACCTACAGCGGGCAGCCGCTCGTGGTCGACCCGGATCAGGCGACCGTGGCCAGCGGCGGCGTTGCGCCGATCACCGGCCTCCCCACTTCGCCCCACGACAACATCTTCTACTACGGGCAGGCGGACTTCGTGGTGCGTGTCAGCCGCATGCACACCATCTGGCTGGACACGCTGGGCGCGAGCCAGTTCGGGCCGCCGACGATCGTCCCCGACTCCTTGGGACAACCGGCCGGCACGCAGTTGATCCTCGCCTGGCGCGGCGCCTCGTCGATCTCCTCGGCCACCCCCGGCTCGTGGGCCGACGCGACCAACCTCGATCCCTACGGCAACTCCTACACCGCCGATCAGCACTGCCAGCTGGCGGGGCTCAACCCGTTCTGTCCGGCCGGAGCGTTGGCATTCACGCCCCAGTACTTCCCCGACCCCGGCGACGCGAGCTGGACCGCGAACCTCACCGATCTCGACGGAGCCCGCTACGTGCAGGCGCGAGTCACCTTCATCGCCGACCCGGTCACCGGAGCGACGCCGGAGCTGTCGGCCGTCGGGATCTCCTACACGAAGTAGCGCCGGGCGCTCAGGGCTCGGCCGTCACGTAGCCGGCGAGTTCGCCGAGCGCCCAGCAGCACTGCAAGAGGAAGAAGACCGGCAGCACGGCCAGGAAGCGACGCCCGCGGCCGCGGCTCGAGGCGATCTTCCAGCCGCGCCAGCAGAACAGGAACGGGATCACCGGCGAGAGCAGGGCGAACACGATGCGCTTGGCCGCCGACAGGTCGTGGCAGCGGCCGCCGGCGAAGGACTTGCCCCAGACGAAACGCTCGAGCAGCGAGGCGCCGAAACCCAGTTTCCCGCGCCGCTGCCAGACGAGCACCTCGGGCGTCATCACCAGCTCCCAGCCGGCGCGGGCCAGCGCCCAGTGGACGATGGTCTCGTGGTAGTCCTCGCGCCAACCGTCGCCCACCTCCCGCAGGGCCTCGGCGCGGTAGGCGACGTTGGCGTCGCTGACGAACTCGGCCGGTCCCTCGGGCACCGGGCTCTGGTAGCGCCCGAAGTCGCCGAAGTAGACCGCCCAGTTCACCGCCGAGTCGCTGTCGCAGTCCACCGCACCGCCCACCGCGCCCGCGCGCGGGTAGCGGTCGAGCGCCGCGAGCATCGCCGCGCACCAGTCCGGCGAGACGTGGGCGTGGTCCTCGGTGAGCGCGATCGCGCGCCCCTTCGCGTGGCGGATGCCGACCGTGCGCAGGCTGTCGTGGTGCTCGCGCACCAGGCCCCCGCGCTGGACGATCGTGCGCGAGCGCTCGGCCGGGAGGAAGGTGACCTCGGGGAACTCGTCGGCCAGCCCCACCACCGCCGCCGCGGCCTCGTCGTAGGGCACGAGGATCTCGCGGTCCACCGGAGTGCGCTGGTCGTGCAGCGCGGCGAGGCAGCGGCGCAGGTCGTCCGGCTTCGCGGAGATCAGCGCCACCACGACCGAGAGCTCGGGAGTCGCGCTCACTCCACGTGCTCCAGAGCGTCGCCCGCGCCGACCAGGTAGCCGAGGAACTCGCCCCACGCGTAGGCCACGACGGCCGGCACGAGCAGCGGAACCGTCGACAGGAACCGGCCGCGCAAGCGCCCCTTCGAGAACACGCGCTGCCCCATCCGCGCCAGCAGGAAGAACGGCATGATCGGCGAGGCGACGACGTGCACGAGCCGCTTCGAGAGCGGCACTCGCGCGCGCTGGGTGGCGCCCCAGACCCGGCTGAGCAGGTAGCGCTGGCGCAGGTAGTAGCCGTAGTCGAAGGGCCCGGTGTGCCGGGCGCCCATGTCGGGCACGGCGCGGAAGCGGCCGTCGGCGATCAACAGCGGGTGCAGGCCCGCCTCCCACCAACCGGTGGACAGCACTTCCCGGTGTCGCAGCACGAGCTCGCGCCGGTAGGCGATGTTCGCGCCGTTGAGGTCGTAGTGGTCGCCTTCGCTCCAGGGCGGCATGTAGTTCGAGTACTCGCAGAAGTAGACCACCCAGTCCCGCCGCCGCCCGTAGTCGTCGCTGACGATCGGTCCGCCGATCGCCGCGTCGTCGGCGCGGAAGTTCTCCAGGATCGTCGCTACCCAGTCCGGTCCGGGGCGGGTGTGCTCCTCGATCACGGCCACGATCTCGCCGGCGGCCGCGTCGCAGCCGATGGCGCGCAGTTCGGGGACGCTGGGGCGGTGGTCGAGCTCGGGCGCCAGTACCGTCGCCTCGGGGAACTCCGCCGCCAGCCGTTCGCGCGTCGCCGCTCCGCAGCGATCGGCGACGATCACCTCGGCCCCGTGGTCGCGCGCCTGGTCGCCCAGCGCCCCCAACGTCTTGAACAGGAACTCGCCCCCGGCTCCGGAGGCGATGACGATCGACAGGCGGGGCGCCATCGCGCTAGCAGTCCGTTGAAGAAGTGTTGTGGATGCCATGGCGGCGGCATCCGCTTCGGTGTGGTGCCTGGAAACGCGGGCGAATCCGTGGATTCGGCGAGGCTTCCAGGTGCCGCACCGAAGTGGAGGACGTCCTCATGGGGCCGATCGACTGCTTCAACGGGCTGCTAGTCGCCGTAGCGCAACTCCAGCACCGAGGACTTGCGCTCGTCGCCCCACATGGTCACCACGTAGAGGCGGTCGTAGTCGGATTCGGCGAGCTCCCGTGGTTCCCCCCCGCCGAGATCGGCGACCAGCGCGGGCACGGTGTTCGAGTGGCCGGCCACGACGACGACCGATCCCCGCGGCAGCTCGCGGACGGCGCTGGCCACCGCGCGCGGATCGCGGGCCGGGACGATGCGCACCTGGACTCCGGCGAGCAGGGCCAGGGGCGCGAGGGTCTCCTGCGTGCGCCGGTACTCGCTGGCGAACAGGTGAGTGACGCCCGCGCCCTGCAGCGTCCGGGCCAGCGCCTCCGCCCGGACCACACCCGCTTCGGTGAGGTTCGGGTCCCGGGGATCGTCGGTGCCCTTCTCGGCGTGTCGGACCAGCACCACGGTCTTGGGGTAGCGCAGCTTCTCCAGCAGCCCGGCGTCGTCCGGCCGCACGTCCTGCAGCGCCCGCGCCGCCGGCGCCAGCAACGGCAGCGCCGCGCCGACGAGGCAGGCGAGCACCAGGGCGATGCGCAGTCCGTTCTTCCTCGGTCGTGTCATTGCTCCGGCTCCTCCTCCGCGTCGTCCATGTATCCCAGCGCCCGCAGGGTCTCCAGCTGGCCCGCCGGAATCTCCGCCGTCTCCAGCCCCACCGCCGCCTTCTGCATCGCCTCGATCCAGGCGTGCAACCGGCCGCGCATCTCCGGGGTGCGCTCGGGGTTGCGGCCGGTGACGTTGTGCAGCTCGCCGGGATCGTGCTCGAGGTCGAACAGCATCTCCTTACCCCGCGTCAGATCGGTCATCAGTTTCCACGAGCCGTCGACCAGCGCGGCGATCTTGAACCGCTTGCCCCAGCGCGGCGCCGAGTCGGGCAGCCAGACCGAGGTGAAGGCCGGCGCCGGGTGGGCGGTCCAGCCGTTCGGCCCCGAGACCAGCAGGCTCTGCTGGCGGTCGCGTTCGAACAGCGGCGAGTCCACGTCCAGCAGCTCGAGCACCGTGCCGAAGAGGCGCCGCGTCTCCACCGTTCCGTCGACGAGCATCCCTGCCGCGGTCCCGCCGGGGGGCACGACGGCGAGCGGCACGTGGACCAGCTCCTGGTAGACGGTGGTCGTGTGATCCAGGCCGCCGTGCTCCATGAACTCCTCGCCGTGGTCGCCGACGAGCACGATCAGCGTGTTCCCCGCCAGGCCGGCGGACACCAGGTGCTGGAGCAGGCGTCCGATGTGCTTGTCGGTGTAGGAGAGCTCCTCGTCGTAGAGGCCGGACAGGAAGGCGATGTCGGCCTCGTCGAACAGGTGGCGGTTCTTGTACAGCCCGTCGATGTCGAGCTGGTCCCGCAGCCAGCCGTCGTAGCCCCGCGTGTAGGGCCAGCCGGGGTGGTCCTGGTAGACCCAGTGCGGGTCGAAGTAGTGGGCGAACAGGAAGAACGGTCGCTGCGGGTCCCGCTGCTCGAGGCAGCGGATGGCGCGCTCGGTGACCTGGATCGAGGTGATCGCCTCGTGACCGAGGGCCTGGCTGCTGTCGTAGCGCTCGTAGCCCTGGGCCATGCCGCGGTAGGGCTCGAGGAACAGGTGGCTGACCACGCCGAACGTCTCGTAGCCGGCCTCCCGCAGCACCTCGGCGAGCGTCAGCTCGGACGCACGCAGGCTGGAGTCCAGCGAGAAGGCGCCGTGCTCGTGGGGGTACTTGCCGGTGAAGATGGAGGCGAAGGAGGGCAGGGTCCAGGGCGCCTGCGAGATCGCGTTGCGGAAGTCGACGCCGCGGGCGGCGAGCTTGCGCAGCACGGGCGTGGTGTCGCGCTCGGCGCCGGGGCCGGGCACCAGCGAGGTGTGGTCCGCGCGCGCGGTGTCCACGCCGATGACGAGCACGTTCCAGGGATTGCGCGCGGCGATCGTCGGCGCGCCCTTGGTCTCGATGCGACTGCGCAGCACGACCGGCAACGAGGCGGCGACCAGGCAGGCGAGGACCAGCGTGCGCCACAGCGGGTACGGGCCGCCCCGTTGCGCGCGGCGGCGCTCGATCACCGTGGCCAGCAGCGCGGCCCCGATCAGCAGGAAGTTGTTCAGCGCGACGTCCGTCTCGCGCGGCGGCGCCCACAGCCCGCGGTTCAGCCAGTAGCCCCCGAAGGCCAGCACGGCCACCCCCATCAGCAGCCCGCTGATCGCCGGCCCGTCGGCCCCGTCGCGGGCCCGCGAGGCGGCCAGCGCGATCCCCAGGCAGGCGAGCACGAAGGCGGCGGAGGCCACGACCACGTCCCCGGTGCCCAGCCAGGCGCTCTGCCGGACGAGGTAGCGCTCGTAGAGGTGCAGACCCAACTCCGCGAGCACCCCCGCTCCGGCCAGGAACACCAGGAATGCGCGCCCCCGGCCGGCGACCGCCGCGAGCAGGTTGTCCGGGGTCGGACGCAGCCGCGGGACGACGCGCAGCAGCAGCAACAGCATCAGCGAGGCGAGCCCCACCGAGGGCGCGATCCGCAAGCCCCGGGCCCAGCCGTCCCAGGCCGCCGCGAGGTACTCCATGTGCACCGAGCGGGTGAAGCCCAGGGCCGCGTAACCCTGCGCGTCGACGACCGCGCGTGCCTGCCACAACGCGAGGCCGACGCTCGCTCCGAGGGCCACGATCGCGAGGGCGACGGCCCTGACCAGGCGGGGAACGATCCCGGGCACGGGCTCCGACTGCGGCATGGAATCGGGGCGCATCGAACGCGCCCGGCGCACGATCCTAGGAATCGTGCGAGGAAATGTCAGCGGGGGTCTGCTGGATGCGCTCGAGCTTGCTGCGGTCCTCGTCGAGCGGGCGATCGGAGTACGCGTCCTCGAGTCGGACCTCGAGCTTCTCGCCCGGTCCCAGGGGCTCGACCTCGCGCCAGACCTTCGCGCCGATCAACGCCTGCGCCAGGCGCGCCGGCTGGTAGTTGATGCTCGGCCACATGAAGACCTCGGTCGTGCACCAGCACTCCTTGCAGGCGATGCTGTTGCGCAACGCCTTCGCCGCGGCGGAGCCCCAGATCTCCATGAACGGACGCTCGCGGATGTTGCCCAGCGGCTCGTGTTCCTCGCAGACGGCGACGTCGCCGTTCGAGTACACCACGCCGGCCAGGATGCCCGCCCGGCAGGGGACGTATTGGCCCTGCTTCTCGATCGTCTTGCCCTTGGCCCACTGCAGCATCGGCTCCATGGTCGAGCCGTAGCGCCCCTGCTCGCGGGGCTTCCACAGGCGGCGGATGTAGTCGTACAGCCGGTGGTACTCCTCGAGCTTGGGCCCCTGCAGGCTGGGGTTCTTGCGGTCGCCGCGGATGATCGCCAGGTTCTGGTGGTCCATCTGCGGGCAGCGATCGAAGAGGTAGGTCGTCAGGCGCTTGATCTCGCCCATGTTGACCTCGGTCGCCACCGAGTTCGCGTGGATGCGCAGACGCGGATCCGTGCGCTGCAGCTCGGCCAGCGCGTCGTAGGTCTCCATCGCCTTCTTGAAGGAGTTCGGCGAGCCGCGGAAGCGGTCGTGGAATTCACCGAGGCCGTCGAGCGACAGCTCGGCGACGAACAGCTCGAGCTCGGGCTCCTTCAGCACCTCGGTGATCTGCGTCACCATCTTCTTGGTCCAGTAGGCGTTCGTCGGCACGTAGATCTGCCGGACCTTGTTCGTGCGGATGAACTTGCGGCAAATCTCGCCGAACTCCTTGCGCAGGAACGGCTCGCCGCCGGAGAGGCTGAGGTTCTCGATCCGCCCCATGTTGTCCGACAGGGCGAAGATCTCCTCCTTGGTGAGGTCGTCCTTGCTGTTCAGGTTCTCCCAGTAGAAGCAGTGCTCGCACTTCTGGTTGCAGATCGAGTTGATGAACAGGATCAGGAACGGCGGGCTGGGCGCGGCCTCGAGATTCTTGGCCGTGATGCGCCCGTGCCGGATCAGGCGGGCAAGCGGGTTCATCGTCACAGGCGCCCCGCCTCCGCGGCCCGGAGGTCGGCGGTCATCATCATCTCCACCAGCTCGGCGAAGCGGACGGTCGGCGACCAGCCCAGCTTCTCCCGCGCCCGCGAGGAATCGCCCACCAACAGGTCGACCTCCGCGGGCCGGTAGAAGTTGGGGTCCACCTCGACCACCACCTGACCCGTCTTGCGGTCGCGGCCCACCTCGGCGTCGCCCGTGCCCTCGAACTCGAGCTCGAATTCGGCGACCTCGGCGGCGCGCTCGACGAAGTCGCGCACCGAGTGCGTCTCACCGGTGGCGGCGACGTAGTCGTCGGGCTCCTGCTGCTGGAGCATGCGCCACATCATCTCGACGTAGTCGCCGGCGAAACCCCAATCCCGCTTGGCGTCGAGGTTGCCCAAGCGCACCGACTTCTGCCCGCCGTGCTTCACCTTGGCCAGGCCGATGGTGATCTTGCGGGTGACGAAGTTCTCTCCGCGGCGCGGCGACTCGTGGTTGAACAGGATCCCGTTCGACGCGTGCAGGCCGTAGGACTCGCGGTAGTTCTTGACGATCCAGAAGCCGTACTGCTTGGCCACCGCGTAGGGCGAGCGCGGATAGAAGGGCGTGGTCTCGGTCTGCGGCACCTCCACCACCTTGCCGAACAGCTCCGAGGTGGAGGCCTGGTAGAAGCGCGACTCGAGCCCGTTGGCGCGGATGCTCTCCAACAGGCGCAGCACCCCGGTCGCGCAGACGTCGGTGGTGTACTCGGGCTGCTGGAAGGAGACGCCGACGTGGCTCTGCGCGGCGAGGTTGTAGACCTCGTCGGGTCGCACGGCGGCCAGCACGCGGTTGACGCTCGACGAGTCGCCGAGATCGCCGTAGTGCAACTCGAACACCTTGCCCTGGGCGCGCGCGCCGTCGCGGGCCTCCTCGATCCGGCTGCGGTTGAACAGCGACGTTCGCCGCGCCAGCCCGTGGACCTCGTAGCCCTTCTCGATCAACAGCTCCGCCAGGTACGAGCCGTCCTGCCCGGTGATTCCAGTGATCAGCGCTGTGGGTGCCATGGGGGGAGCCAAGGATAGAGGACCGTCGGAGGTATCGTCCATCGGGACCGGGGCCTTGATAGAGTGGCACGGCAATGGAATCCCGGGCCCGCAGAGCGCCGTGGATGGCACTCGTCGGGGCCGTGCTGCTCGGCGGCTGTCAGCGGGGCGTGCCGCGGCCCCCGCGACCCAGGCTGGTCGTGCTGTACACGACTTGCAGCCTCAACCGCGGTTTCCTGGAGCCCTACGGCTCGAAACGCCCGACCCCCGCCTTCGCCCGCTTCGCCGCCGACGGCCTGGTCTTCGATCGACACCAGACGGAAGCCGGCCAATCGAGCATCGGCTTCGCGTCGATCTTCAGCGGCGCGCAGGCCTGGCGGCACGGCGCCTACTACAACCCGACGGTGCTGGGCGACGACCTGACGCTGATCGGCGAGGCCTTCGCGGCGGACGGCTGGGAGACGTGCTACTGGAGCAGCCACAACATGTGCGGCCCGCGGCTGAACTACAGCCAGGGCGTCGCTCCCGAGCACGTCTTCCGGCGCCACAAGGCCGACCTCGCGGGGCAAACCGCCAACGACGCCGATTTCGACGCGTTGCTCGCCGGGCTGCAAGCCGACCCCGCGCGCCGCGCCTTCGTGCAGGTCAACTTCACCTTCACCCACCATCCCTACGCCTCCTACCTCCCGGCGGCGGAGCGGCCGCGCCTGATCGCCGCCATCGCCGAATCGCTGGGTACCTCGCGGGCGCGGGTGCGGACGCTGCTGGAGCTCTACGAGCAGAACCGCCTCGAGCTGGAATGGGACTACCCGGCGACGGTGGCCCGCCTGGGCCTGGACCGCGACGCCGAGCGCGAGCTCGCCCGCGTGGTCGAGGCCAGCTACGCGAACGCGGTCGCCGAGCTGGACACCTGGTTCGGTCGCTTCCTCGAGCGCATCGACGCCCACGGCCTGACCGCGCAGAGCCTGATCGCGGTCACCTCCGACCACGGCGAGGTGCTCGACCGGCCGAACGCGCTCTACCACTGGACGCACGGCTTGCAGCTCGCGCCCGAGGTGACCTGCGTCCCGCTGCTGCTGCGCGGACCCGGAGTCCGCGTCGGCCGGTACGCCGGGGTCAGCCGCTCGATCGACGTCTTCCCGACCCTCGCCGGGCTGGCCGGGGTCTCGCTCGACGGGCTCGCGCACACCTGGGAGGGGGTCGACCTCGCGGCCGCCGTGCGCGGCGAAGAGCCGCCGCCCGAGCTGCGGGCCTTCAGCCACACGGCGATCGTCAGCGAGGCCCAGCACGCCAACCAGCCGAGCTTCGCGCTGCGCGACCGGTTCTTCCCGGACTCGGACCCGGCGTCGATGTGGACCGCGATGCGCGACGGCGACCGCTACTACCGGCTGCGCAAGACCGAGGGCACGTCCTGGGCGCTGCAGGTCTTCGACCTGGCCGCGGATCCAGGGCTGGAACGGGATCTCTACGATCCCTCGGATCCCGCGCACGTCGACGCCGAGCACCGGCTCTCCAGCTACCGGGCGCGGCTGATCGAGGGCTACCTGACGCGCGGCGCGGACGCGGCCCCGCAGCTCCCGGTGGACGAGCAGGTCGACCGGCTGCGCGAGCTCGGGTACGTGCGCTGAGTCTCAGTCCTCGACGACATGCGCGCGGAACAGCTCGCGGTAGCGCTCCCACTTCGCCCGATCGAAGGCCCCGCCGTCGAGGCAGTCCACGGCGCTGCGGGCCATGAACAGGGCGTGGTGCGTGTTGTCGTGGGCGAACAGACCCTGCCGCCCGAACGACAACAATTGCGGCTGGTCCTCGACCCAGTCGTCGAGCACCGCGAAGGGCCGCTCGTAGCCCTCGAGGTAGATCGGATAGGCCTGCTTCAAGCGCCGCGTGAACACCGCCTGCGGCGGCGCGGGGACGGGGATGCCGGCGTTCGCCAGGTCCTGCTCGACCAGCCGGCCGAGCTCGGCGTCGCTCGCCTTCCAGATCTCGTCGTCCACCGCGCAGGGCAGCTCCGCGCACAGCACGGTGCTGCCGCGCGGCTCCTCGAGCGCGGCGTAGTTCTTGGGCTCGGACAGGCGCGTGATGCGCGTGTCCGCGCCGGGGAAGTAGTGGGCGTCGTACTCGGTGAAGCGGTCGACCGGCAGGTGCAGGTAGATCAGCACCATCGCCCGATAGGAGATGGCCCGCGAGGCTTCGAGCACCTCGTCCGGCGGCGCGGTGCGCATCGCCCGCGCGAGAATCGTCACCGGGATGGTGGACCAGACGTAGTCCGCCGCGAACGTGCCCGCGGAGCGGCCCTCGAGGGTCGCCTGCCAGGTGTCGCCGTCGTTGCGCGGTGCCTGCAGGGCGGTCACGCGCGTGCCGCGGCGGATCTCGGCGCCGTGCCGCTCGGCGTCGGCGGCGTAGGCCTCGGTGATCGCGCCGAATCCGCGGCGCGGGTAGTAGAAGCGCCCCGCCCCGGGCTTCTTCAGTCCGGGGACCGCGCCGAGCACCTTGCGCGCGAGCTTGCCGAACGAGCCCGCCGAAACGCGCTTGCGCGCCTGGATGCCGGAGAGCTCGGAGGGATCGCGCCCCCACAGCTTGACCGCGTAGGGTAAGTAGAACTCGTCGCAGATCGTCGGACCGAGGTTGGCGCGCAGCACCGAGGCGAAGGTCTCGCCCTCGTCGGGCTTGGCGACGGTCTTGACGACCATGTCCCGCAGCGAGCCGACGGCGAAGCCCTTGTCCAGCCGCAGCAACAGGTCGACCGGGTTCAGTGGGAAGTGGATCCACTTGCCGAGCAGCCGGATGCGTCCGTGCCGCGGACGGTCGAGCAACTCCTCGCCGAGCATCCCGCGGATGTCCTCGAGGATCGCCGGATCGGTCGCCGGGTGCAGCCGGTGGCTGCCGAAGTCGAGCCGCTGGCCGGCGGCCTCGAAGCTGCCGGCGTTGCCGCCGAGGTGCTCGTGCTGCTCGACCAGCACGACCTCGGCCTTGCCGGCGCGCGCCAGTTCCCGCGCCGCACCCACCCCCGCCGGTCCCCCACCCAGGATCAAGATCCGGGGCTCAGGCACCGTTGACCTCCGAGCGGCCGCGGGGCTTCTCGCGCGCCACCTCGAGCAACGAGCGGCGACGTCCGGCGGCGCGCGCGGCGGGGCGCAGGCCGAGCAGGAACCACACGCCCCCGCCGAACAACCCGGTGGCCACGATCACCGTCTGCCACAGCAGCGAGACGAGCACGCCCTGGCTCTCAGGCACCGCGACGAGGCCCAGGATCGCCGCGAGCGTCACCTCGCGCAGACCGAAACCGCCCAGGCTGATCGGCGCGAGGGTCACGATCTTGGCCAGCGGAATGGCGAAGAACCAGTAGACCACCGGGATGTCGATGCCGATCCCCCGGCCCAGCACCATGTTCAGCAGCACGAACAGGCTCTGGATCGCCAGGGACATCGCCAGCAGTCCGAACGCCAGTTGCGGTCGTCGCCACAGGCGCCGCGCGGCCACCATCCCGCGGCCGATCGGCCGCCGCAGGCGCCGCGGCCACAGCGCCAGGCGCAAGCGCAACGCGAGCGGCAGGAACACCCCCGCCGACACCAGGCCCAAGAGACCGGCGACCAGCAGCACCTGGCCCGCCCAGCCCTCGACCTGCACGCTCGACAGCAGCACGCCGCACACCGCCAGGCACATCAGGGCGGCGGTGTCGATCACCCGCTCGCACACCCCGCCGAAGATCGCCGACTCGTAGCGCCCGGTCAGACGCCCGGCCAACAGCGCCTTGAGTCCGTCGCCGCCGACGATGCTGGGCAGGCAGAGGTTGGCGAACAGGCCCGCGGAGTAGATCTGGACCGCGTCGGTGAGGCCGAGTCCGGCGCGGCCGATGTTGACGTTCAGGCGCCACTTCAACGAGCTCGCGAAGTGCCCGAACAGGAAGGCCGCCCAGACGCCGAGCCACAGACTGCGGTCGAGCTTCGCCAGCCCCGCGCGCAGCTCCGCCCAGGGCACGACGAGCAGGATCGCGGCCAAGAGCACCGCGGTGACGGCGACCTTGAGTCCCAGCTTCAGGCGTCTTCGGGGGGGCATCGCTCAGTCCTCGCGCACCAGCACCACGATCTCTCCGCCGCGCACCGTGCCCCAGAACGTGCGAGACTCCCGGTACTCCGTCTGCAGGCGCTCCCAGAGCTCGGGAAGCTCCGCCCGCAGTCGCGTGGGAGTCGAGTACACGAGCCAGGTTCGGGGATGGCGCGCCTCGATGGCGATCAGCTCCTCGACGTTATCGACCGCCTCCCACCCCGCGGTATAGCAGTCCCGGTAGGGCATGGTGGTCATGTCCACGGTCACCACCGCGTCCCCCGGGGCGGCCGAGGCGCGCACATGCTCCAGGGCCCCCCGGTAGTCCTGCTTGGGCGCCCAGACGCCGGGGAGCGTCGCGGCGCTGGTCGCAGAGACCAGGGCCAGGAGGGCGGTCACCAGGCGGCCCCGGAGCGGCTCCAGCCCGGCGCGGGCGGTCAGCGCGACCCAGGTCGCGAAGCCGCGCATGGCGATCAGCACGTAGAACCCGGCGCTGAAGAAGAACAGGCGCGGCCACAGGTTGTGGTGGGTGGCGATCATCGCCCCCGCCGTGAGCACGGTTCCCAGAAGCAGGACGGCGGTCACGGTCAGGCTCTGGCGGGCGTAGCTCAGCACCCCGAGCAGACCGACCAGCGCCCCGCCCACGAGCACCAGGGCGCCGCCGGGCAGACCGCGGGTGAGGCCGGCGAGCGTCTCGCTCAAGAGCCACAGGGGGCTCTTCCACTCCGTCGCACTGCCGGGCATCGTCGGCGCGAGCAGGGTGTCGACGAACTGCGGCAGCACCAGGGCGTGGAACAGCAACGCCAGCCCGATCGCGAACAGGAACCCCAGTCCCGGCAACCAGCGGTTCGGCCCCACCGCGCGTCGCGTGCGCACCAGCGCCAGCCAGATCAGACCGTGCGCGGCGATGGCGAGCACGGCGGTCGCGTGGATGGCCACGGCGAGCGCCATCCAGCCGCCGTAGGAGAGGGCGGTCCAGGGGCCGCGGACCTCGCGGGTACCGATCAGCCGCAGGAAGGCCGCGCTGCCCAGCAGCGTGAACAGCAACAACCCTGTTCGCCGCCGTGCTGCTGACCGTCTCCTACCACCACGTGTGGTTCTCCCAGGACGCGCG
>Ga0102952_1000543_pt1 | contig 13911 bp, 9 predicted proteins | sample SalPon2A_C_D1_MG_FD_78506 | JGI IMG/M metagenome (GOLD analysis project Ga0102952, IMG submission 78506) | Soil microbial communities from South San Francisco under conditions of wetland restoration - Salt Pond MetaG R2A_C_D1_MG | ecosystem: Environmental > Terrestrial > Soil > Wetlands | place... | reverse complement strand
GTCCGCGACCCGGTAGACCACCAGGCCGAAGCTGGAGTAGCTGAAGTAGGCGTGGTCACCCACGACGTGGACGTCCACCGAGCGACCATCCGCGTGGCCGACCTTGCCTTCCTCGATCTTGATCGGCTCGAAGACCTTGACCAGCGTCGGAGCAGTCGGGTCGGTCACGTCGACGACGCCGCAGCCGTCCTGTCCCGCCGCGATGAAGGCGTACTTGCGGTGGGCCTGCCGGTCGGTCCACAGGTCCAGCCCGGTGGCCCGGCCCAGGGGCGGTTGCGTACCGCTGGCGCCGCCCACGTTGCCCACGAAGAAGCCTCCGTTCATCTGGGTCGGGTCCTGCGTGAGGTCGTAGATCGTCAGCCCGTTGCTGCCGTCCGCGACGTACGCGTAGTCCCCTTCGAGCTCGAGGTCGTAGACGTGGTCCTGCTTGGAGAGCGAGACCACCGAGCCCGCGTCGGACTTGTGCTCGAAGATGTCCGTCGACTGCGGCGCCACGAGCAGCGGCGCTCCCGGCGCGCCGAGGCCCGCTTCCACGCCGCCGACGTCGACGCGACGCAGTCCGACGCTCTGGCACATGTTGAAGGCCCACGGGCCGCGAGGATCGAACAGCACCCCCCAGCTGTGGGTCGCCGGGTACACGACGCCGGTGCCGACGGTGACCTCGTACTCGTCCTGGACCGTGTTCGCCACCAGCCGCGGCGCGACGATCCGGCCGCTCGCATCGGCGATCTCCCACACGCTCATGCCGTGCGGCCCGTCGCCGACGTAGAGGTAGCGCGACGAGGCCGCCATGCCCTGGGTGTGCCCGATCGAGATCGGCTGGCCCGGAGTGCCGTCGGGCCAGGCACCGACCTCGTCGGTGGTCGGGAAGTAGACCGAGAGCCCGAAGCGGTCGGGCATGTTCGGAGCCGCGAAGTCGACGACGTCGAGGAAGTCCAGGCCTCCGGAGCCCACGCACTGGAGCAGGTCGACGTTGCCGGCGCTGCCGGTGTCCATGGCGGCCATCAGCTCGATCGTGTTGCCGTGACCGTTGACCTCCCCGGTGGCCAGCTTGGCCGGACTGCCGGGCTCGTACAGCCAGATCGGCAGCGACTCGTGGTCCGCGGGGTCCCACGGACTCATGTCGAAGCTCGTGACCCATTCGTAGTCCGGCACGTGGTCGCCGAGCACGCCGTTGCCGAGGCTGGGATCGTCGTTGTCGTACGGTCCCGCGGGCCCGCGCCAGAAGGTCTCGGGCCGGTCGCCGCGGTTCATCACGACCAGGCCGGCGAAGTGATCGCCGTAGTAGACGTCCGTGCCGTGGACCTGCACGGTCGTGACCCCGGCCTCCTTGAGCATCCCGGCGCCGTGGTAGGGGTAGAGGCTCTTGGTCTCGCCCATCATCGGTTCGTCCGGACCGTGGGCCGGCACCGGCGGCGCGTAGCCGAGGTACTCGGCGGTCAGGAAGTTGGTCGGCGTCGCGGAGTCGTAGCCGGTGACGTCGACGGCCACGAGGCCGGCGAGCCCGTAGGCCACGTAGGCGATCGTCTTGCCGCCCTGGTCGGCGACGGTGACGTCGCCGGCGCGGTAGTAGAACTTGCCCTCGCGGTCGAAGTCCGCCCACGGGGTGGGCGCGGCGGCGCCGCCGTGCCAGACCTGCTCGACCTCGAAGTTCGCCTGGCGGTAGTCCGGCATGCCGGTGAAGTCGTCGAGGAAGAGATCGCCGGCGCTGCTCTGCACGACGGTGGACACGTCGAGTCCGAGGAACCAGTCCTCGTCCACCTGCGTGTCGAGGTAGTGGTTGTAGCGGCCCACCTGCTCGAGCGTCAGCGGGTCGAAGATCCCGAGCCCCAGGTAGTCGAGCGCGACGAACAGCTTGCCGCCGTACATCGTCAGGCTCAGCGGGCCTCCCCAGGGGCTCTCACCGGCGTACTGCAGCGTGAAGTTCTCGCGCTCGATCAGCAGCGTGCCGTCGGCCTCGACGACCGGGCCGCTCGGCTCGAGCAGGTTGGAGAGCGCCGTGCGCTGCAGGCCGTAGGCCGCGTCGGCGATCCACAACGTGGTGCCGTCCGTGTACAGGGCCGCGATCGGCCCGCGGGTGCCGCCGACGTCCGCGGTGACGATGGCGCCGCCGCCTTCGGTCATGGTGACGCCCGCCTGGAAGTAGTTGACCCGCACCGACGGCCCCAGCGTCATCGCCGCGGGATCGGTGACGTCGACCACGCCGATGCCGTCGCTCTCCATCGCGAGCAGCGCGTACCGCCGGCCGCCGTAGTCGACGACGTCGATGTCGTGGATGTAGCCCGGGACGCGGACGCTGTAGACCGTGCCGCGAACGACGTCGACGACGGTGGCGTTCAGGCGGTTGCCGTTGTTGAACAGGCTCCACGTCTGCCCCCCGAGGTCGAAGGTCGCGGCGGCGATGGTCGCGCCGCCGATCTGCACCCCGTCACCCAGGGCGTTCGTCATGTCCGTGGCCCGCACGACGAACTCGACGTCGCGCCGAACGTCGAAGGGCGGGGCGTCGACCGTCACTTCGAAGGAGAAGGCCGTGTCGACGGCGACGGAGACCTGGCTCACGTCGACGGTGGCCGCATACAGCGCGCCCTGGCTGAGCGGCAGCAGGGGGCCGCCCGTCTGCTTCCAGTGCACCTCGAGGGGATGGGCCGGGCCGTCCTGCAGATCGAGCGTCACGATTCCCGCGGTCCCCTCGTCGAGCGTCGCGGGGACGGCCACCGCCGAGGTGCCGGAGCCTCCGCCTCCGCACGCACCGAGAACCAGGGAGAGGGCGAGGTAGAGAGCGGGCGCGGGGGCCGGACGGCTCGGGGTCGGGTCGCAGGTTTGCACGGCAGGATCCTCCGGTAAGGGGTCCTGTCCCCTCGATCCGTGGGAAGTGCCGTTCAATTGGCGCGAACACGGACTCCCTTGGGAACAAGGTCGTAGGCGCGGTGCGGATCCGTGCCGGATCCCGCGCGTCCGTGTTGCGCGGCGGGCGCGGAGTTCGTCGGTGCCCCGCCCGTGGATGGCGGCGGTCAGGCTCCGGCCAGCCAGGCCGCGATGTCGGCGCTCGAGAGTACGCCAGAGCGACGCGCCGCTTCGCTGCCTCCGCGGAAGAGGATCAGCGTGGGGATCGAGCGGATCCCGAAGCGGTCCGCCGTGGCCACCGCCGCGTCCGTGTCCACTTTAGCGAACAGCACCCGCCCCGCGTGGTCCTGGCTCGCGCGCTGGAAGTGCGGCGCCATGGTACGGCAGGGACCGCACCACGCCGCCCAGAAGTCGACCAGCACCGGCAGGTCGCTGCGTGAGACGAAGCGCGCGAAACTCCCGTCGTCGAGCGCGACCGGATGGTCCCCGAACAGCCGCGCGCCGCAGCGCCCGCAGACCGGCACGTCGCCCAGCCGGTCGGCCGGCACGCGGTTGGGCGCGCCGCAGGCGCCGCAAGGGATGTGGACCGGGTCGCTCGTCATCGCCGCCCAGGCTAACCGACCGCGGTGAATGGAGCGCGTCCACCCCAGCCTGCGCCGTGACCGGCCGGGCGTGCTCCGTGAGGCCGCGCTCCGGCCAGCGAAGCCCTGTCCGGAGCGAGCCCGTCCGCGGCTCCCTTGCCCGCCCGAGCGCCGGTGCGATCGCGGTCTCCGGCTCGAGCGTCGCAAACCCGTACGCAATGGACCTGCGACCGGATCCGCTCGCTCACCTTCGATCGTGTCTGCAGCAAGAGGTCGATGGAAATCGAACCGTCGCGGATCCGTCCCTGCCCGACCACGTCCCGGTCTCAACTCGTCGAGCAACCGGCCGACGTCGCGTAGCGGCCCGATGGCCCCGGGAGAGCGCGCGCATGACGGCTCGGCAGGCGGCCTCGAAGCGGCCCTGGTCGAAGGAGCCATCCGGGCAAGCGCCGCAGCGGAGGCTGCGCCCCCACGGCGAGCGTCCCTGCGGGCCCGACGCGGGAGGCTAGCGGCAGGAGTTCTCGGCGTAGAGGACCGCCGCCGCCAACTCGTGCTGCGCGAGTTGGATCGCGCGCCGCGCCCGCACGTCGTGACCGCCGAAGGGCGGAACCACGCCGGGGTTCGAGGACGCCGCGATCAGCGCCTCGGCCTTCACCAGGTTGGCTTGCGCCGCGTCGAGGCGCGGGTCGTGGCCGCACCCGCCCCCGGGGAGCGGAGCGGCGTGGAGCAAGCTCCCCCCGAGCAGACCCAGCAGAGCCGCTCCGAGGGTCAGGGCGAGGGTCGCGCGGGAGTGGGGGATCGGCAGCTTCATCGGGGTGGACTCCTCGGCGCGATTCGAGCGGCGCCAGGCCGCGATTCTAACCCGCGGCGCGAGAACGGGGGCGCGGGGAATCGCCCGCCGACACGCTCGTGTCGTGGCTGAAACGGATCCAGGCTGAGCGGTGCGCCCGGTGCCGGTCGCACGCAGGCGCTCGGTAGCAGCGCCGGGAGCACCAGCCCTGGGGGAACCGGGGAGCGATCGCACGTCATCGGATGGGGAGCAGACCGAGGGATCGGGGGCTCCGTGAGCCCCGGCGTCACGCCGCTCGCGAGTCCCCGGCAGCACCTCGGCGCGGCAGACGGTGGTGTCACCCGGAGCCGAAACGGTGCGCCGCGAGGCGACCGGTTCGACGCACCGCGCGGCCCGCCCTTTGCCCGCGATCCGGGCCGCGGCTTGGGTCCGAGCTGCACGCGAACGGGCGAGCCCGTCGTGATCGAGCGCTGCACCTACGGCAACCGCCGTCCACCTCGGTGGCGGGGGCCCGCTACCATGGGCCGCGATGATCCGACCCGCCTCTCCGGGCGGTGCTCGCGGGCCTGCTCGCGGCACCCACCTGCTGTCCCTCGTGTCGCCGGCTCTCGCCGCGCTTGCCTGTTCGGCGCAGGCCGGGCCGGCGCCGGGCCGGGCGCCGCTCTCGCCCGTCGAATCGATCGAGCTCCCCGACGTCGGCGGCCGCATCGACCACCTCGCCGTCGACCTCGCGCGCGGACGACTCTACGTCGCCGCGCTGGGCAACGACAGCGTCGAGGTGGTCGACCTCGATACGGGGACCTGGGTCCGGCGGCTGGAGGACGTGCCCGAGGCGCAGGGCCTGGTGGTGCTCGACGATCCCGACCGGCTCGTCGTCAGCAGCGGGGAGCGGGGGACCTGCGAGATTTATGACGGCGCCACCCTGGAGCACGTCGCCACCGTGTCCCTCGGTCGCGACGCCGACAACGTGCGCCGCGACGCGGGCCGCGGGCGCGTGCTCGTCGCCTACGGGGACTCGCTGGGCACGATCGACCCGGCCACGTGGCGGACGCTCGCGCCCGTGCGGCTGACCGGCGGGCATCCCGAGGGCTTCCAGCTCGCCGCGGACGGTGCGCGGGCCTACGTGAACGTGCCGCAGGGTCGCGCGATCTGCGTGGTCGACCTCGAGCGCGGTGCGCCGGCGGCGACGTGGAAGGTGGAGGAGGCGGCGGCGAACTACCCGCTGCTGATCGCGCCGGCGGCGCCGAGCTCGGGGGAAGCGGACCTGTGCCTCGTCGGCTGCCGCTCGCCCGCGCGACTGGTGGTGCGCGCGCTACCCGACGGCCGGCCCGTGGCCTCCCTGGAGCTCTCGGGCGACGTCGACGATCTCTGGTACGACGCGCGCCGCAAGCGCGTGTACGCCGCCTGCGGCGAGGGCTACATCGACGTGTTCGAGCGCGGTTCCCCCGACACCGGTGGCGTCGGTGTCCTCGGCGGCCGCACGCGCGCGGCCACCAGCCCCGGCGCGCGCACCTGCCTCTTCGTGCCCGAGCGCGATCGCCTCTACGTCGCCGCCCCGCGCCGCGGCGGCGAGCCGGCGCGGATCCTGATCTTCGCCGTCGAGGACTGAGCCCGCCGGCCCCGGCCTCGGCCGCCTAGCAGCCCGTTGAAAAATGCCCTACTTCGACTTCGCCCGTTCCGCCGCGGCTACGTCGAGCTTGCCGAGTCGTGCTCAGCGGCCCACCAGGGCCGCCTCCCGATCCGGGCACAGGCCCTGCTCCAGCAAGTAGCCGCAGAACGCCTCGCGGGCTTGCATGGGGTCCATGTTGGACCGCCCCCGGGAGCGGTCGAGCCGCTCGCCGGTCGCGGCGAGTTCGCGCGCGCCCCGGTGGGGGACCGGGGCTAGGGACTCCGCTCGCCCAGGAGCTTCGTGTAGCGCTGTGCCGCTTCCGGCTTGCCCCAGCGCTGGTAGAGGAAGGCCAGCGACCGCAGGATCTCCAGCTGCTGCGGATGATCCTCGGGATAGCTGCGATCCGTCGCCTCGCGGCACTCGAGCAGCAGACTCTCCGCCTCCTCGAACCGGCCCTGGTAGGTCAGGGTCTCGCCCAGCGACCACAGCAAGAGGGCCATCAGGTCGTGCTCGGGGCCGAGCGATTTCCGAGCGCTGTCGACCGCCGCTCCCAGCAGCTCCTCGCTCTCCTGGAGGCGGCCGTGGTAGCGGAGGAACGCCCCGAACTGCAAGCGCGTGGTCAGCGTGTCCGCGTGCCCCTCGCCCAGCGTCCGGAGCTGGATGGCGAGCACCTCCCGGTACAGCTCCTCGGCCTCCTCCGCGCGTCCCAACTTGCCGAGCTCCACGGCGAGGTTGAGCATCGCCGCGAGCGTGTTGCGGTGCTCGGGGCCGCGCACAGCACTCGTTCTCTCGACGACCTCGCGGAAGCGGGCCTCGGCCTCCGCGATGCGTCCTTGCGAATCGTACGCGGCCGCCAGCGCGTTGAGCGCACTCAGGCGCGTGGGGTGGTTGGGCCCGAGGAACTTGTCACCGGCCTCGAGGGCCTGGAGCAGCAGCTCCTCCGCGCGGTCGTACGCGCCGAGGTAGATCTGCGCCGAAGCGACGCGGATCCGCGCGTCGATCGTTTGCGGGTGCTCGTCCCCGAGGGACTGGGCGCGCACCTCGAGCAGCTCCTCGAGGATGGGCATGGCGTCGACGGTGTGGCCGTTGTGCAGCAGCATGCTCCCCAACGATTCCATCGCATTCCAGGTGCTCGGGTGATGCCTCCCGAACCTGGCGAGGTTCCACTCGAGTTGCTCGCGGGCGAGGTCGATCGCGGCGTCGACTTCCCCGCGCTCGGCCAACAGGTTGGCGTGCCATCGACGCGCCGACATCCAGGAGGCTCCGCCGGGCTCGGCCAGCCGCTCGACCTCCTCGGCCCCGGCGAGCGCCGCGGCCGAGCGGCCCAGGTCGTAGTCCAGCTCGACCTCGACCAGTCGCGCCGACAGCGACGCCTCGTGGGTCGGCCCGAACAACCGGCCGGCCCGCTCGGCCACGCCTGCGAGCACGCGCTCGGCCTCCCGGTAACGTCCCATCTGGTGGCCGAGGAGGGAGGCCCATTCGATGCGCGCGAACAGGGGCTTCAACTCGTCGGGTCCGAGTTCGCGGTCGAGCACCTCGACCGCCCGGGAGGCCAGCTCCTCCGCCGCCTCGAACCGCCCGATCCCGCGGTACGCCTTGCCGAGGGCCAGCCGGATGGCCGCCTCCTCGACGGGATCCGCCGTGAATCCGTCGACCAACAGCACCGAGCGGTCCAGCAGGTCCCCGACGCGGATGCCCTTGCCGCTCGGATCGGCCGACTGGAACATGCGCTCCTGGAATTCGAGCAGCGTCTCCGACTGGCGGAAGAGTCGTTCCGCCTCGTCGCGATTCTCGGTCGCGCGCGCCAGCCCGAACAGCGTCCCCCCGAGACCGACCAGCAGCGCCGCGAGCACCGCCAGCGCTCCGCCCACGAGCGCCCGGTTGCGGCGTGCGTACTTGACCAGCTGGTAGGAGGCGGTGGCCGGACGGGCGGAGATCGGCTCGTGCTCCAGGAATCGACGCAGGTCCGCGGCCAGCTCGTGGGCGGATGCGTAGCGACGCTCCCGCTCCTTGGCCAGCGCCACGGCGACGATCGTCTCCAGGTCGCCCCGCAGGGCGCGGTCCAGGGATCCCAGCCGCGGCGGTTCGTCGTCGCGCAAGGCGCGCAGGGCCTCGAGCACGGACGATCCCGCGGTCTCCACGGGCAGTCGCCCGGTGAGCAACTCGAAGGCCAAGGCGCCGAGCGAATAGACGTCGCTGCGGCTGTCGATCTCCGCGGATCGACCGGCGGCCTGCTCCGGGCTCATGTAGGGCAGCGTGCCGAGCAGTTCACCCGTCCGCGTGCGCATCGTCTCCAGCTCGAGGTCGGGATCGAGTGCCCGGGCGATACCGAAGTCGAGCACCCGCGGTTCCCCGCGCTCGTCGACGAGCACGTTGCCGGGCTTGAGGTCGCGGTGCACCACGCCCTTCTGGTGCGCGTGGTGCACGGCGTCGGCGACCTGGGCGAGCAGCGCGACCCGAGCGCGGAGGTCCAACGACTCCTCGCGCGCGAAGACGTCGAGCGGCCGTCCGCGGATCAGCTCCATCGCGAAGAAGGGCACCGTCATGCCGCCGACGGTCGCCGTGCCGACCTCGTGGATCGCGGCGATGCCGGGGTGCTGGAGTCGCGCGAGCAACTCGGCCTCGTGCTCGAACCGGGCGCGCGCGTGCTCGCCGGGCCAGCTCCGCAGCACCTTGAGCGCCACCGTTCGGTTGGGGCGGAGCTGCCGGGCCTCGTAGACCACGCCCATCCCGCCGCGGCCCAGGACGGACAGGATCCGGTACGCGCCGATCCGCTCCGGCACGGACTGCTCGGGCGGCTCGCCGACCAGGCCCAGGCTGCCCAGCAGGTCGAGGCGCTCGCGGACCTGGGCGGACGCGTCGGTGTGTCGCTCGAGGAAGCCGTCGACCGCCCGCGCGCCGCGTCGCTCGAAGAGCTCGAGGCACCGCGCGACCAGGCTCCGGACCTGGTCCGGGGGCGGGGTGGGGCGTTTCATGGGGCGGAGGCTTCCCGGGGCGAGTGCACCCTACCCTAACGCCGCAAGGCGCTCCCCGGACACGCCACGGGAATCGCGACGGTGTCGCTCGGGACGGAGCCTCGCTCGACCGCGGCGAGTAGGATCGGCTCCGATGCGGCGCATCCCCTGGTTCCTCGTCCTGTCGCGGGCCGCGTTGGCACCGGTGGTCGTCGCGCTGGCGTTCGCCGGGTGGCGCGGCGCGATCGTCGCCTGCATGGCCTACGCCCTGGTCGGAGACGTCGCCGACGGGAAGCTCGCCCGGCGCCTGGGGACCGCGACGGACCGCCTGCGCAAGGCGGACAGTCTGGCGGACCTCGCGTTCTGGGCGGGCGCGCTGGCGGCGGCCTGGATCCTGGAGCCGGCCGGTTGCGGTCGACACGCGGTGTGGATCGCCCTCGTGCTCGCGCTCGAGGGCGCCGGTCACGCGGTGAGCTGGTGGCGCTTCGGCCAGGGCCCCGCCAACCACGCCTGGGCCAGCAAGGCGTGGGGGATCCTGCTCTGCGCCTCGCTGACCGCCGTCGTCGGCTGGGGCGCGTTCGGGGTGCTCTTCGGCCTGACGATCGCGGTCGGGATCCTGGCGCTCCTCGACGGGCTCGCGATCCTCTTGTTGCTGCCGGAGTGGCGGCGCGACGTGCCCTCCTTCTGGAGCGCCCTGCAGGCCCGGCGCCGCGCCCGAACGGAGGGATGACGTTCGCCGCGCCAGCGTCGCCTCGCCTCGCCCGCGCGCACGCTCCCCGTCCGCGCGGAGGGCGATCTCGCGGACCGGCCGTTGGATTCGCGCCTCGAGCCGTACGTCGAGAGGACGGCGATGCGCGCGAGCCGCGCTCACCAGCCGCATCGAGCCGGCGGCGACGCGGCTCCCGGTTCCCCGACTTCGACCCGGTCGAATCCTCGACTCCGCCATCCGCCACGGCCATCATGACCGCCGATGTCCGCCCCGGCCTCCAGCTCCGACAACCGCCGCCTCGCCCTGACCGCGCTCGCCGCCCTGGGCATCGTCTACGGGGACATCGGGACCAGCCCGCTGTACGCGTTCCGCGAGTGCTTCCTCGGCGGCGGCGGCGTGCCCGTCTCGCGCGACAACGTGCTCGGCGTGCTGTCGATGATCTTCTGGGCGCTGATCGTGGTGGTCACCACCAAGTACCTCGGCGTGGTGATGCGCGCGGACAACCGCGGCGAGGGAGGCATCCTGGCCCTGTCGACGCTGATCCTCTCCAAGATCCCGGCCTCCAGCCTGCGGCGTCCGGTGTTGGTGGCGCTGGGGCTGTTCGGCGCGTGTCTGTTGTACGGGGACGGGATGATCACGCCCGCCATCTCGGTGCTCAGCGCGGTGGAGGGCTTGGGCGTGGCCGCGCCCGCGCTCTCCGAGTACGTCTTGCCGGTCGCGGTGGCGATCCTCGTGGTGCTGTTCGCCTTCCAGAGCCGCGGCACCGGCGCGGTCGGCGCCGTCTTCGGACCCTTCACGCTGCTCTGGTTCGCGTGCCTCGCGGCCACCGGGATTCCGTGGATCTTCCGCGAGCCCGGCGTGCTCGTCGCCCTGACCCCGCTGCCGGCGGTGCAGTTCCTGTTCGGGCACTCGGACCTGGCGCTGCGCGTGCTCGGCGGCGTGTTCCTGGTGGTCACCGGCGGGGAGGCGCTGTACGCCGACATGGGCCACTTCGGCCGCCGCCCGATCCGCGGCGCCTGGTTCGCCGTCGTGCTGCCGGCGCTGGTGATCCAGTACTTCGGGCAGGGAGCGCTGCTGATCGCGCGTCCCGCGGCGGTCTCCAATCCGTTCTACCTGCTCGCGCCCGGCTGGGCGGTGGTCCCGCTGGTCGTGCTGGCGACGCTGGCCACGGTGATCGCCTCGCAGGCGGTGATCACCGGAGCCTTCTCGCTCACCCAGCAGGCCGTGCAACTCGGCTACGTGCCGCGGGTCGAGATCCGGCACACGTCCAGCACGCACTTCGGCCGCATCTACGTGCCCTTCGTGAACTGGATCCTGCTGATCGCCACGGTGGGGCTGGTGCTGGGCTTCCGCTCCTCGGAGGGACTGGCCGGAGCGTACGGCGTGGCCGTGGTGACGACGATGGCGATCACGACGGTGCTCGGGTTCCTGTGCTCGCGCATCATCTGGAAGTGGGGACTCGCGCTCGCGCTCTGCGTGTGGCTCGGTTTCCTGGTCATCGACCTCGGCTTCCTGACCGCCAACGTGTTCAAGATCCCCGACGGCGGGTGGTTCCCGCTGCTGGTCGCGGGACTGGCCTACTTCCTGATGGCGACCTGGCGCAAGGGCCACCGCAGTCTGCGCCGCCGGCTCGACGATCGCGGCGTCCCCTTCGCCGAGTTCGCCAAGGACCTGCGCGAGCACGGCACCACGCGCGTCGCGGGCATGGCCGTGTTCCTCGACGCCGATCCGACGGACGTGCCGCACACGCTGCTGCACAACATCAAGCACAACAAGGTGGTCCACGAGCAGGTGGTCATGCTCACCCTCGTCACCACCGAGACGCCGCGGGTGGCCGCGGACGAGCGGCTGGAACTGGTGCAGGTCGAGCCGGGCTTCTGGCGCGCCGTGGCCTACGTCGGCTTCATGGAGGAGCCGAACATCCCCACCCTGCTGCGCGAGGGCCGCGATCAAGGCCTGCCCTACGAGGACGTGGAGTCGACGAGCTTCTTCCTCGGGCGCGAGACGCTGGTCAAGGGCAAGCGCCACGCGATGAGCTGGTGGCGCGAGGCGCTGTTCGTTTTCATGGCCCGCAACCAGCGCAGCGCGGACGAGTACTTCGGCATCCCCGCCGGGCGGGTGATCGAGCTCGGGTTGCAGCTCTACGTCTGAGCGACGGCCGCCCGCCGCAGCCTCCGGGCCTACGCACCATCTCGCCGCCGCTTTCGGCCCGAAGCCGGCCTCGAATTCTCCCCGCCGGGGCTATCTTGTCCCCATGAAGGTGCAGGACGTGATGACCAAGGCCGTCGGGACGTGCGCTCCGAACGAGGGGGCCAACGTCGCGGCGGGGATCATGAGGGAGTTCGACTGCGGCATCGTCCCGGTGGTCGAGGAGCACCGAGTCGTCGGGGTCGTCACCGACCGCGACCTCTGTCTGGCGGCCCTCGAGCAGGGCAAGGCGCTGCACGAGATCGAGGTGCGGTCGGCGATGAGCGGCGACGTGCTGACCTGCGCGCCGACCGACACGATCGAGCGAGCCGAGGAGACGCTCCGCGCCGGGAAGGTGCGGCGCCTCCCGGTGGTCGCCGACGGCGCGCTGGTGGGCATGATCTCCCTCGACGACATCGCCCTGGCGGTGGTGCGCGCGGAGGGCGAGCAACTGCTCGCCGGGACGCCGGGCGAGACGCACCTGGCGCACACGCTGGCGGCGATCTATCGGCGCCGCATCATCGTGCAGGGCTGACGCGGGAACCCGCGGGCTTCACGACCGTCGCCGTCTCCGGCGCCGCGCGGCACCGGGCACGAACGCGTCCTCACCCGGCGAGCCGGCCGTCCTCCAGGGCCTGCTCGGAGTACTCGAAGACCACCGCCGGATCGGTGCGCAGCACGGACTCGTCCTTGCCTTCGTACTCCTGGTGCACCAGCAGATCGGCGATCAGGTTCAGCCGTGCCGTGCGCTTGTCGTCGGTAGCGACGATCGTCCACGGCGCTCCGGCGTGGTGTGTCCGCGCGAGCATCGCGTCCCGCGCCCGGCTGTAGTCGTTCCAGCGCTTCTGCGCGACCTCGTCGATGGGGCTGATCTTCCACTGCGTCAGCGGATCGCTGCGGCGCTCGCGCAGGCGCTGCGCCTGCTCGCGCTTGGAGATGTCGAGGTAGTACTTGGCGATCGTCATGCCCGATCGCAGCAGCATCGCCTCGAAGTCGCCCACGGTGTCCATGAACCGCTCGTAGTCCTCCGACTCGCAGAAGCCCATCACCCGCTCGACGCCGGCGCGGTTGTACCAGGAGCGGTTGAACAGCACGATCTCCCCGCCGACGGGCAGGTGCTCCACGTAGCGCTGGAAGTACCACGCCGAGCGGTCGCGGTCGCTCGGCTTGCCCAGCGCCACCACGCGGGTCTCGCGCGGACTGAGGTGCTGCACGATGCGCTTGACCGCGCCGTCCTTGCCGGCGGCGTCGCGGCCCTCGAGGATCACCAGCAGCTTGTCCCCCGAGGCGATCATCCGGCGCTGCAGCTTGACCAGCTCGATCTGCAGCGCGCGGAGGCGGTGCTTGTAGGCCTTGCGCCGGGCCTTCTCGGAGATCCGCGTGGGGGGACTCCCGAGATCGGGGCCGGCGTCCGGGGCGGATCCTTGGTCTGACGTCTTCATCGAGCGAACTCCGAGAACGAAACCTCAGCGGCGCCGCGATCTTACCCCAGGCGCTCGCGGAGGCGAGCGATCGACAGGCGACGGCGGACGACTCACTCCGGGCGGGGCCGCGACCGAGGCGGCCGGACGACCTGCGAGCGCGTGGCCCCGCGCAGGCGGTCGTCGCGCATGCGTTCGAAGTCGTCGCGGCGCGGCCAGGTCCCGGGGACCGGCCGTGCGGGAATCGCCGGCGGCTGCGACTCGGCACCCGGTCGGCGCGGCAGCACCTGCTGCCAGCCGTCCACGGTGTGACGCAGCACGTGTCCCTCGCCGTCGATGTAGAGGTCGTTCGGCGGTCGCGGCCGCAGTGGGGCCGCGGGGAGGCGAGACGGAGCCGGGGGCGGCGGCGCCAACCGGGTCTCGTTCCGCGCTCGGGTGTAGAGGTTCTCGTGCCCCTGGTGAACCAGCGCCGTCGCGGTGCGCCGCGCGGGCGCCGGCTCCGCCCAGGGATGGAAGTGGGGCCCGAGATCGTCGAGGTCGAAGTAGCGGCAGCGGAAGGCCGTCGGTCCCCACCACCCGGGGTACCCCCAACCGAAGTACAGCGCGAACCACCCGGGCGACACACCCCATCCGAACTCGAGCCCCAGGTGCCAGGTACAGAACCAAGGATCGTAGTAGGGGTGGAAGCCCCAGGTGCACGGACGCGGGAAGTACACCGTGCCGTACCACCCGGGATACCACCAACCGGTGCCGTACACGATCGTCGGACCGATCACATAGCAGCCGAGGTAGCCGGGGAGATAGCCGACGTAGACC
>Ga0102952_1000541_pt1 | contig 13919 bp, 8 predicted proteins | sample SalPon2A_C_D1_MG_FD_78506 | JGI IMG/M metagenome (GOLD analysis project Ga0102952, IMG submission 78506) | Soil microbial communities from South San Francisco under conditions of wetland restoration - Salt Pond MetaG R2A_C_D1_MG | ecosystem: Environmental > Terrestrial > Soil > Wetlands | place... | reverse complement strand
GGAGGCTCTCGGGCGCCTTCTCGAACAGCAGGAACGCGATCATCCCGCGCACGTAGTGGACCTGCTCGAAGAAGCCGCGCTCGGCGGGCGTGAGCTTCGGGCACACGCCGGCCACGCGCGTCCCCGGCAGCGCCACCAGGGCCGCGTCGGCCAGCACCGCCTGCTCGCCGCTCGCGCCGGCAAAGCGCACGCGCGCGCCGCCCGTCTCGGTCTCCACCGACGTCACCGTGCAGCCGGTGCGGACGTCGAGGACGGCGGCCAGGGCCGCCGTCACGCTGCCGACGCCGCCCTGCAGGCTCTGGAGCCGGAAGTCGCCCTGGGTCAGCCGGATCGCCCCGAGCGCGAACACCTTCGAGAGGTGCTCGGGCTCGGTATCGAAGGTGGAGGAGAAGCCCGGCGCGATCAGGTAGTCGAAGGCTTCGTCCCCGATGGTGGTGCGCAGCCACGACTCCATGTCCTCGTCGTCGAGGTCGGCGGCGCGCTCGAGCTGCCACGGGTCGATCTTCGCGCGGTGCCGCCATGCGTCGGCGAGCAGGCGCGAGAGCCGGAGCTTCGCCATCACGCCGAGCAGCGGCGAGCGCAGCACCGCGAGCGGCGATTCGGCGTCGGCCGGGTGGAGGCGGCCGCGGCGCAGGATCGCGTTGCGCGCATGGCGGAAGGGGCGCACGCGGTCGCGCAGGCCGAGCGCGTCGATCAGGCGCTGGAGGTTCGGATAGGCGCTCGACACGAACTGGGCGCCGCGGTCGAGGACGAAGCCGCCGGCGCCCGCGGGCCCGGGGTGGGGCTCGGCGCGCATGCGGCCGCCGGCCACGGGCTCGGCCTCGAGCACCTCCACGTCGTGGCCCGCCTGGCCGAGCCGCCAGGCGGCCGAGAGGCCGGCGAGGCCCCCACCCACCACCACCACCGATGCCATGGCCGCAGTGTAGGCAGCGCCGCCGCGAGCGCGAAAGGCCCGGATTTCCCTGCGAAAGATGCCGCTTGCCCCAATGGCGAACAAAGAGCGAAAATCAACCGATGCCCCCCGCCCCGACGCCCGAGGACTACGTCGAGCTGCGCTGCCGCAGTGCCTTCTCCTTCCTCGAGGGCGCCTCCAACCCCGAGGACCTCGCCGAACGCGCCGGCGAGCTCGACCACGGCGTGCTCGCCCTCGCCGACCGCGACGGCCTGTACGGCATCCCGCGCTTCCACGCCGCCGCGAGGGCGGTGGGCGTGCGGCCCCTGGTCGGCGCGACGCTGGCCGTGGGCGCGGCGCCGGCCGGGGCCACGACGCGGCTGACCCTGCTCGTCGAGTCGCGCCGGGGCTGGCGGAACCTGTGCCGGCTGATCACGCGCGCCCAGGCCGGCCGGCCCAAGGGCGAGGCGCTCGCGAGCTGGGACGCGCTCGAGGAGCACGCGTCCGGGCTGTGCGCACTCCTCGACGGCGACGCCGACCTCGACGCCTCGAGGCTCGACCGCACGCTCGGCGTCTTCGGCCGCGCGCGCAGCTTCGTCGCCGTCTCGCGCGCCCTCGAGCGCGACGCGGCGCGCGCCGAGGGGCGCGTCGCCGCCCTCGCCGAGGCGCGGCGCGTCGCCGTGGTCGCCACGAGCGACGTGCGACACGCGCGCGCCGAGGGCCGCCGCCTGCTCGACGCGCTGGTCTGCCTGCGCCACAAGACGACCCTCGACCGCGCCGGGCGGCGGCTCGCCGCCAACGCCGAGCGCCACCTGAAGACCCGGGCCGAGGTGGCCGCGCGCTTCGCCGATCGCCCCGCCTGGGTCGCCGCCACGCGCGCCGTGGCCGAGCGCTGCGAGTTCACCCTCGCGGGCCTGGGCTACCGCTTCCCCACCTTCCCCGTGCCCGCGGGCGAGAGCCAGGCGAGCCGGCTGCGCGCCCTCACCCTCGAGGGCGCAGCCCGGCGCTACGGCATGCCGCTGCCCCCGCGCGCGCGCCGGCAGATCGAGCACGAGCTCGCGCTCATCGCGAGGCTCGGGCTCGACGGCTACTTCCTGATCGTCTGGGACATCGTCCGCTTCGCGCGCGAAGCGGGCATCCTCGCCCAGGGACGCGGCTCCGCCGCCAACAGCGCCGTCTGCTACGCCCTCGGCATCACCGCCGTGGACGCGGTGGGCATGGACCTGCTCTTCGAGCGCTTCCTCTCCGAGGAGCGCGGCGAGTGGCCCGACATCGACGTCGACCTGCCCTCGGGCGACGAGCGCGAGCGCGTCATCCAGTACGTCTACGCGAAGTACGGCCCCCACGGCGCCGGCATGACCGCCAACGTCATCACCTACCGCGTGCGCTCGGCCCTGCGCGAGATGGGCAAGGTGCTCGGCCACGACCCGGGCACGATCGACCGCGTGACGAAGCTCGTGTCGAGCTGGGAGCGCGACGAGGAGAAGGTCGAGACCCAGGCCGGGATCCTGCGCGCGGGCGGCATCGACCCCGAGGCGCCGCGCGTGCGCGCCTGGCTCGGGCTGGCGAACGCCGTGCGCGGGCTGCCGCGCCACCTGGGCCAGCACTCGGGCGGGATCGTGATCGCCGCCGGGCGGCTCGACGAGGTCGTGCCGCTCGAGCCCGCGAGCATGCCCGGTCGCACCGTCGTGCAGTGGGACAAGGAGGACTGCGCGGACCTCGGCATCATCAAGATCGACCTGCTCGGCCTCGGCATGCTCGACGCACTCGAGAAGACCCTCCCGCTGGTGCGCGAGCACGAGGGCGTCGCGCTCGACCTCGCGAAGCTCCCCACCGACGACGCGAAGACCTGGGCCATGATCCAGCGCGCCGACACGGTGGGGGTGTTCCAGATCGAGAGCCGCGCCCAGATGGCGACGCTGCCGCGCATGAGGCCCGAGCGCTTCTACGACCTGGTCGTGGAGATCGCCATCATCCGGCCCGGCCCGATCGTCGGCCAGATGGTGCACCCCTACCTCGAGCGGCGCGCCGGTCGCGAGCCCGTCGCCTACGCCGACCCGTGCCTCGAGCCGATCCTCGCACGCACGCTCGGCATCCCGATCTTCCAGGAGCAGCTGTTGCGGATCGCCATGACGGCGGCGGGCTTCTCGGGCGGCGAGGCCGAGGAGCTGCGCCGCGCCATGGGCTTCAAGCGCTCGGTCGAGCGCATGGCGCGCATCGAGTCGCGCCTGCGCGCCGGCATGGCAAAGCGAGGCATCGACGGCCCGACCCAGGACCTGATCGTCCGGCAGATCGGCTCGTTCGCGCAGTACGGCTTCCCCGAGTCGCACTCCGCCTCGTTCGCGCTGATCGCCTGGGCCTCGGCCTACCTGAAGGCGAACCACCCGGCGGCGTTCCTCGTGGGCCTGCTCGAGGCGCAGCCCATGGGCTTCTACTCCCCGGCGACCCTGGTCAAGGACGCCCAGCGCCACGGCGTCGAGGTGCGGCCCGTGGACGTGCGGGCGTCGCACTGGGCCTCGACCCTCGAGGAGGGCGACGGCGGCCCCGCCGTGCGTCTCGGCCTGCGCTGCGTCACGGGGCTGCGCCGGGAGGCGGCACAGGCCCTCGTGGCCGAGCGCGGGCGCGGGGCCTTCGCGAGCCTGGCCGACCTCACGCGCCGCGTGGCCCTGCGTGCCGACGAGCTCGCCACCCTCGCCGAGCTCGGCGCCCTTTGCGGCGTCGACCCCGGGGCGCCCACGCGCCGCTCGGCCCTCTGGCAGATCGTGGGCCTCGAGCGCGACCCGACGTCGCTGTTCGCCGGCGTCGGGCCCGGTCCGCCGCCCGCCGCGGGCGGCGGACCCAACGAGTTGCCGGCGGGCGCCAGCCCGCCCGACGCCTCGCCGCTGCCGGAGATGACGCCCTTCGAGGAGACCGCCGCCGACTACCGCGCGAGCGGCCTCACCCCGGGCCCCCACGTGATGGGCCACCTGCGCGACGAGCTGCGCGCGCGCGGCGTGCTCTCGGCGGCGGAGGTGACGCGCACGCCGAACGGGCGCGTCGTGCGCACCGCGGGCCACGTGATCGTCCGACAGCGCCCGGGCTCGGCCAAGGGCTTCTGCTTCCTGACCCTCGAGGACGAGACGGGCCTCGCCAATGCGATCCTCACGCCGAAGTGGTTCCGCCGCTTCCGCGCCGTGCTCAATTCGGCGTCGATCGTCGAGATCGCGGGCCCGCTCCAGAACGTGGACGGCGTGGTCCACCTGCGCGTGCGCGAGCTGCGCGCGATCGCGGGCCGGCGATCGCTCCCGCGCTCCCACGACTACCGCTAGCGCTACTTCCCCAGGTGGGAGAGGACACGCGCCGTGAGCTGCTCGGGCGTGAAGCCGAAGTGCTCGGCGAGGTCCTTGGGCTTGGCCGACGCACCGAAGGTGTCGATGCCGTAGCGCAGGCCGCGCGGGCCCAGGAGCGGCGCGAAGGCGAGCGCGCGCGCCGCCTCCACCGCCACCACCGGCGTGCCGTCGGCGGGCACGACGCCGTGCCGCCAGGCCTCGGGCTGCTCCGAGAAGAGCTCGAGGCTCGGCATCGAGACCACCCGCGCCGCCACGCCGCGCTCCGCCAGCACCTCGGCGCTCTTGCAGGCGAGGCCCACCTCGGAGCCCGTCGCCACGAGCACCACGTCGGGCGCGCCGCTCGTGGCGCGCACCACGTAGCCGCCCTTCCACACGTCCTCGGGCTCGAAGTCCGAGGTGCGCGTGAGGGACGGCACGCCCTGGCGCGTCAGCGAGAGCGCCACCGGGCCCTCGGCCCTCTCGGCGACCCAGGCCCAGGCGAGCGCCGTCTCGAGCCCGTCCGCCGGTCGGAGCACCACGAGGCCCGGGATCGCGCGCAGCGAGTCGAGGTGCTCGATGGGCTGGTGCGTCGGGCCGTCCTCGCCCAGGAAGACCGAGTCGTGGGTGAACACGAAGGTCGAGCGCACCCCCATCAGCGCCGCCAGCCGGATCGCCGGACGCATGTAGTCGCTGAAGACGAGGAAGGTGCCCGCGAAGGGAAGGAAGCTGCCGTCGAGGGCGATGCCGTTGGTGACGGCGCCCATGGCGTGCTCACGGATGCCGTAGTGGATGTTGCGCCCCGCGAACGGGTCGCCGTCGGCCGCCGGCCCCACGTCGCCGCCGCCCTGGATGGTGGTGAGGTTCGAGCCCGCGAGGTCGGCGGAGCCGCCCACCAGGTAGGGCACCGCGTCGGCGAGACGCTGGATCGCCTCGCTCGAGTGCTTGCGCGTGGCGGCCTCCTTGCCGTCCATGCCGTCGGCCAGCCGGCCGACCAGGTCGCCGGGCATGCGGCGCTCGCGCGCGTCGTCCCAGGCGGTGGCGCGCTCTGGGTGGGCAGCGCGCCAGGCCTCGAAGGCCGCGTCTCGCGCCGCGCGCTCGGCGCGCTTTTCGGCCTTGCGGTCGGCCAGCGCGCGCTTCACGTCGTCGGGCACGAGGAAGGCGGGCTCGAGCGGCCAGCCGAGGGCCTTCTTCGTGAGGGCGATCTCGTCGGCGCCGAGCGGCGAGCCGTGGGCCGCCGAGGTGTCGGCCTTGTGCGGGCTGCCGTAGCCGATGGTGGTGCGGGTGATGATGAGCGAAGGCCGCCCGGTCTCGGCGCGCGCCGTCGCGAGGGCCGCGCGCAGGCCGTGCAGGTCGAGGCCGTCCACCTTCTGGACGTGCCAGCGCTGCGCTTCGAAGCGCCCCTGCACGTCCTCGCTGAAGGAGAGGTCGGTGCGCCCGTCGATGGTGATGTGGTTGTCGTCGTAGAGGAAGACGAGGTTGCCGAGGCCGAGGTGCCCGGCCAGCGACGACGCCTCGGCCGAGATGCCTTCCATCAGGTCGCCGTCGCCGGCGATGCCGTAGACGAGGTGCTGCCCGGGCCCGTCGGGGTCGCCGTGGCCGAAGCGGCTCGCCGTCATGCGCGCCGCGAGCGCCATCCCCACCGCGTGGGCGATGCCCTGGCCGAGCGGCCCGGTCGTGACCTCGACGCCGGGGCAGTGGCCGTACTCGGGGTGCCCCGCCGTGCGCGAGCCGAGCTGGCGGAAGTTCACGATCTCCTCGATCGGCAGCTCGCCGTAGAGGTGCAGCAGCGAGTAGAGCAGCATCGACGCGTGGCCCGCCGACAGGACGAAGCGGTCGCGCAGGGGCCACGCGGGGTCGTGGGGATCGAAGCGCAGGTGGCGGTCGAAGATCTCGAACGCCGGGCCCGCCAGCGCCATGGGCGTGCCGGGGTGGCCCGATGCGGCCTTCTCGACCGCGTCCACCGACAGGAACCGGATGGTGTTGAGGACCTGCTCGTGCAGCTCGCTGTCCAGCTCGACGCTCATCTCGCTCCTCGCGTTCGACTTCAGGGCCGGATCATACAGCCTCGACGCAACGTCGGAAGCGCGCGGAATCACACGATGTTTGCGGGGCTGTCGGAGCGGCTCGCGGCGGCGCGATGGTCGGGGTGGTGGGATTCGAACCCACGACGCGGAACCCCCAAAGTTCCGGCTCTGGCCGCTGAGCTACACCCCGACGCGCGGAGCCTACCCGACGGATCGTCGGCGGGGAAGCGGCCGCCGGGGCGAGGCCCGGGGCGCGCGGCCCCGCGTGGCGAACCCGCTCGGAGGCACGGCGGCGGCTCGTCGGCGAACGGGGTTGCGCCGCGATCGGCCCGACGAAAACGCGCGCCTCCGGCCCGTCCCCGGCCGCAGCGGGTTACGATGCCATCGTGAGGGGTGGGGACCGAGCCGGCGCGTCGCGCCGAGCCGCGAATCGGAGCCGGGCCACGGATCGCGCGGGCGTCGCGTGACGCGGGTCGTCTTCGACCTCGCCACGCCCAAGGCCGTCCGCTTCTTCGCACCGATGATGGCCGAGCTGCGCGCGCGCGGCGTCGAGGCGACGGCGGTGGCGCGCGACTACCCCGAGGTGCACGGCCTCGTCGAGCGCTTCGCCCTCGACGCGCCGTCGTTCGGGCGCTTCGGCGGCGGCGACCCGCGCGACAAGAGCCTCGCCTCGCTGGGCCGCACCCTCGAGCTCGTCGAGCACCTCGCCAAGGATCCGCCCGACGCGCTGGTCTGCCTGAACGTCCCCGACAGCAGCCGCGCGGCCTACGCCCTGGGCATCCCGCTCGTGGCCTTCTGCGACATCCCCGAGGCGGAGCACACGGCGCGACTCAGCCTGCCGCTGGCCGCGCGGGTGCTCGCGCCCGAGGTGATCGAGCCGGCCGAGATCCTGCGCTTCGGCGTGTCGCCCGAGCGGCTCCAGCGTTACGCCTCCCTCGACCCGCTGCTGTGGCTCGAGCGCGATCCGCCCGACCCCGACGCGCCCGAGCTCGCGGGGCTCGATCCCGACCGGCCCGTGGTGGTCGCACGCGAGACCGAGTGGCAGTCGTCCTACGTGCGCGAAGACGTCGTCGGCCCGGCCGTCGCCGAGCTGCGCCGCCGCCACCCCGACTGGCAGATCGTGACGGTGCCGCGCTACGAAGCGCACCCCTGCGTGGACGTGCCGAGCCTGCTGGCCCGCGCCGACCTGCTCGTGGGCGGCGGGGGCACGATGTGCATCGAGTCGGCCGCGCTCGGGGTGCCGGTGCTGGCGTCGCGCTCCCGGCGCGTGGCCTACATGGAGTGGATGTTCGCGCGCGGCCTGGCGACGCGCTGCGCGAGCGTGGCCGAGATCGTCGCGCGCGCCGGCGCGCTCGTCGCAGGGCGCGGCTCCGCCGAGGCCGAGGCGCGAAGGCGTCGCGCCCGGCGCACCTTCGAGGCGATGGCCTTCCCGCTCGACGCGGTGGTCGACGGCATCCTGTCCGCCGCCGCGGGCGACGCCGCGCGGGCCGCGCGGGCCGAGGGCCGCGAGCCGTCGGCCCGGCTCCATGCCCACGCCCTGGTCGAGCCCGGCGCGCGGGTGGGCGCGCGCACCCGGGTCTGGGCCTTCGCCCACGTCGCGGCGGGAGCGCGCGTCGGCGCGGACTGCAACCTCTGCGACCACACCTTCTTCGAGGACGGCGTGGTCATCGGCGACCGCGTGACCGTGAAGTCGGGCGTCCCCCTGTGGCGGGGCCTGACAGTGGAGGACGACGTCTTCATCGGGCCCGGCGCCGCGTTCGCCAACGACCGCCGACCGCGCAGCCGGCGCCCGCCGCCCGCCTGGGAGACGACCCGCCTGCGCCGCGGCTGCTCGATCGGCGCCAACGCCACGCTGCTGCCCGGCGTGGAGGTCGGCGCCTTCGCCATGGTGGGCGCGGGCGCGGTGGTGTGCCAGGACGTGGCGCCCCACGCCGTGGTGCGCGGGAGCCCGGCGCGCCGCGCCGGCTGGGCGTGCCGCTGCGGCGGCCCGCTCAAAGACGCGCAGCGCATCGCGCACTGCCCCGACTGCGGCGCCGCCTGGCGCGTGACCGGCGACGGCGTGGAGCCCGCGGCATGAACGCCACGGCACCCCACGGCGCGCGCGTCCTCCACCTGCCGACCCTCACCGACCCGCGCGGCGCCCTGACCGTGCTCGAGGCGGGCAAGAGCGTGCCGTTCCCGATCGAGCGCGTGTACTACCTGCACGGCGTCCCGCTCGGCGCGGGCCGCGGCGGCCACGCGCACCGCCTCCTCCACCAGCTGCTGGTGGCCGTATCGGGCAGCTTCGTCGTCACGGCGGACGACGGCCACGCGCGCCACCGTCACCGGCTCGACCGCGCCGATCGGGGGCTCTACCTGCCGCCGGGCCTGTGGCGGGAGATCGACGAGTTCAGCCCCGGCGCCGTCTGCCTCACGCTCGCCTCGCATCCCTACGACCCGTCGGAGTACGAACGCGACTACGACGCCTTCCTCGCGTCGGCCCGGGCGCCCCGCTGAGCGTTCCGTTCTTCGACGCGGCCCGGCTCCACGCCGAGACCGCCGGCGAGCTGACCGAGGCGCTCGGACGCGTGCTCGCCTCGGGGCGCCTCGTGCTGGGCCCGGAGGTCGAGGCCTTCGAGGCCGAGTTCGCCGCGTCGTGCGGCACGGCCCACTGCGTCTCCGTGGGCAGCGGCTACGACGCCCTGCGGCTCACCCTGCGCGCCCTCGACGTCGGTCCGGGTGACGAGGTGATCGTGCCTTCGCACACGTTCGTGGCCACCTGGCTCGCGGTGCTCGACGTCGGCGCGCGGCCCGTGCCGGTCGAGCCCGACCCGGCGAGCTTCGACCTCAATCCGGATCTCGTCGCGGCCGCGGTCGGACCGCGGACCCGCGCGATCGTGCCCGTCCACCTCTACGGGCGGCCGGCCGACGTGACCCGGATCGGCGCGGTCGCCCGGCGCCACGGGCTCGCCGTCGTCGAGGACGCCGCCCAGGCCCACGGCGCGCGCCACGCCGGGCGCCCGGTGGGCAGCCTCGGCCAGGCGGGCTGCTTCAGCTTCTATCCCGTGAAGAACCTCGGCGCCCTGGGCGACGGCGGCGCGGTCACCACCGACGACGCCGGGCTCGCCTTTCGCCTGCGCCGCCTGCGCAGCTACGGGGCGAGCGAGCGCGGCCGCCACGAGGTCGCCGCCGGCCACTCGCGCCTCGACGAGCTCCAGGCCGCCTTCCTGCGCGTGCTGCTCGCGCGGCTGCCGGCTCGCAACGCGCGCCGCCGCGCCCTGGCACGCCGCTACCGCGACGCCTTCGCGGGCCTCGCCGATCCGGTCGCGCCCACGGCGCCGATCGGTGACGACCACGCGTGGCACCTGTTCGTCGTCCGGTCCCGCGCGCGCGACGCGCTGCGCGGCGCCCTGGCGGCGGCCGGCGTCGAGACCCTCGTCCACTACCCGACGCCACCCCACCTCACGCCGGCGCTCGCGGGCCTCGGCTGGGCGCGCGGCTCGCTCCCGTGTGCCGAGCGCCTGGCCCGCGAGGTGCTGAGCCTGCCCCTGCACCCGGCCCTCGCCGACGCGGAGGTCGATCGCGTGGCCGCCGCGGTGATCCGCGCCGCGCGCGGAGGCTCCTTCGAGGCCCCCCCGAGCCGTCGCGACGCGCGACGGGCCTACACCGTCCGCGAGTAGCGGCGGCCGCCGTCGTCGGGCGGCGCGAGGTGCGCGTCGAAGGTCATGGCGACGTTGCGCAGGAAGAGACGGCCCAGGAAGGTCAGCCGCCAGGCGCCGCCGTCAGCCAGCAGCAGCCCGTCGGCCTCGAAGGGCGCGAGGCGGCCGGCGAGGTCGGGGATGCGCGCGTCGAGGGCCTCGTCGAAGCGCTCGGCGTAGGCCCGCGGGTCGATCTCGCCGCGACACATGAGCGCCTGGATCAGCCACTTGCGGCGCAGGTCGTCCTCGTCGAGCCGGATGCCGCGGCAGGTCGCGAGGCCGCGCGCCTCCACGGCCTCGCCCCACGGCTCGGGATCGCGCAGCGACTGGGCGTAGGCGTCGCGCAGCTCGCTGATGGCGCTGGGTCCGAAGCCCACGAGGTCGTCCGCGCGCCGCGTCGTGTAGCCCATGAAGTTGCGCTTCAGCGTCCCGGCGTCGGCCGCGCGCGCGAGGGCGTCGTCGGGCCGGGCGAAGTGGTCGAGGCCGAGGAAGCGGTAGCCCGCCTCGCCGAGCCGGCGGATGGCGAGCAGGAAGATCGCCAGCTTGCGCTCGGGGCCCGGCAGATCCTCGCGCTCGAAGCCGCGCTGCTGCTTCGACACCCAGGTGACGTGGGCGTAGCTGTAGAGGGCGATGCGGTCGGGCGCGAGCGCGATCACCTCGGAAAGCGTCTCGTCGAAGGACTCGGGCGTCTGGAACGGCAGGCCGTAGATCAGGTCGAAGTTCACCGAGCCGAAGCCGAGCGAGCGGGCCGTCTCGGTGGTGGCCGCCGTCTGCTCGAGGGACTGCACGCGATGGATCGCGCGCTGCACCTTCTCGGAGAGGTCCTGGACGCCCAGGCTGATGCGGTTGAAGCCGCACTCGGCCAGGGCCGCCAGCTGCTCGCCGCTCGTCACGCGCGGATCGACCTCGATGCTGCGCTCGGCGCCGGGCTCCGGCGGCAGGCAGGCGTCGAGCGTCCGGGCGAGCCGGCGCAGCTCCTCGGCCGACAGCCAGGTGGGCGTGCCGCCGCCGATCGCCAGCTGCCCGTGGCGGGCGCCGCCGCCGAGCGCCTCGGCCACCGCCTCGATCTCGCGCTCGAGGCGATCGAGGTAGGGAACCCCCAGCGCGTGGTCGCGGCGGATCACGCGGTTGCACGCGCAGTAGGTGCAGAGCGCCTCGCAGTAGGGGACGTGGACGTAGACCGCCAGCGCCGCGTCGCGCCCGCCGGCCCGCCCGAGCGCCGCGCGGAGCTCGGTGGGGCCGAAGTCGTCGCGCCAGACCGGCGCCGTGGGATAGCTCGTGTAGCGGGGCCCCGGCCGGTCGTAGCGCGGGATCAGCTCGCGCAGGCGATCGAGCGGCGGCGGGCGAGGGTCGTCTCGTCTCGGGTCGGGCACGGGGGGAAGATACCGTCGCGGTCGGTCCGGGGCTCCGACGCGCCTAGGCCAGCATGATCGTCGTCAGGCACTTCTCCTCGAGCCAGACGAGCAGGTCGCGCAGGGCCTCGGGGCGGATCTCGTGGCCCATCTCGTATTCGTGGTAGGCGAGCGCCATGTCGAGGGCGAGCAGCGCGTCGCGGCTCTCCTGGGCGCGCGCGACCGGGATCATCGGGTCCTCGGTCCCGTGCATCACGAGCACGGGGAAGTTCGCGTGGGCGTCCTGCTTCTGGATCGCCTGGCCCACGAGGTCGGGGTACCAGCTCGACATGGCCACCAGGCCGCAGAAGCGCTCGGGATCGCGCAGCACGAGGTCGTAGGCCATCACGCCGCCCTGGCTGAAGCCCATCACCACGATCTTGCGGCGGTCGACCGGGTAGTGCTTCTCGGCCGCGTCGAGGAAGGCGAGCAGCGCGTCGCGCCCGCGCTCGAACTCCTCGGGGCTCGGCGGCGCGCCCCCGGTGATCGGGAACCAGCCGTAGCCCGGCATGCCCCCGCCGACGTCGAAGGCCACGGGGCCCTGGGGCGCGAGCACGAGCGCCTGGCCGCCGTGGAGCAGGGGCGCGAGGCCCAGCAGATCGTGGGCGTTGGCGCCCCAGCCGTGGAGGGCGAGGATCGTCGGGAAGGGCCCGTCGCCCGCCGGTACGTGAGCCGTGTGCATGAGGTTCATGGGCGTCGAGTCTACGGGTTCCGCTCCGCCCGTCCAATTCCGCCCGGCCGGGCGGCGTGCTACCCGTCGGAGACCATGAGCTCCGGCAAGACGCTCCTCCACAAGGTCTGGGACGCCCACACGGTGCGGCAGCTGCCGAACGGGCAGACCCAGCTCTTCATCGGGCTGCACCTCGTGCACGAGGTCACGAGCCCCCAGGCCTTCGCGGCCCTCGAGGAGCGCGGCCTTCCCGTGCGCTTCCCCGAGCGCACCTACGCCACGGTGGACCACATCATCCCGACCGAGAGCCAGGCGCGTCCGCTCTCGGACGCGCTGGCCGAAGTGATGATGACCGCCCTCGAGAAGAACTGTCACAAGCACGGCATCCAGCTCTTCGACCCCGAGAGCGGCGAGCAGGGCATCGTCCACGTGATCGGCCCCGAGAAGGGACTGACCCAGCCGGGCATGACCATCGCGTGCGGCGACAGCCACACGAGCACCCACGGCGCCTTCGGCGCGATCGCCTTCGGCATCGGCACGAGTCAAGTGCGCGACGTGCTGGCGACCCAGTGCCTCGCCATGGACCCGTTGAAGGTGCGCCGCGTGGAGGTGACCGGGAAGCTCGCCCCCGGCGTCTACGCCAAGGACGTGACCCTCGCGATCATCCACGCGCTCGGCGTGAAGGGCGGCATCGGCTTCGCCTACGAGTACGCCGGGCCGGTGATCGAGGCCATGTCCATGGAGGAGCGCCTCACGGTGTGCAACATGGCCATCGAGGGCGGCGCGCGCGTCGGCTACGTGAACCCCGACGAGACGACCTTCGACTACCTGCGCGGGCGGCGCTACGCGCCCGACGGGCCGGCCTTCGACCGCGCGGTCGCGTGGTGGCGCAGCATCGCCAGCGACGCCGACGCCGCCTACGACGACACCGTCGAGATCGACGGCGACGCCCTCGCGCCGGTGGTCACCTGGGGCATCAACCCCGGCCAGAGCTCCCCGGTGGACGGGCGGCTCCCGCGGTTGTCCGATACGCCCGACGGCGAGCGCGCGAGCGTGGCCGAGGCGCTCGAGCACATGAAGCTCAAGGCCGGCGACCCGATCGCCGGGACCCCCATCGACGTGGCCTTCGTCGGCTCCTGCACCAACGGCCGCATCTCCGACCTGCGCGAGGCCGCGCGCGTCGCGCAGACGGGCCGGGTCGCGGCCGGCGTGAAGGCGCTGATCGTGCCGGGCAGCCAGGCCGTCGCGCGCCAGGCCCGCGAGGAGGGGCTCGACGAGATCTTCCGCAGCGCGGGCTTCGAGTGGCGCGAGGCGGGCTGCTCCATGTGGCTGGCCATGAACCCCGACAAGCTCGTGGGCAGCCAGATCTCGGCCAGCTCGAGCAACCGCAACTTCAAGGGCCGCCAGGGCTCGCCCACGGGGCGCACGCTGCTGATGTCGCCCGCCATGGTCGCCGCGGCCGCCCTGGCGGGGAAGGTCGTCGACGTGCGAGAGGTGCTGTGATGGCCGACGACCTGACGCGCTCCCGCATCGCCGCCACCGCCTGCGTGCTGCGCGGCGACGACATCGACACCGACCGCATCATCCCCGCGCGCTACCTGCGCGAGGTCACCTTCGAGAGCATGGGCGAGCACGCCTTCGAGGACGACCGCGAGCAGGCCAAGGGCAACCACCCCCTCGACGACGCGCGCTTCGCCGGCGCGGGCATCCTCGTCGTGGGCGACAACTTCGGCTGCGGCTCCTCACGCGAGCACGCGCCCCAGTCGCTGATGCGCTTCGGCTTCCGGGCCTTCGTGGGCGCGAGCTTCGCGGAGATCTTCCGCGGCAACTGCACCGCCCTCGGCCTGCCCTGCCTGACCCTCGAGCCCGGTGACCTCGCCGCGCTGATGGACTCGGTCGAGCTCGACCCGGGGCAGGAGGTCGTCGTCGACGTCGAGGCGCGCACGGTCACGTCGCG
>Ga0102952_1000538_pt1 | contig 13959 bp, 11 predicted proteins | sample SalPon2A_C_D1_MG_FD_78506 | JGI IMG/M metagenome (GOLD analysis project Ga0102952, IMG submission 78506) | Soil microbial communities from South San Francisco under conditions of wetland restoration - Salt Pond MetaG R2A_C_D1_MG | ecosystem: Environmental > Terrestrial > Soil > Wetlands | place... | reverse complement strand
CGGTCGTCGTGCTGGGCGAGGAGCGCGCCCGCCGGTTGGGCGTGCCCGGGCTGCGCATCCGGGACACGCGCTCGGTGTTCTATCCCGACACCGAGGACGTGATGGGCTGGCGGATCTCCGAGCGCGGCTTCGACATCGTGCTCTCGCCGGCCGTGCCGACGATCGCCGGCGAACGCCTGGCACCGCACGTCGACGCCTTCCTCGAAGCGCACGGCCTGACGCGGCGGGACGTGGGCTCGTGGGTCTGCCACCCCGGCGGTCCCAAGGTGCTGGCCGCGATGCGCTCCGGTCTCGGATTGACCGACGTCGACGTGCGCCACGCGTGGAAGGTCCTGGCCGAGCAGGGCAACCTGTCCAGCACCTCCGTCTTGATGGTGCTGCACGACGTGCTGGAGGAGGGCCCGCCGGCACCCGGAGCGCCGGGGCTGATCCTGGCCATGGGGCCGGGGTTCTGCTCGGAGCTGGTGCTCTTCGCGTGGCCCTACGCGGAGTGAGCCCCCGCTCCGGCACGCTCAGCCGCGCGGATCGGTGAAGGTGACGAGCAGGACCACGCGCTCGCCGGCGCCGTGGTTCCAGGCCTCGTGCTCGTGGGTGTCGTCGAACAGCAGGCAGCGCCCGGGCTCCCAGGTCCGCGTCTCGCCGCCGCCGCGGATGCCGACGTCGCCGGCGGGCACGCGCAGCGGCAGGTGGCAGCGCAGCACGCCGGACAGTTCGCCGCGGTGCGGGTAGAGGTGCGTGCCGGGCGCGAGGCGCGAGAACCCGGCATTGCGCATGCCCGGCACCGCGGCCGCCACCCGCGCCGCGACGGGACAGCGCGCGCGCACCGCCTCGGCGCCGGGTGCGCCGTGCAGCTCGCAGTAGGACCAACCCGTCTCGTCGTAGCCGTCGGCGACGGTGGTCAGCGAGTCGGGACTGGGCTGGAAGTCGTCGTCGCCGAGCGCGTCGAGCTCCGCGCGGATCGCCGCGTACGACGTTTCCAGGTCGACGACGAAGTCGAACGCGCGCGGCTCGAGGAACATCAGCGGCTGGAGTCCGCGGCCCCTTCCGCGGGCGCGCCGGGCGGCTCCACGGGTCCGCGCTCCCAGGCCGGCAGCTCGAGCAGTTCGGGATCGAGGTCCGCGAGCGAGCGCAGTGCGGCCTGCAGGCGGCCGAGCGGCTCCGCGAGCCCGGTCTCGTCCAGCCGCGCGCGCAGCATCTTCGCCGTGTCGACGGGCGACAGGTTGAGACCGTCCGCGGTGGCGGCGGAGGCCGGGCGGCGGGCGAACGCGGCCAGCAGGTCGTCGGTGGCGGAGGCGAGCTCGCCGGCCTCGAGCGCGATGCGCGCCCGGCCGGCGAGGGCCAGGGCGATGTAGTGATCGGCGCCGTCGGCGTACTCCGGGCGGCCGGCGATGGCGTCCTCGAACCGCGCGATGGCGCGGCCGTAGGAGGCGACCGCACCGTCGTTGTCGCCGTTGCGCCGGCGATCCTCGGCGGCGATCAACGAGGCGTAGGCCGCGAACCAGGTCAGGCCCGGGCCGGGCTCGGCGCTGCGCTCGAGCATCCCGCGGTAGGCGGCCTCGAGTCCGTCCGCGCCCTGCTCCCACAGCAGCCGGTCGCGCAGTCGCTGGTGCAGCGGGCCCGATTCGGCGAAGCGCTGCAGCCCCTCCTCCAGCACCCGGGCCGCTCGGGGCGTCGCGCCGATCCAGCGCAGGAAGTCGTAGTGCGAGGCCACCTGCTCGTCGGTGCCGAGCGGGTGCGCGGCGAGCACCGCGTACGCCGCCTGGATGTCGGACAGCCACTCCGGCGGCCAGTCCTCTCGATTGCGGTAGGCGCGCGCGATGGCCGCTTGCCGCGCCTGGGCGAACAGCGCCAGCACGGTGACGGCGTCGCCCTCGCTGAGCGGCGACTCCGCGGTCCCCGGCGCGGGCATGCCGCCCTCGACCGCGGCCGCCGCGCGGTGCAGCGCCTCCCGCCGGTCGCCGAGCGCATCGGCGCAGACGGCGAGCACGGCGTCCAGCCGCCAGCCCGCGGCACCCAGCTCGGCCGCCCTCCGGGCGGCGTGCTGCGCGTCCTCGAGCACGGCCTGCAGGAAGCGCCGGTCGAGGGCTGGGTCCTCGGCGCGGGCGAGCAGCGACTCGGCGAAGTCCAGCGCGGCCGCGGCGTCCTGGGGGCGTTCCTCGGACGCGGCGGCGCGCCCCTCGAGTTGCGCCGCCGTCGCCGCGTAGGCCTCGCGCGCGGCGGAGCCCGCATCGGCGATGGCCGACGACCAGCCGGCGACGTCCACGTGATCGGAGTTCGCCGTCAGGCCGCGGTGCACCGCGGCGATCGTGCGCGCGCGCGGGTACGTCTCGCCCAGGCGCGCGGCCGCGGCGAGCAAGGCCTCCCGTTCGGAGGTGTCGAGCGGCAGCTTGAGCGTCTCGGCGATCAGGTCCACCGCCGCCTCGGAGTTGCACTCGGTCAGCGCGTGACGCGCCAGGCGGGCCAGGTCCACGTCGAACCCGAAGATCGCCAGGCGCAGCAGGTCGACCTGGTCGACGTCCTTGACGGTCATCGCCGCCTGGATCAAGCGACGTCGTTGTTCCCGGTCGCCGGCGACGTAGGCGCGCTCGACCGCCGTGCGATCGCGCGCGCCGGGGCTGCTCACGTGCTCCACCGGCGGGCGGTCGCCGAGAGCGAGCGGCGTCCCCGGCTCGCGCCCGCGAACGCCCTCGGTCAGGGCGGTGAAGATCGTCTGCGTGTCCCAGGCGTAGTAGACGTCGTAGCTCTCGGTGCCGTCGAGCTCGACCATGATGTGCCGCGGTGCGATGCGCCGGCCCTCGAAGAAGCGCTCGTACACCAGCGGCTCGAGGGCGATGTGCTCGCCGCAGGTCACGGTCCCGAAGCGCGGGCAGGGGATGCGGTGCCCCTCGGCGTCGTAGTCCCGCGGCGTGTGCCGGTACACCGAGGCGATTACGCACACGTAGGGCTCGTAGAGCGCGGCCGTCTCCGGCGTGCGATAGCGGATCCCGGCGAAGTGCTCGCTGGCGATCTCACCGTCCATGTTCACGGCTACGAGCAGCGGCTTGCCGTCCCGGCGCGCCACGGACATGGCATCGTCGAGCGTGCGCTCCCAGTGGATCAAGCAAGGGCGGGCCCAGTCCTCCGCCGTGGGCGCCGGCCACATCGTCTCACGGTCCACGCCGGCGGGGAGGCTCGGCGGGGAGCCCATGCGCATCGCGTCCGGGGAGGGGTCGGCGCCGCCGCGCTGCGGAGTCGTCGCCGGCGGGGGCGCGTCCGGCGTCTGCTGCGCGCGAGCGATCGGCGCGAAGGCCAAGGCCATCACGAGGATCGGCGCGAGGTGTGAATGGTGCTTGGACATCCGGAGCCTCCAGGAACGGGGGCCTCGCCCCCGGGTTCGCGTCGTGGCGGGGGGCCAGGATAGCGGACCGGCGCGCCGTCGGCGCGGGCTCCCCCGGCGCGCCGCTATACTCGCCCCCGCTGGGCGCGCGCCGTCACGGGGTGACACGGGCGTCGCGACGCGCGCGCATCCCTCTTGAAGGCCATCACCGATCGCTTGCTGCCGGCGGGGCTCGCCGTCGCCCTGGCCGCGGCCCCGGGCTGGGGGCTCGCGAGCGGCGGACAGGGCTACTCCGGAGCTCCGGGCCCGGGACGCGACGCGACCGGCGAGGGGCTCGCCTTCGTCGAAACGAGCAGCCCCACGCCGACGTGCTACGTCGGCCAGCGGGTGGAGCTGCGCGTGACCTTCGGGGTCGAAGCCGAGTTGCTCGCCGAGCGCGCGGTGCAGCCCTTCGGCGCGCCGCTGGAGGTCCCCGTGCAACTGCGCGCGCCCTGGCTGGAGGACGGGTCGATCGCGCGGTTCGAGGACGTGCGGCCCGCGGGCACCGATCGCGCGGCCGCCGCCCCCGCCGCGCCCACCGCCGGCTTCGCGCTCGACGAGCGCGTGGCCCGCGCGCGGTCGCTGGGCCGGCGCGTCGAGGACGGGCGAAGCTACGCGGTGTACGCGATCGAGACGGCGTTCGTCGCTCCCCGGCGGGGGCGGCTCGCACTGCCCGGGCCGGTGCTGAGCTTCGCCTACGCCACGCGGTTCGCTCCCACCTTGCTGCGCGAGGACGCGCCCCAGGATCGGGTCGACGTCTTCGTCCGCGGCGCGGGGCTCGAGTTCGACGTCCGGCCGCTGCCCGAGCAGGGGCGGCCGGTCGAGTTCACCGACGCCGTCGGTCGCTTCTCCATCGCCGCCGAGGTCGAGCCGCGGGAGGTGACCGTCGGGCAGAGCCTGCGGCTGCGTCTGGAGATCACCGGCGCGGGCAACCTGGCGACGTTCGAGCCGCCGCACTGGACGGAGCTCGGCGGCTTCCGCGTGCAGGGCACGCTCGACGAGTCCGGGCCCGCGGCGCGGATCCTGAGCCTGGACCTCGCGCCGCGCTCCGATCGGGTGCGCGAGGTCCCGGCGGTCTCGCTGCACTACTTCGATCCCGCGCCGCCCGGCGCCTACCGCGTCGCCGCCACCGCGCCGGTCGCGGTCACCGTGCACCCCGCGCCTTCCGGCACGCGCTCCCTGCGGACGCCGCGAGAGGCGGAGGCGCCGCCAGCGCGCCGCAGGCCGTGGCTCCTGCCCTGGTTCGTGCTGGTGACGACGATCGTCGTGCTGGCCGCCGTGCGGCGCCGCCGCCGCCGGAGGGGCTAGGAGCGGTACTCCTCCAGGAAGCTCGCGAGGTCGTCGGCGTGCTCTTCCTCGACGGCCAGGATGCCCTCGAGCATGCGCCGCGTGGTGGGGTCGTGCTTGCCGAGGTAGCGGATCATCTCGCCGTAGGACTCGATGGCGATGCGCTCGGCGACGAGGTCCTCGGTGATCATCTCGACCAAGTTGTCGCCCTCGACGTACTCCGCGTGGCTGCGCGTGGTCAGGCCCTCGGGCGAGAAGTTCGGCTCGCCGCCGAGTTGCACGATGCGCGCGGCCAGCTCGTCGGCGTGGCCCTGCTCCTCGTTGGCGTGTTGCAGGAACTCCGCGGCGACCGGCTCGGCGTGCAGGCCGGTGGCCATGTAGAAGTGCCGCTTGTAACGCAGCACGCAGATCAGCTCGGTGGCCAGGGCTTCGTTGAGCAGCTTGAGCACCGTGTCGAGATCCGCGCCGTAGCCCTCGGTCACGGCGCCCTTGTCGATGTGCTTGCGAGCTCGCTCGCGGAGGGTCTTGATGTCGGTCAGGAAGGAGGCGTCTTGCTTGCTCATGGCTGGATGCCGGGGGGATGAAAGAGGTGTCTCGGTCGGGCGGTGTTGCCCGCGACAGGCACTCTACTCCGATCGCGCGTGCATTTCGACGACCGCCCCGTCCCGCGGCCCGTGCGCGGGTCTCAGCCGACGGGCGCCACGACCGGCAGTTCCGCGGCGCGCCAGGCGTCGATGCCGCCGACGAGATCGGCGATGCGCGTGCGGCCGTGACGCGCAAGCAGGCTCGCGGCGACCGACGAGCGGTAGCCCGACTTGCACTGCACGACGACGTCGCGGTCGGCAGGCACCTCGTCGAGGCGTTGCTCCAGTTGCGCCAGCGGAACGAGCAGCGCGTCCTCGATGTGGCCGGCGTCCCACTCGCCCGGACCGCGCACGTCCAGGACCAGCGGCGCGTCCGCGCGCGCGAGCGATGCGGCCAGCTCCGCCGGCTGCCGGCGGACGAGCGTGGCCTGCCGCTGCGGGCGGTCGGCGGCGGCGCGGTACCCGCCCTCGAGGAAACCCAGCACGTGGTCCATGCCGATGCGACCGAGGCGTACCGCGGCCTCGCGCTCCCGCCCGGGGTCGGCGACGATCACCACGGCCTGCCCGGGGTCGAGCAGCGTGCCGGCCCAGGTCGCGAAGGAGCCCTCCAGCGGGATGTTCGTGCTGCCGGCGAGATGGCCCGCGGCGAAGTCCGCCGGCGAGCGCACGTCGAGCAGGCGCGCCTCGCCGTCGCCCAGCTCCAGCACGCGCTCCGGCGGCAGCGGGACCAGTCCGCGCTCGAGGCTCTCCTCGAGGGTGGCGCGGCGCAGCTTGTTGATCCGCGCGTCGTGGCCGAAGTACTTGGGTGCCTCCGGCTGTCCGGCGGTGACCAGGCGCACGAAGGCGTCCCGCGTCATCGGCTGCAGGGCGTAGTTGAACCGCCGTTGCGCGCCGATGGTGGACACGGTGTCCGTGCTCAGGTTCTTGCCGCACATCGAGCCGGCGCCGTGGCCGGGATAGACGAGGGTCTCGTCGGGCAGCGACAGCAGCTTGTCGTGCAGCGAGTCGTACAACTGCCGGCCCAGCTCCTCGGCGGTGACGCCGACCGAGGACATCAGGTCGGGGCGACCGACGTCGCCGATGAACAGCGTGTCTCCGGTGAGCACGGCGTGGGGGACCTCGGCGTCGCGGTCGGTGTCGTAGACCAGGTAGCAGGTGCTCTCCGGCGTGTGTCCCGGTGTGGCCAGCGCCACCAGACGCACGGCCCCGAGCTCGAGCGTCTCCCCGTCGGCGAGGCCGCGGTGCGCGTACTCCGGCGCGGCGGCGGCGCCGAGCAGGATCTCCGCCCCGGTGCGCGCGGCGAGCTCGAGGTGGCCGGAGACGAAGTCGGCGTGGAAGTGCGTCAGCAGCACGTAGCGGAGCTCGACGCCCAGTTCGGCGGCGCGCTCCAGATACAGCTCCACGTCGCGTCGCGGGTCGACGACCGCGGCGGTCCGCGTGCCCTCGTCGACGATCAGGTAGGAAGCCTGGGCGAGGCAGGCGAGGTAGTGCTGTTCGAGGATCATGGACGCGTGCGGGCCTTTCGCTCCCGAGCGATCGCTACGATAGCCGACGACCGCCCCGTCCGGGGAGCGTCAGCGCAGCAGCTGCCAGCCGACGCTCAGCGTCCAGTCCGCGCCCAGCGCCGGACCGTTCAGGTCCTGGTAGGCGGGGGCGCCGACCTCGACCGCCAGCCGGTTCCCCGAGGCGTGGCCGGTCCAGGCGAAGCCGAGCAGCCCGTCGACCCGGTCGCCGCCGCTCGTCCCGGTGTCCGCCGTCGGGACCATCATCGGGTTGAGGTCGGAGTCCGCGCCCTGGATCTCTCCCCAGTGCGCGGCGGCGACCCGGGCGCTCGCCTCGAAGGCACCGAAGTGCCGCGTCAGCCAGCCCGTGGCGTCGATACGGTTGCCGTAGCGGTAGCCCTGGTCGTTCTCCCCGAGGTGCAGCCGCAGGCGACTCTGCCCGCCCCACGACCAGGGGGCGGCACCGCCGAGGTAGGTGAGCCCGGGCAGCAGGTCGAAGGTGCCCGTGCCCAGCTGCATCGGGTAGGCGAGCTTGGCGTCGGACATCATCGGCGTGTCGTCCCGCTCGGTGATCGACCCCGTCGGCAGGCTGACGCCGAGGTTCAGGTGGACCTCGTGGCCGTCCTGTTCGGTGAGCTTCAGCAGTCCGCCGAGCTGCACGTCGCCGAGGCCGCTGGACTGCAGCTCGAAGTGCGTGCCGCCGCCGGTCACGTGATCCATCGAGTTCTCGATCCACGGCACCATGGCCGTCAGGGTCAGCCGATCGGTGACGCCGTACATGCCGCCGATCATCAGCATGTCCATGTCCATCTCCAGCGGCGCGACCATGTAGCCCTGGGCGAACAGCTCCGAGCGGGACACGTCACGCCCGTTGTTGGAGAGCCCGTCCATGCGCATGTGCATCGCGCGCACCGAGAGCATCCACTCGCCCGCCGGGTGCACGTGATCGCCCATCACCCCGATCGGAGCGTGGGGGCCGTGCTCCGTGCAGCAGCAGGCGTCGCAGGACTCCGGCGCCGCGGCCGGCGTGAAGTCGCGGGAGGAGATCGCGAAGCCCGCACCCAGCTCGTCGAGGGCCTCGGTCTCGGAGACGTCCCCGGTCCCCGCGAGCCCCGGCGCGGCGAGGCAGGCGAGCGCAACGAGGCCGATCGGTCGCTGTGTCTTCATGGGCGGCGGGAGCGGCTGCCCTTGCTCCGGACAACCTCCGCCACAGGTTCCGACGAAGAGCGGAGACGGTCAAACGGAGCGTCGGTTTCTCGGCCGACACTGCTTCATATTCGATTGACCCGCGCCTCGGGCCGCCGCAGGCGCTACTCGTGCTGCGCCTCGGAACCGAGTGACGCCCGGATCCGTTCCAGCAGGATCGGCGCCTGCGGCGAATCGGGGATCAGGCCGGTGAGCACCCGCGCGTGCTCGAGCGCGCGCGCGTCGTCGCCGCGCCGCAGGCAGAAGACGACCAGGGCGTGTCGCGGCGAGGGGTCGTCGGGTGCCAGCAAGGCCGCGTCGGTCAGCAGGGTCTCGGCCTCGGCCTCGCGGCCGATGCGCTCCAGGGCGAGCCCGGCGTTGTACTGCACGCGCGAGCGATCGGGCAGCAGCCGTGCGGCCGTGAGCAGGCTCTCGGCGGCTTCCTCCATGCGATCCTCCTCGGCGAGCAACAGCCCCAGCGAGTAGTGCAGCTCGCCCTCCTGGGGAACGCGCTCGATGCCCTCCCGCAGCAGTTGCTCGGCTCCGGCGTTGTCGCCGGTGCGGTTCAGCAGGTTCACCAGGTTGAACCGCGCGGGGAGGAACCAGGGATCCTGCTCGATCGCGAGCCGGTAGGCCGCCGCGGCCGCCGCCGTGTCGCCCTGTTCCTCCCGGAACAGCGCGACGTTGAGGTGGGCTCCGGGCATGTCCGCGGACGCGGCCTGGGCGGCGAGGAACTCCTCCGCGGCGGCGGCCCGCGCCTCCCGCTGGGTCGGTTCGAGGTCCGCGTCCGGCAGGGCGGCGAGCACCCGCGCCGCTTCCACGCGCACGGCGCGCACCGGATCGCTCAGCATCGGCAGGCCCGCACGGCGCCGGTCCGGGGGCAGCACCTCCAGCGCCCGCACGCCCGCGCTGCGCACCAGCGGATCGGGGTCGTCGAGCGCGCCGCGCACGGCCTCGAGGCCCGCGTTCCCGAAGTCTCGCAGCAGGTCCAGGGCGGTGGCGCGGACGATGGCCGGCCGCTCGCGGTCGGAGGCGATGCCGGCGAGCTCCGGCCCGACCGTGCGGTCACCGTCGGCGGCGCGCGCGAAGGCCTCGGAGAAGTGGGGCAGGGAGGTGCGTTCGCTGCCGTACCACTCCTCGATGCGCGCCGCGGCCCAGGCCGCGTCCTCGCCCTCGGCGGTGTGGCAGTCGTTGCAGGCGTTGGGCACACCGAGCTTCACGGTCAGGTCGGGGCGCGGAACCCGGAACGAGTGGTCCCGCCGCGGATCGACGACCATGTAGGTGCGCTGGCGCATGTGGCAGGCGACGCAGGAAGCGCCCGGCGAGTCGCGCTCGTGGAAGTGGTGGCGCGGCGAGTCGTAGTTCTTGACGCGCAGCGTGGGGAAGCGGTCGAGGGGCGCGAACTCCGAGTGGCACTGCGTGCACAGCGAGTTGCCCGCGGTCAACAGGTCGAGCCCGTGGGGCGCGTGGCAGTCCGTGCAACCGACGCCGTTGGCGTGCATGCGGCTCTGGAGGAACGAGCCGTAGACGTAGACCTCGTCGCGGATCTGGCCGTCGGGGAAGTACAGCCCCTCGCGCAGGCGTTCGGGCATGTACCCGTCCAGGAACTCGGCGCCGGTGACCGGCGACTCGGTCAGCTTGGAGCGCCGCGAGTGGCAGGGCGCGCAGACGTTGAGCTGACCGCGCGGCGCGCCGCGGGCGAGCTGCACCTCCAGCCCGCGCGTCGCGTCCAGCTCGCGATGCGGATCCGCGGCCCACTCCAGGTGCTGGGAGCCGGGGCCGTGGCAGGCCTGGCAGCCGACGTCGATCGCCGACCACGTCGTGTGGTAGCTGTCGGTCGCCTCGTCGTAGCCCTTCTGCAGGTTCGTCGAGTGACACTCCGCGCACATCGCGTTCCAGCGCTGGTAGCGGCCGGTCCAGTGCAGCGGGTCGTCGGGCGCGAACACCTCGTCGGGGTACAGGCTGAACCAGGTCTCGAGGTGCGTGTCCCAGGCGATCGTCAGGCACTGCACCCGACCGCCGGGGAACTCGATCAGGTACTGCTGCAGGGGCTCGACGCCGAAGACGTAGCGGACCTCGAACTCGGCCAGCTCGCCGTCGGGCCCCTGGGTCTCGACCAGGAAGGCCCCGTCGCGCCGGAAGAAGCGCGCGGTGAGCGCGCCCTGCTCGAAGTGCGCGTCGTCGAAGTCGCCGAGGACCGTCTCCTCGGTCGGCTCCTGCATGGCCAGGTCGTGCTGCGAGCCCCGCCACTCGTTCCAGGCCGCGGTATGGCACTCGGCGCACTTCGCGTCGGGGACGTAGGCGGCGGGAGCCCGCTCCAGTGGTGCCTCCGCTCCCCCGGAGCAGGCGGCGGCCACCGACCCCAGCGCGGCGGCGATCAGCAAGAGGGGGGCGCGGGCGCTCATCGGCGCCGATCCGAACACACCGCGGCGGACGAATCCAGCGCCGGGGAGCCGGAGCCCGGCCGGGGGCGCGGGGGGGCGCGTGTACGACCTTCGTTTGCGTCCCCGGAATCCGAGGGGGAAGCGCGGCGTCGCAGTGTCTTCTCGCAGAGGCGGAGACCCACTCCGCGCCCGCCCGATTCCCGTGGACGTCTCGCCCCGATTGGAGTTCAGGACCTTGTTCGAGGAGCACCGGGACTCGCTGTTCAGGTTCCTCTACCGGCTGACGCGCAACGCGCCCGACGCGGAGGACCTGTTGCAGGAGACGTTCCTCGCCGTGTGGCGCAAGCGCGACCGCTTCGAGGGCCGCGGCAGCGCCGGCGCCTACCTGCGGCGCACCGCCTATCGCCTGTTCCTCAACGCCCGCGAGCGCACCAACCGCCGCGCCGCGCTGGCGCCGACCACGGTGGGCACCGAGGCCTGCGACGTGCCCGGCGACGGCGGCGACGAGCACGAGCGCCGGGAGGTGATCGGCTTCCTCGCCGGGCGCATCCGCGAGGCCCTCGACGGGTTGCCCGACGCAGCGCGCGAGGCCTTCGTGATGTTCCGCTACGAGGGCCTGACCTGCGCGCAGATCGCCGCCGTGACCGGCGCGCCGGTGAAGACCGTTGAGACGCGCGTCGGACGAGCCACCGCGTTGCTCGCCGCCCGGTTGCGCCCCCTGCAACACCACATGAGCCACCTCTAGCAGTCCTCCGGCACCATGAACGACTCGACCCGACTCGACCGCATCCGCGCGCTCGCCGAGCGGCGCCTCTCGGCGGAGGAGGACGAACGCCTCCGCCGCGAACTGGCGGCGGACCCGGAGCTGGCCCGCCTCGCCGAGGACTTCGGTGCGGTGCACGCCGTGACCGCCGTGCTCGCCGACGACGGCCCCGCCTGCCGCACTTCCTTCGACGACCTCGCGCGCGCCGCGGAGCGGGAGCCCGTCTTCCGGCGCCGGTGGACGCGGCGCGTCGCGGCCGCCGCCGCGGTCGCTCTGCTCGCGGCCGCCGCTTGGTACGCGCTCGCGCCGGCGGCGGCGCCGGCCGTCGTCCTCGGCGCGATCGAGCTCGATGCCGCGCCCGCCCCCGCGCCGGTGCCCGAGCCGCCCCCGGGACTCGCGCACTACGACCCCCGGGGCCCGGGCGGCGTGGCCTGGCTCGACGACTTCCAGGCCGCGTCCTGGCTGTCCGCCGCCTCCGGCCGCCCGTTGCTGGTCTTCGGCGAGATCCGCGGCTGCCCGATGTGCGCCAAGCTCGACGTGGACGTGTTCACCGCGCGGTCCGTGGTCGACCTGATCGAGCGCTACGTGCCCGTGCGCTTCGACCTCGACGCCCTGCCCCGGGAGGAAGCCGATGCGCTGATGCGGCGCGGCTATCCGTTCCTCGAGGTCTGGAGCGACCGGCTCGAGCCGATCCGGCCGCTGTCGCGCCAGCCTGACCCGGCGTTCTTCGCGGAGAGCATGCGCGACGGTCTGGCCGCCGCGGATGCGGAGGGTGAGGTCGCGAGCTGGGACGAGCTGCGCTCCCTGGCGCGCACTCTGGACCGCGCGCGGGAGCGCGAGACCGCGGGCCTGTTCGCCGGCGCGCTCGACGGCTACCGCGCGCTCGCCGGGGGCGCCTCGGAGCCGTTCCGGCGCCTGGGGGATTGCGGGCTGGCGCGCATCGCCGCCGACGCGCGCGGCACCCTGCTGCACGCGCGCGAGGTCGCGCGGTCGGATCCCGGCGGGGCCGAGGAAGTGCTGCGGCGGGCGCTGCAGCGCTACGCGGGGACGGACTACGCGGCCGACCTGCGCGCGGTGCTCGAGCGGCTGCGCGACAGCGGGCGCTTCCCGGCCGTGACCGCCGGCGCACCCCGACAGCCTTCCTGACACAAGTCGAACCCGACTCGTCCGAGGATCCGGGCGGCGGGCCTTGTCCTACTTCCCGTCACTCGAGTCTTCACCGCTACCAAGGAGGCAACGATGAAGAGGCTCTTTGCCGTGGCTGCGCTCGCAGCCCTGACCTTCCCGGCGTTCGCCGGGGAGTGCTTGTCGACCGGGTACCGTTGCGAAAACGCGTGTCCGCTCGCCAAGCAGGCCAATGTCTGCCGCTCCTTCGGCTACGAAGCGCTCGCATCCTCGCGGATCGCGCGCGCGGACGTGTCGAAGGTCGTGGTCGGCAACCTGGCCCGCATCTGAGGACTCGTCCTCGGAAGAGAGACCGGGACCGGCGCGGTCGCCCTCGGGTGGCGGCCGGTTCCGGTCCCGCCCGCCCACCCGATCCCTGCAGCGGAGAATCGACATGCACGCAGTTGCCACGCTCCTCGTCCTCGCCTTCTCTCCCGCGGTCCTTCCCGCGCCGCGCCCCGTTCCGCAAGCAGCCGCCGAGTCGCCGTCCGCGCTCGAGGTCGCCGTCGCCGCGTTCGAGGCCGGCGAGTGGCAGCGGGTGCTCGAGGTCGCCGCCGCCACGCCGGCCGACCCGACCGAGGCCGCGCGCCTGGCGTACCTGGCCGGGGAGACGCAGTTGATCCTCGGACGCTCCGAGGACGCGGCGCTCTCCTTCCGCGCGGTGCTCGCGCAACGCCCCGCGGCCGTGCCGGCCAAGGTCGGCCTGGCTCGCGCGTTGACGAACGTCGGCGCGCTGGACGAGGCGGAGGAGCTGCTGACCGCGGTGCTCGCCGCCGAGCCCGAGGACGTCGGCGGCAAGACGGCGATGGGTCTGTTGCTCGCGCGCCGCGAGCGCTTCGACGAGGCCCGCGCCCAGCTCGCGGCGGCCTCGAAGCTCGCCCCGACCAACGCGATCTGCGCGCGCGCCTACGTCGAGGTCCTGCTGCGCGCCGAGGACGACCCCGCGGCGGCCGCAGTGGCGGAAGCCTTCTCCAAGGCGGCCCCCGAGCACCCCATGGGTTACTTCCTGCTCGCCGTGGTGATGGAGCGCGAGGGCGACGACGAGCCCGCGATCGAGCAGTACCAGCGCGCCCTGGCCGTGGACCCCAACTTCCTCGACGCCCACAAGAACCTGGCCATCCTCTGCCACACGTTGAGCAACACCTACCAGGACAAGCAGCGCACGAGGATGGCCTACGAGCACTACGAGCGCTACTTCGCCCTCGGCGGCACCGACGCCCAGCTGCGCGCGACCTACGAGAGCCTGCTGGCCTACAAGGACCAGATCCTGGGGAGCTAGAGCCCGCAGAGCTGACCCGCGTCCCCGAGGGGCGCTACGCTTCAGACAACCTGACCTTCATAGGGCCGGATCCTGTCTCGAGGTCATGCCAGAACGGCTCCACGGATCGCCAGGAACCCGTTACATCGACCTTCCCATCGAGGCGCCGTCGTCCTCCTTCCCCGGGGCGGCGGCGTCTCCTTCCGTCGGGCGAGATGCCGCCGCCCGAGCGGAGCGTCGAAAGGCCTGACCTGGAACGTGAGGCAATGATCGAGCCAAGCAGAGGGGCAGCAAAACTGTGGGGCCAGCGAAGAGCGAACCATGCACAACAGGACAGAGTCCAGCGAAACGGGGGAGGGTCGAACAAGCATCGTTCGCGTTGTTCGTGGTCACCCACCCTGATGTCTTCGGCAAACCTCGAAGGCACCAGCTTGAGACGGATCTGGCCGCCCTGCACGCCGGTGAGAACCACGCGCT
>Ga0102952_1000537_pt1 | contig 13969 bp, 14 predicted proteins | sample SalPon2A_C_D1_MG_FD_78506 | JGI IMG/M metagenome (GOLD analysis project Ga0102952, IMG submission 78506) | Soil microbial communities from South San Francisco under conditions of wetland restoration - Salt Pond MetaG R2A_C_D1_MG | ecosystem: Environmental > Terrestrial > Soil > Wetlands | place... | reverse complement strand
TTATATCATAAAGACCAAGTGTTCCATGAGCTTCTTTTATGCCATCAAGTTTTTTCAATGATGTGATCACTTCTTTTTCTGAACCCAAATCACAGTTCATCATGACATATGCTTTTACCATTTTCAGTGATTTTGATTTTCACGCTTTGGTTTTGAATGTGCTTTTATCATGTGTTTTTTGGTTCTTTCAGGATCAGTAAATTCCATATCACATATTTTGCATTTATTAGAAAACTTTGTTTCTCTTTTTAAAAGACTTTTCACCATGGCTTTGTTAAAAGATAACTTTGATTTCATGTAAAAATTTGAAAATTGATATTATAAGGAGTTGCTTAACATTGTTAATTAATCATAGATTCCCACAATAGTTAAAGTAGTATCAATACTAGTAGGCATATTGACTGATACCAAAAAATATCGTGATAGGATATATATCGTTAAGGATATTATTCTGACTCTTTCAGAATACGGTCAGCTTAATCAAACAGCTTTGTTTAGTTTTTGTGGTTTAAACATTACAAAACACAAACAGATTTTAGATAATCTAGAACTAAATGAAATGATACAAAGAATCGAGACTGTTGATGGGAAAAGAACCATCACAATCTTCAAGGTTACCCACAAAGGAATGAATTTTTGTCATGAAATATTGGAACCTTTTGAAAAATTGTTTCCAAGGAGTGGTAGATCAATTCATTAAATTTTAAATGATTATTCCTCATCTAGATGAAATGTTGAGGTAATGTCTCTGTCCAAGTCTTCACGTTTCTTCAAATAGCTATAATATCTTTTGTTCCATGAATTAAGAGATCTAAATTGCTGTATTCCTGCAACTAACCAAATTCCAGAAGTAACTAAAACTACTGTCAATAAAATCGTTAATAACAATGCAAATTCGGCTTCATTTTCTATTAAATGAAGAAATTTTGGGTGCATGAGTAAGTATAATGAAATTCCAATAGCAAGAGGTGCCAAAATGATTGCTGAGAATGATACTCCCAACATCAGTCCTTTTAGTTGTTGAATTTTCTCAATAAAAAGGTCCATTGAACTTATAATGTTATTGCGATTATCTGACAAACTCTTCCTCAATTGTGTTTAAATAATTTCCTTTTATATATTCTGGATAAATTTCGGTTAAAATAAGACCATAATTTTCAAAAACAGCCATACTGAGATGATTAACTAGGATAGTATTTAGGAAATACTTAACAATGTTAATTCAATTTTATTAAAAATCAAAATAAGAAATACCATGAACAAAAAAGAAATGATGGAAGAAGAGGATATTGTAGATAAAAGAAATGATGATTGGTGGCGATTAGAAAAATCTCAGGTAGGTAGGAGGAAGTTTTGTTAGAGATGACATTTTGTTGTAAAGGTATTTGTGAAACTTTTCATGTTAAACCATTATCTAATATTGCGCGCTATGAAACTGGACAAAAAAGATGTTCGTTATGTTCAACGTTTTTTCAAACTACTAATCTTCGATGTCCATGTTGTGGTGCCCGTCTTAGAACAAAATCAAGAAACAAAAAACATTCGTGGAACTGATCTCTTTGATTAACATTGTTAAGCGATTGCTAAATATTAACAGAACGAATTGTGATTAATGCAGAAGCAATGTAACTCCAAAAGGATGAACAGTGCTGCGCTAACGGCTGTTCAATGTCCTAGTTTTCGTTTTCTGCCTATAGATACGGCATATTTCCTGACTGTTGCTTCTGCATTATACGTTTTATGATAATGTAAAATGTTAGTTAACATTGTTAATTGAAGTATATTACTATTAAAGTTATCAGAAAAGAATTGGCAAAATTAAATTGTAAGGATTATGGTTTTGAGTGTAATTTTATAGTAGAGGGTGATATGGAGACTGTGATAGATCGATTTGGACTACATACTGAAGAAGTGCATGGTATAGATTATTCCAAAGAGGCACTAATGCAGATCATTATGAGAAAAACTCGTTAATCATTATTTGTAGAATGAATTTAAATGATTGAAGGTATAGACCATAATTTTATTGTATTTTTTTTAAATTCAATTTTTCTTCAGAGTGATGGGGGTATTTTTGAAATGATTGGAAAAGGTAGGGGCGCATTAGGGAGCACTGATCCAATAGTAAAGGGACTATTCTAACATTAGTTGGAGTGTCTGGATTTGGCATATTGCTTAATCTATTTAATTCACTAGTTCGAAAAAAATTAGTCGATCAAACAAAGCTAAAACGAATAATGAACGAAACTAAGACATGGCAAAAAGAAAGAATGCTCGCAATGAGATCTAAAGATCAAGTACGAATTAATGAATTAAACAAAAAATCATCGTACATGAACAAAATGTCTATGGAGATGATGCAAATGAACATGAGGCCAATGATGATTACATTTGTTCCATTAATCTTGATTTTTTATCTAGTTCTGCCTCACTTATTCTCATACACTGTAGCATTGTCTCCAATTCCACTGAATATTTTTCCAGGAGACTTTTTCCATCTTACTTGTACTGCTGAACAAGTATCAGATCCTACAAATGTATGTACTCAAGAAAATGCTCTGTATCTTTGGGCATGGTATTTCCTTTCATCTATATCATTTAGTGGCATTATAATGAAATTGACAAAAACTTCAATGAATCTCACTTAATGTTCTAATTGATCAGAACATTCTGTAGAGCAAACATCATCACACCAATGTTCAAATTCTTTTCCACATATAACACATGTTTTCATAAAGGACATATCAATACAATTTATTATCTAACAAGTATTTACAGAATAATTAACAATGTTCAGCGATTGCTAAATATCAAATCATTGCATAATTGGTAATGTAGAGGTCAAACGTAGTTAAAATAATTAATTCCTAGAATTCATCCTTCCCCCGAGACTGTATTGCTAGGTTTAATTTTCATCCAATAATACTAACATTGGTGTTATTTTGACTTCTACATCATATCAATCCGAATTCAGAATAGAACTGATGATTGATAATCATCTATAATGACATTCTGATTGAATTTGTAAATGACAAAATATTTAATAAATTTCTTAATCATCAGTTCTAAATGACCATTTCAATTCACCCTGCTCTTTTATAAATAAATTTGGAGATGTTTTACTGTGGTTATTTTTGATATGAGACATATAATTGACAAGTGAAAAAAAGTTTTGGTTGCACATTGGACAAGTTTTGTTAAATCCCATGAATATCATATCATAATATTCCTTTTAGTGGTTCCTTAACAATGTTAATTATTGTATATATGCACGAAAATTCTTTTTGTCCTATGAATAAGAAAAAATCTTCCAAAATTTCCAGATCAGGTATTATTTCAGTTAGTATTATTGCAGGTATTATAATTTTAATAGGCAGTATTGCAGTAAATTCGTTTCATCCTGTTAATTCAGAAAGTTTTGTTTTTGCTCCTACAACAAACTTATTCCTAAAGGCAGTAAAGTCTCCCCAAGGAAACTATCATTATCAAACTACTAAGGGAGGTAAATCATTGGCTTCTACAGAAGGAACATCACCATCACTTACAGTATCAAAAGGGAACATAATTCAGATTCATTTGATTAACGAAGAGAAAAATCAACCCAACAATCCATCAAAACATAATCTTAACATTGATGAATTTAATGTTCATATCAAAGATCTAAATTATTTTCAAAGTGAAACAGCCACATTTTTGGCAGATAAAACAGGTACATTTCATTACTATTGTTCAATTCATCCAGACATGATGGGCACCATTACTGTCACTGATAATTGATTATTCCTAAATGACTAGGCTTTAATGTTTATGGCTCTTACAATTATTGAACTTCATGATAACATAGGATTCAGAATTCACAAATAAATTATATTAAAACTGGGATTGAACAAGTAATTGTCTAATCCAAACATTCAAGAGAAATCTAATCTAGACAGAAAAGTTTCTCAATATATGTCTGTAAATTTACTTATCCTAGATGAATTAATCAAAATGCCTTTAGCTTGTAAATTGATGAATGAGAAACACAAAGATGAGATTATTGTACGGGATAAAACAGGGAAACTTACAGGTATTGTAACTGATGAAGATATTCTAAAAAACATTGGAGAATCTCACATACGATCAAGTAGAACTACACTAGGTGATATTATGCAATTTCCTTTGATAGGAGTGAAACATAGTGAATCATTACAAAAGGCATTAGAGGTAATGTTAGAAAAAAAGATACGAAAATTGGTTGTTTATTCTGACAATGATGAAATAATTGGAATGATCTATTATGATGTTATTCATAATATTGTTCATTCACAAATTGTCAAACCAAAACATCCAACTTTTAGAAGTATACTGTGGAATTTGGCAACAGTATTACAATTTGCGGGAGTCTTGATGATTATTCCATCTTTTTTGTCTACGCTATTAGGTGAAACTAATGTGGCAACTGGAATCTTCTTAATGTCTACAACACTGTTGATTTCTGGATTTTTACTCAATTCCTATGGAGAACGCCATAATTTGGGATTAAGGGGTATGGCGATTCTTGTTTTTTCAAGTTTCGTGATACTTGTATTGTTTGGAACCATTCCGTATCTTTATCTAAATCCATATCATTCTCAATCTTTTGTAGATCTTTTTTCAAATAGTTTTTTTTCAAGTACTGCAGGTTTTACAACTGCAGGAATTTCATTATTTACAAAACCTGAAACTCTTCCTCAAAGTTTTACATTTTTTAGAGGGTTCTCACAGTTTGTTGGGGGATTAAGTTTTATCTATTTGATAATGACTGCATTTTACCCAGAAAAAAAACTAAATTCTATGAGAGGATTTATCTCGGGTGAAATCCCTAAACTACGTGAACTTTTCAGTACTATTACCATAGTATTTACAATATATGCTCTAATAATTGCAGGTTTTTTGTTTTATTTTGGAGAGAGAAATTTTATTGACGATATATCTATTGCAATGAGTACTTTATCTACTGGTGGATTTGTTCCTAATTCAGATATTCTTTCTACCCTTACTCCTCCTGAATACATTATTTTGTTTGTTGGAATGATCCTAGGTTCTCTTCCTTTTGGATTCCATTATGGATTTATTAGAACAAAATTTCTTTCAATTAAAATCACAAGGGAAGTAGGAATTTACTTTTTGGTATTGATTACAGGAATTATTTTGTTTATTCCTTTTATGAGTACTTCAATAATTGATGCTATCTTTACAGTCATTTCAACAAGTACTACTACTGGTTTTCAGATAATAGATCTTGGCACATTAAATCAATCTCAGATGATTCTTTTGATGTTTCTCATGATTATTGGCGGATGTGGTTTTTCAACAGCTGGTGGATTAAAGATATTTCGAATAATTCATCTCTTTAATATCAAAAAATTTATCAAAAAATCAAAAACACTAACAGAAAATAATAAAAAAGAAATAGTAACATCTCTTATCTTACTTTTATTACTTCCATCTATTCCGTTTGTAGTTGCTTTACATTTGAATAGTTTGGGAAATGATTTCTATGACTCATATTTTGAAGCAGTAGGTGCCATAACTACTGCAGGAATAGGAACTGGTATTATCAACATTGATTTAGATGCATTCACAAAGATTCTGGTAAGTTTTCTGATGATTTTAGGTAGATTGGAGATTTTGGTGTTAATCTACATATTTTTACCAAAATTAATGTAATAAACAACAATTAACATTGTTAATTATTCTCTAAATAATACATCGTTCTGTATCACAATATGGAAACTGAAACACGGATTGTAACTAAAAATGAACCTAAAATTAAAGAAAAGCCAAAAATTTCAATATGTGATTTAACAAAAAACAATACATCTGAGATCCTGCATAAAATGGAATATCAGATACCAGTTTACCTTCAAGGATATACAGATCTGTTCACCAAATATCTTCATTCATTTAATACGGCATTTGGAACATGTAGAATTTCAGAGAAACAATTCTTCGATAAACTTGGAATTAATCATCAGGTTATGAAAGAAATGGTAGAATATTGGAATTTTGCTAAAAATTTAACAATAACTCAAATAGAAAATTATTCTAAATTTGTTCAAGATTATATTGATTTTAGAATATCAACAATTGATTCATTAGATAAATCTATGACCTCTGCTTTTGAATATTATTCAAAAGATCTGTCTGAATTTAACAAAAAATAAAACATTCAGAAAAAAAATTATTTAGGTATAATTTTGCGATAAGTATGCCCACATAAATTACAAGAAATTCTGATAGATTTAACAGATGCCCTTCCTATACGAATTCTTGAATTGATTCCAGGGGCAATAAAGGATTTGCATTTTTTGCAAAAAACTATCCTAAGATCAAAAGGCATTCTAATTTTATATCTAGTACTTATTCTACGAGCAAGAAATGCTTGTCGTTGAGAAAGTTCAGGATCAATTCTTGCATTAGTAATTGCATTATCAATGAGAATCTGCATTCTCTCTAGTGCAATTTTTCTGATTACAGGTTTCACAATAATCTCTTAAACTACACCTAAAAATTGGTTCTCATAATAATGAAAGAATGCAGTCAGCGGGATTCGAACCCGCGTCACAGGGTTGGAAACCCCGAATACTAACCAGGCTATACTATGACTGCAATAAAATGCAAATTTAATTTCCTACATAAAAATGGTTTTTTCATACTCATAGAGGATCCTGGCAACTACAACATGACTTTCAAATGATTCATTTCCAATAGAATACAGATCAGTTATTTTGTTTTGAATTAAATCAGAAAAATGTCCTTTTTGGAATCCTCCTAGAACAATACAGGCATTGTCTGAAATTTTTGCTGCAATTTTTTCATATGAACTCAAAGTACCTTTTGTAGAAAATCCAATTACCTTTGATGGATTGATTTCATCTAAGAGTTCTGAAAAAGTTTTATCTTGAATCTCTAATAACAGATCGTCATTTGTTTTAATTTTTTTTTCTTGATATAATTTTTCAATAACGCCTTCAAATCTATGATAGGATTTTGGAATGTGTACATTTTTACCAAAGGCAATTATTTTATCATCTATGGTATGAACATAAAGTTTCATTTTATTTTTAAAATATAATGGGATTGTAGTAGCTTCTAAGATTGAAAAATGTACCAGATCAGGTCTTCCCCTTTTCAATTCATTTTCAATTCCTTTCATCGCTGCAAAATGCCATGAATTATCCAGTAAAATTTCTGAGGGATGTTTACCAAGTTTCCTTGCGTGTGAAATTACTGATGGGTGATCTTCTAACTCATATGGAATAAGCTCTAATGCAGCTTCAGATAGAATTACAGAAATCATTTTAGTTTGTCATTTGAACTTGTTTCTTAAATTCATTCCAACTTGCTTTTGGAACACCATCATTATTTATCAGCCCAGCATTGCAAACATATTGATTCAATCTTTCAATCACATATTCACTTGTACCTAAACTAGATTCACCTATAGTTAATGTGTCATTACCAATTTCTTGCTTTTCGAACATGCATGCTCCTTCAGGCTTGTCATACTGTCTATACCATGTAAAAAATTCGATTTTAGATTCATTTTCAGTATAAAATTCAAAGGATTTTTCTAAAAATTCTGTTTGTGCAGAATCACTTCCTTCAACAAAATCAGATGTACTCCAACTGATTTCAAAAATTCCAACTTTTTTATTACCTGCTAAATCAAATATTTGTCCTAGATCTTCTATTGCTTGTTGTGGGGTTTTTACAATTTCATTTAGACTGTCAACAGGTGAATAAGAAAAAGCAACAAAATCTCCAATAGCTAAATCAGTTACAATATTTTGCAAGTTTTTATTCAAAACTTGATCCAAAGTAAATGCATTTCCAATTTTTACATCAGGATGTTTTTCTTTGATTTTATCATAAACGCCATTGAATAGTTCTTTATACACAGGAATATTTTGCTCAGAGAATCTAAACTGAGATTCTGTTTGTCCCGCAAGAATTACTGTATCTATAATGTCATATCTGGATAATATTGCATCAAGTACACTGACAACTCTATCATCGCCTATAGCATTAAGGGTGGGGTTTCCAATCCAATTTGGGAATGGACCTAGTGTTTCTCCATTAATAATAGAAAAGTAAAGTGTAACTTTGAGATTATTTTTTTTGTTAAAGCTCATTAATACATCCGATTGTTTCCAATCATATTCCCCGTGTACTGGTTCCACTAAATTCCAAAAAAGATAGACATTACTTCGTCCAATTCCAGTATCTGATGCTTGGGAATAAATTTGATCTAAATCTTGTAAGGTTGTAGCTTGATTCGGTGAATTAATTACAAGGCCAATTTTTTCATTAGTTTTTTGAGTGATAATTTCTGAATTTGAGAAACTTACAACCGTTGCAATAATTATAATTATAATAATAGTACTTACACTAATACCTAAGATTTTTTTATTCATATGAAGACATTCAAAAGTTAGTCTAAAAAAGTTATGATTCAGGTGATCGGAAAATATGCGAAGTGCCTTTATTAGAGTAAATTATAGGATTTGCTATTAGGATAAATGGTTAGTGGCTCCGTTACCATGGATTAGTCTACAACCGGACTGGTTAAGTCCTTAACACGTAGCCTTTACCACTAACCAGTTATCAAGTATACTTGATAACTATGATTTTCGAATGCTATTTTCTATCCCGATGTACAACCACTGTATCCGCACTCTATGCAGATACTACAACCTTCTACAAAGACTAGATTATTTTTGCATGTTGGGCATAGACGATCTTCAGAAATCTCTTCATGTTTTTGAGTCTCCATAGTGATTTCTTCATCATGAACTTTTAATGCAAGTGATGCATTTACTTGAGATTTGATGTATGAATTTGTAATTTTTGAAAGAACAAACGTAGTCATGTACTCACTTGGTGATACATCAAAAGTCTTTTTTGCATTTTCACTAGTCATGTGAAGAACTTGTTTGTGTCTAGAACCATCACGGTAAACGGTCATTCCTTTCAGTCCTAGTTCATGTGCAAGTAGATATGCAGATTTCACATCTTCTGCTGTTACATCGTAAGGCATGTTGATTGTTTTTGCAATTGCATTTCCAATCCAATCTTGCCATACGCCTTGGGCCATAAGATGATCAGCCCAATGAATATCCATTGCTGTAACAAAGACATCTTGCATCCATTGTGGAATTTCTTCAATTCCTTTCAATGAACCATAGTTGTCTGCAATTTTTGCAAGAATTTCATCTGTGTAAAGACCATTTTCTTTGAGAGCTTCTTCAAAGATCTTATTGGAGTAGAAGAATCTTCCAACAGTAACTCTTTTCTCAAACACAAGAGCAAATGCAGGTTCCATTCCGTTTGAACAATCTGCAATCATAGATAGTGTTCCAGTTGGAGCTACTGTAGTAGTTAAGACATTTCTAATACCATGCTTTTGGATTTTCTCAATTAGTGGATCCCATTCATAGGAATGAGATTCTTTTGGTTTTTCATAATATCCAGATATTGGAATCTTTCCTTCTGGATATTCTGTCTTTGAACAAAGTGAGAACTCACCACGAGATTTGGCAAGAGCAACACTTTCCTCCATTGAATAGTATGTTAGGGCTTCAGAGAGTTTGGATTGTAATTCATATCCCTCTTTGGAATTGTATGGGATTCTTAATCTGTATAAGAGATCAGCTACGCCCATTACTCCGAGTCCAATTCTTCTAGACTCTTTAGACGCTACATTGATTTCTGGAACAGGATAGGTGTTTACATCAATGATGTTATCCAAAAATCTTGTTGCCTTTCTAATTGTTTCTTCATATCTTTGCCAATCAAATTCATAAGTTCCATCTGCTTGTCTTTTAACAAGATTTACCAAGTTGATGGATCCTAGATTGCATGATTCGTATGGATAGAGACTTTGTTCACCACATGGGTTTGTTGCTCTTAGTGGTGCTTGTCTAGCTTTAGCAAATACATTGTATTTGTTAATTTGATCAAAGAAGATCAATCCTGGCTCAGCACTCTTCCATGCAGATAATGCAATTAAATCAATTAGTTGATGTGCATTAATTTCTTTAACTGGTTTTTTGTCACGTGGGCTACGTAAGACATAGTTGCCATCTTCAGTGTTAACTAGTGCATTCCAGAAGTCTTCCCATATGCCAACACTTACGTTAAAGTTTTCCAAAACTCCTGGTTCGGTCTTGTTCGTAATGAACTTCTCAACATCAGGATGCCATGCTTCGATAATTCCCATGTTTGCACCACGTCTTTTTCCACCTTGTTTTACAACTTCTGTTACAGTATTGATAATATTCATGAAAGATACCGGACCAGAGGCAACACCAGAAGTGGATGCCACTATATCACCTTCCTCACGAAGATCAGAATAGTTGATTCCAACGCCTCCTCCCGACTTGAAGATTAATGCTGCATCAGAAGTGGATTTCATGATTTGCTCCATTCCATCCTCCATTCCAAGTACAAAGCATGCGGATAGCTGCCCTAATCTTCCACCTGCATTCATCATTGTTGGTGAATTTGGCAGAAAGTCTTGTGAAGTCATCATTTCAAAGTATTCAGTAATTTTGTCTGCATAGATATCAAGTTTTTTCGCTGCTAGCAAAGTAAGAAGATCTTTGAAGCTTACCTTCATCTGACCTTTGTTTGCTAGTGTCACATAATGACTGATCAAAGATCTAAAATGCCATTTGTTGAAGAAATAATCTCCCACTTTGAATTTATAATCAAATGCATCTAATTTTTCGAGATAAGAGTTTGCTTCATCTATATCTTGTTTAATATTTCCTGATTTGTCAAATACTTGAGAATCATATAGAATATCACCAATTCCTACTAGAATTGCAACTCTCTCAAACATTTGAGTTGGGGATTCAATGATCTCATTTTTTGAATTTCTAAAAAGATATCTTGAGGCCAAAACCCTTAGACAATTCAAATCAAACTTTTTGGAGACTGGATCTAATACCTTTAGATTCAGGACATTCATTTTTTGATCTCTTAATTTTCTTCTCTCATGTCTATAAACGATGTATGCTTTTGCAATATCGCTATTACCACTGTCAATTAATGTTGACTCTACAATATCTTGAATATCCTCAACTGTGGGTGCCCTAGAAATTGTAAATCCTTGTTCCACAAGCTTGTTGACTACATTTGTTGCTAATTGATCGGCTATACCACGGTCGGCTTTAGATGTGGCAGCCAATGCCTTGTATATGGCATTTGAAATTTTATCTTTATTGAAAGCCGTGACTGCGCCACTGCGCTTACGGATCTCAGTGATAGTATTTTCTATTTGTGAATTATCCATTATAAACCCTGAAACAGTTAGAATAATTATGTGTATAAACTGTTTGTCATGGTTTCACTAAAAAGTCAGTTCAATAAAATTGACAACCCTACAATTCATGTTGAAGTGGTACATGAACGTGATCATCTTAGTTAAGATCAAGATTATACCAGTATGAACTTCATAGTATTGGTGTTAAAAATATTGACTCATTAACGGATCAGGATCAAAACTTTTCGAGCACACAAGTTATATCCACATTATTCATAACTTCTACAGTAAGCAGTTACGTGTTAAATGATTGATACTAAAATGGCTAGCAAGTAAGTGTTAATCCATACAGACGAACTGCTTACTTCCTGTTTTCTAGATAGAGTAACGTTACTTTAATCTTATCTATGTATATTAAAATTCACAAATTATGTTCTTCTGATTTAGTATTCTAAAATATCGTTTTTACTCAACAAATCTTAAGATTAATGAAGAGTTTGTACAATTATTGTATAAATCTATGATGAATATACGATCTGAATCTGATCAAAAAGTTTACAGAAATGATTGTAACTAGTTTTTCATTTACGGATTTCAGACAACACGTGGTGATTTGCACTTTGGACATTTGTCTTCAAATGGTTCATCCTTGAAACCACATTCACTGCATATTGGAGTATTCCTAATAGGCTTGAAATAAGGCGTAAGTTCTGATGCCATTTCAATTGCCTTTTTGATTTCATCAATTTTTGCATCTTTGTCAATTTCCAATGTTACAAGTAAGCCACCATTTAGTAATTTTGAAAGTTTATTACATTCAAGAATAGGTTCACTTTTGTTATTATAAGTAGAAATTTCAGATGCTTTGATTACTATTCCCTGAGAATAATAGTCGTCATCCATTGAATTAAGGGCAGAATTTTTACCATATTTCTCACCATCCAAGTTCGCAAAGCGAGTAGAGGCTTCAGTTTCAGTCATGGAAATGGCTACTGTGTCACCTAATTCTTTGCCTTTTTTGGCACCAACATCAACTGCAGTTTCAATGACTTTGTGAAGAATGTCGCGTCCTTCTTTGTTGTCTTTGAATCCAAGTATGTTAAACACTGATTCTTTTAATCCAACTAAGTTTACAACTAGAGAAACAGAACTCCTTTGCATGTACTGGGTGTTCTTTGCAAGAATTGGATTAAGTCCTCTTCTAGTAAGATCTGAGATCTCCTTCTTTCTTAATGCCATTGAAGCTAATGCAGGTTTCATGAGTAATGCAAGTCTTGCTCTAAAGTAAGTCTCGTCTTTATTTGATTCAAATGCAAGTCTTGGAAGATTAATAGAAACAGATTCTAAAATTATTGATAGTGGGCCAGTAGTCTTTGAAGATCCATTTGTAACACCATAACTAGATGTTTGCCCTTTAGCAAACATTACCTTTCCACCAATTAAGAGTATCTCAGATGCTAATTCGGACACATCCGCTATCTTTCCTTTATCTAGATCTATTATCAAACCAATTTTTGGAATTGGTGTTATCTTTGCATAATTTTTGTATGCATTAATAATTGAGTTAATTATTTTTGCATCAGTTCCTAATTGTAATCTAATTGAAATATTGGTACTCGTTTTATTATATTTTGAAGTTGTAGATGCAGTTGCAAATGCATTTGTTAGTTTTTGTTCAAGATCTGGAAGAGATTTTGAATATTTTGTAAACAATGGAACTAATCCATCAAGTACAATTTCTTTTGAAGCCTCTTTTGAAAGAAGAGCAATTACAATAGATAAAGAACTGGTAACATCATCAAGTTGTTTTGATGCAGGTATTCTTGATATATCAAGATATTTTCCTCCAAGATCAATTCCATCTTCAATCAATTCTTTAACATTTACAAATATTGTATCAGGAATCATCGACCAAATTCCAGGATGTGTAATATGTAGATCACCAGAAAGATGAGAGTCCGCAACATCTTTGGGCAAGATGTTTGTAAGTAGGTGTTCAGCAAATACTCTTTGTCCAGTGTTAAACAATAAACCTTCAGCGCCGTTATCGACATTATCTAGGTTGGAAGTCATTTCCTGAACGTCAAAGACAGGTAGACCTAGGCGTACAAGTTTATTACGATATTCCTCATGACCGTGTTCTAAAAGAACAGAATTTACCATTTCTCTGATTAATGAACCTGTTAGATAGGTAGTCTGATATTTGTAAATTCTATTTTCAACTTCTTCGGTGATTTTTTGTGCGAGTTCTAATGGAAGGCTTCCTTCACGAACTAGTGATTGAATAATTTTATGGGAATTGAACTCCTCAATGGATTCATGCGATGTTCTAACATACATTTTGCCACTTTCAATAATTGATCTTTCTTCAATCTGTCTTGCTAAACTTAAAACAAGTTTTCCAAGATTTGTGATGGTATAACGTCTTTCAGATTTGTTTAATGCAACAAGTGATTGTCTAAGTAATTTTCTCAAGTGATATGCAAATTTACCACTCTCTTTTTTTGATTTGAATCCAGCCAAGGATTTTAATTCAGAATAAGTCAAAGGCCCTTTAGAATTTAAGATTCTGAGTATATCGATTCTGTTTGGACTTGCCATAACAGAAAAGATCATTCTTACACGTTTCGATGTGGATTGTAGGATTCCACTTCTTTTTGGATCCGAGTCGGAATC
>Ga0102952_1000536_pt1 | contig 13971 bp, 10 predicted proteins | sample SalPon2A_C_D1_MG_FD_78506 | JGI IMG/M metagenome (GOLD analysis project Ga0102952, IMG submission 78506) | Soil microbial communities from South San Francisco under conditions of wetland restoration - Salt Pond MetaG R2A_C_D1_MG | ecosystem: Environmental > Terrestrial > Soil > Wetlands | place... | reverse complement strand
GCACTGAAGAGCAGCGGCGAAAAAGGTATGCAGAACTACGACGATGCGCTGCTCAATCTGTACAAGGACGGCACCATCACGCTCGAAGAGGCCATGTCGCACGCGGATTCGCGATCCAACCTCGAGGCCAAGGTCAACTTCGGCTGAAGCGTTTCCGCGCGGCCGCAGTGCGGCACGCGGTCAGTTGCCGAAGACGCGCGCGGCGTCGAACACCGGACCGTCGACGCATACGCGCCGCATGGCCGGCCCGTCGTCATCCTGCACCGGCACGGTGCAGCCCGCGCAGCCGCCTACCGCACAGGCCATGTACTCCTCCAGCGAGACCTGGCACGGTACACCGTGCTGCCGCGCGAGCCGCGCGACCGCCGCGAGCATCGGCGTGGGGCCGCAGGCGAAAACCTCGGTGGCGGCGCGCTCCGCGGGCGACAGCGTATCGAGCCAGCGCGACGCCAGTTCGGTGACATAGCCTTTCAGGCAGCCGTCGAAATCGCTGAGACTCGCCAGCCGGCTCGGTATCGCCAGGTCCTCGAGCGACTGCATCGCGCTGTCGATCGCGGGCGCCAGCCACGGCGCCGGCAGCGCGGACGGCCGCCGCTGGAAGGGAAACGGCAGCTCCGATCCCATCAGCACGAGCGGCTGGTATGCGCCGCCCGCGGCGTGCAGCGTTTCGGCGAGAAAGATTATCGGCGGAATGCCGACACCGCCGCCGACCAGCAAGGCCCGCGGCCGTTCCGGCGACGCTTTAAAGCCGCGGCCGATCGGTCCGATGATACTGACGCTCTCGCCTGCCGAACGATTGCCGAGCGATCGCAGGCCCTCGCCCACCACCTTGAACAGGACCTCGATCCAGCCTTCTGCCGCGTCCGCACGCATGATCGACAAGGGACGGCGCATCGGTATGGCGGCGTCGCAGCGCACGTGCACGAAACTGCCGGCGGTGGCCCGCGCGGCGCAGCGCGGTGCCTTCAGCCGCAGCACGAACTGCGCGCCGGCGTAGCGCCGCACCGACAGGACCGCGGCGTCCTCGATGAAGATCGTGGCGCGATGCTGTTGCGCGGACGCGGTGGCGCTGGCGGGCTGTGTCACCGCGGCCCTCTGCATCGCGAGGCGAGCGTGCGCGTGACGGTCTCCAGCACTGCCATGCGCACGGCTACCCCGTTGGTCACCTGTTCGGTGATCACGGAGCAGGCGCTGTCGGCGAGGGTCGATTCGATTTCGATGCCGCGGTTCATCGGTCCCGGGTGCATGACAATGGCATCCGGATGCGCCAGTTTCATGCGTTCATGGCTGATGCCGTAATTGGCGAAATACTCGTCGATGCCGGGAATTCCGTCCAGGTTGCCGATGCGTTCGCGCTGGATACGCAACGCCATCACGACGTCCGCGCCGCGCAGGCCGTCGTCGAGGCGATGCAGGATGCGCGCGCCGGGAAACGAGTCCGGCGCCGGCGCGAGCGGTTGCGGCGATACCAGCCGCAGTTCACCGACGCCCATGGTCGTCAGGCCCTGCGCCGCGGAACGCGCCACCCGGGAGTGCGCGATGTCACCGACGATCGTGACCACGAGGTTTTCGAAGCGGCCCTTGTGCTGGCGGATCGTCAGCAGATCGAGCAGCCCCTGCGTCGGGTGCGACACGTCGGACTCGCCGGCGTTCAGGATACTGACGTAATCGTTGACGTGCCGCGCGATGTACGCCGGCACCCCGCTGCTCGCATCGCGAATGACGAATACGTCGACGTGCATGGCCTGCAGCGTGTAGATGGTGTCGAGGATGCTCTCGCCCTTCTTGCGCGACGAGGTGTTCACGTCGAGATTGAGCACGTCGGCGCCGAGCCGTTTTGCGGCCAGGTCGAATGACGCGCGGGTGCGCGTGCTGGGCTCGAAAAACAGGTTGGCCACGGTGTAACCGGCAAGTGACGGCCGGCGCACCGCCGGTTCCCCGGCCGGGCCGAGGAACGATTCGGCGTGATCGAGCAAGGTGCCGAGGACGGCCCGGTCGAGGCCGTGCAGTGTCAGCAGGTGGCGCAGCGTGCCGCCGGGCGACAACTGCAGGCGGGTCTCGTCGGGCAACGGCGGCTGGTCGAATATTTCGGGGACTGGCATGGGGAGGGCATTTTACCCGGAATGATCGCGATTGCCCGGCGAATTGCCGCGCGACGCGGCGCCGGATGCGCCCAGCCAGCGCTCCGCAATCAGCACCGCCGCCGCCGCATCGACCGCGTCGCGCCGGATGCGTCCGCGTGCGCCGGAGCGGCGCCGGCCGACCAGGCGCTCGCGCGCTTCCAGCGACGAGTAGCGCTCGTCGACAGCGGCGACCGGCAGGCCGTAACGCGCCAGCTGCACGGCAAATTGCCGCGCCGCATCCGACATCGTGGAAGCCGTGCCGTCGGCGTGCAGCGGCAGGCCCACGAGCAGGCGGGCGGGGCGCCATTCGGCAATCAGCGTATCGATGCGCGGCCAGTCCGGGCCGCCGGCGCCATTACCGACGGTACCGAGCGGGGACGCGGATGCGGTCACCTGCTGACCCACGGCGACACCGATGCGGCGTCGCCCGAAGTCGAAGGCCAGCACGGTCTCGGGCAGCGGTGCCTCAGGCGTGGCCGGCATCGGAGGACAGCTGGCTCGGGTGGATGCCGAGCGAGCGGGTAGCCACCAGCCAGCGATCGGCAAACGGCACGTCGAACAGAATCTCCGGCGTGGCCGGCACGTTCAGCCAGGTGTTGGCGCGGATCTCGGCTTCGAGCTGCCCCGCTTCCCAGCCGGCGTACCCCAGCGCCACCAGCGCGCGCCGCGGGCCGCCGCCCGCGGCCAGCGCGTCGAGAACGTCTTTCGACAGTGTCAGCTGGATGTCGCCCGATACGGCGACGGTACTTTCGTACCGGGAGCCGGGGCTGTGCAGGACGAAGCCGCGCTCGCGGCCGACCGGACCGCCGTCGAGCACCGGGAGAGCGGCAACCGCGGGATTGCTGACGTGCACGTCCAGCTGTTCCAGCAGGTCGCCGAGCGTGAGCGTCATGGGGCGGTTGACGACGATGCCGAGCGCGCCGGCGTCGTTGTATTCGCAGATCAGCGTGACCGTATCGGCAAAATTCGGATCCGCCATGCCGGGCATGGCGACCAGCAGCTGGTTGTGCAAGGCGCCGGCGGAGGTCATGCGATCAGTATCGGCAAAGTGCGGGTTCGGCACAACCGCCCGGGTGCCGGCCGCGGCCGCCGCAGACCGGGCCCAGGTCAGTCCAGGCTGGCCGTCGCCGGGATCTCCCGGTCCGTGAATTGCCATTTGTAGAGGAAGTTGAGCTCATCGTGATCGAGGCGCACGGCTTCGGGAAACGGGTCGAAGGGCGCCGCGCGGCGCAGGATGCTGAGCGCCGCCTGGTCGATCGCGCGCGAGCCGGACGAGCGCACGATGACGACGTCGGCAAGCTGGCCCGATGCACTGATGGTCACTTCGAGGGTGGGGCTGCCGCGCAGGCCGCGCAGGCCCTGCTGCTCTGGAATGTAGCGGCTGCCGACCGCCTCGATCTTGCGTTTCCAGCTGTCGACGTAACCGGCAATGCCCGATTGCCGCGTGTCCGCGCTCAGGACGATGCGCTGCCGGTTCTTGTCGCGTACCAGGAAATTGGCGCGCTCGTCCTGTGGCAATGGCAGCGTGGTGTCGGCGCCCGCTTCGAGGCGGGCGGCGCGCAACTCATCCTGCACCGGGTTCTCGCGGGGTTTATCGCGGACCTTGTCGTCCTGCACGCTGCGCGAGCTTAGCCGCTGGTCGGCGCTGTCGGGCGTGTGCGAGGCATCGACCTGGTCAGCGGCGTCGGCAACGCCGGCGTTGTCGACCGGCACGCTGCTCTTCGCCGGTGCGCTGGGACGGGCCGATTCCAGCGTATTACCGCCGCCTTGCTGGCTCGCCTGCGCGAGGTACTCGGCCGGCTCGTCACGAGCCACATTCCGGTCGGGATCCGCGACAATCGTGACTTCGAGCGACACCGACTCGGAATTCGCATCGTCGACGATGGCATTGAACGTGATGCCGATGATCAGGATGCCGTGCAGCAGGGCAGCCAGGAACAGCATGGGCGGCAGGCGGTCGGGTTTCGGGCCCCCATCGAGCTGCAGCTCGGCCAGCGGACCCAGCCCCTCATCCGGTTTTCTGCGCTGCGTTCGCTCGGCCATGGTCGCTGTCGGCCCCGTCGTGCGGTAACCGCCGTATTGTGGCACAGATAGTGGCTCGCGCCGCGCACGCGCGGCCGCCGTCATTGGCGACAGTGTACGCGCCCCGGTGCCGCGGCAGTGAGACCCACTTCACGACCGGCCGGTCGTGCTCACTGCGCGCCAAGGCGCCTCTCGATGGCATCGAACAGGCGGCTGGCGATGTTCAGCTGGAACAGGCGGTCGAGTTCGCGAATGCCGGTCGGGCTGGTGACGTTGATTTCCGTGAGGTAGTCGCCGATTACGTCGATGCCGGCAAAAATGACGCCGCGCTCGGCAAGTACCGGGGCAACGCGCGAGCAGATGTAGCGGTCACGCTCGGTCAGTTCGCGGCCCTCGCCGCTGGCGCCCATGACGAGGTTGCCGCGGTTGTCGTCGGCAGGCGGGATGCGCGCCAGCGCGTACGGCACGGCTTCGCCGTCAATGAGCAGGATGCGCTTGTCGCCTGCGCTGATTTCCGGAATGTAGATCTGCGCCATCGCGAAACGCCGCTCGTAATCAGTGAGTGTTTCGAAAACGACGTTTGCGTTGTTATCGCCCTTCCTGATGACGAACACGGAGCGGCCGCCCATGCCATCGAGCGGTTTGACGACGATATGCACATTGTCGTGCAAGAACTGTTTCAGCTCCGCCCGCGAGCGGGTCACCAGCGTATGCGGTGCGCAGTCTGCAAACCACGCCGTGTACGCTTTCTCGTTCATGTCGCGCAGGCTCTGCGGGCGGTTGACGATGAGGGTACCCGCGGCCTCGGCGCGTTCCAGCATGTAGGTGCTGTAGATGTACTCCATGTCGAACGGCGGGTCCTTGCGCATGAGAATGACGTCGAGGTCGCAGAGGCGCATGTCGGCGGCTTCCCCGTACTCGTACCAGTCGCGATTGTCGTCCCGCACCCTGAGCCTGCGGGTGCGGCCGAAGGCTTCACCGTCGACGAGCCGCATATCGCGTTGCAACATGTAGTAAATGTGCGCCTGCCGCCGCTCGGCTTCCAGCAGCATGGCGAGGGTGCTGTCTTTTTTCGGTGTGATGGATTCGATCGGGTCCATCACGACGCCGAGGCGTAACGGCTGGTCGGGCATGGGCGGTTTTCCTTGGAACGGTTGTCCGGCGCTGCTAACTATACAGTGCCTGGCCGGCGCCCATAAGTAACATCCGGCGTCACCGCATGAGCGGCGCCGGGCCCGGCGAGCGGTCGGTTTCACACAAAACGGCGCGCTGTGGTGCGCATCGTGGCGGCACTTGGGGCAATATGGTACAAGTCGTTTTTCTGGTTGGCATTATGGAAACTTTCCGTGCAAATGCTGCAATTCAGGGAGCGCGACGGCGCTGACCGGAGCCATTTTCGATGCCGCACCTTGCATGGATACGGTGCGACGCCGGCGCGCCCGCGGGCAACGGCGCCCCGGGCACCCATATAGAGAGCCTGCACGAGCAGGCATGGCGATGCGGTCCGGCCAGGACCGCGATTGAGCGAGGATACCCGGTGCCAAATAACGCATCTCGAAGTCTCAACGGGCTGAAGATACTGGTCGTGGACGACAGCAAGACCATCCGCCGCACGGCCGAGACCCTGCTGTCCAAGGAAGGCTGCCACGTATTTACGGCCATCGACGGCTTCGATGCACTGTCGAAGATCGCGGACCACCAGCCGGACCTGATCTTCGTCGACATCATGATGCCGCGGCTCGACGGCTACCAGACCTGTTCACTGATCAAGCACAACAAGGTGTTCCGTGACACGCCGGTGATCATGTTGTCCAGCAAGGACGGCTTGTTCGACCGCGCGCGCGGCCGCATTGTCGGCTCGGAGCAGTACCTCACCAAACCGTTCACGCGCGACGAACTGCTGGGTGCGATCTCCGCGCAAGTCAATTGATAGCCGAGGATTGAATCATGGCAGTAGTGCTCATTGTGGACGACTCACCGACGGAGTTGCACCTGTTTCAGAACATGCTGGAGAAGAACGGTTTCGGCACGCTGGTTGCAGATAGCGGCGAGGAAGGCATACGCCAGGCGCATGCGGCGGCGCCGGACTGCATCCTGATGGACGTCGTCATGCCCGGCATGAACGGCTTCCAGGCGACCCGCAAGCTGACCAGGGACCCGGCGACGGCGAACATTCCGGTGATCATGATCACGACCAAGGACCAGGAAACCGACAAGATCTGGGGTATGCGCCAGGGTGCGGTGGAGTACCTCGTGAAACCGGTGTCGGAGAAGCAGCTGGTGGCGAAGATCAATGCGGTCATGGCCGGCTGAATGAGTACCGCGGACGACCTGACCGGCCTGATCGAGCAGCCTTTCGAGCTGTTGAAGGAGCTCGAGAAGCGCAGCCGCACGGCAATAGCCGGCAAGGGCAGCGGCGACCTGCCCGCGGAATGGGTTGGTATCGGCTTCCGCATCGGCGACGAACAGTTCGTCGCGAGCCGCAACGAGGTGCGCGAGGTACTGATGCTGCCGGACGACATTACGCGCGTGCCCGGTGCCAAGCGCTGGATGCTCGGTATCGCGAACCTGCGCGGCCACCTGCTGCCGCTGACCGACCTGAAGTTGCTGCTCGGCAGCGGGCGCACACCCTTAAAGCGCATGTCCCGGGTCATTTCGGTCAATCATCGGGAAGTGCCGGCCGGCCTGGTAGTTGACGAAGTGCTGGGGTTTCGACGCTTTATGGAAAGCGAGTACACGGATCGCTGGCCGGAGACCGTGGTGCGTTGCGATCGCTACATTCGCGGCGCCTATAAACGCGGCCAGGACAGTTGGCCGATCTTCGGACTGTACGACCTGATCGAGAGCAGCACGTTTCTGCAAGCGGCCGCCGATTAAGCCGGCGCGGCAGTCTTCACAAGGAATTCGAGCAATATCATGACGCATAAATCGGAAAAATCCTCGGCGTTCCGGGTAGTGGTAGTGATCACGCTACTGCTGCTGGCGGCTGCCGGCGGCATTGCCTGGATGCAATCGGGCAGCGGCCGGGCGAGCGGCGTGCGCGACACGGACTCGCTCGCGGCGCTGGCGCGCCACAGCGACGCGCTCGCCGCACAGCGCGCGGCGCACGCTGCCGTCCGGGATGCCGCAGCGCGCCTCCACGAAGCCGTGCCAGCGCTGCGCGAGGCCGTGGCGCCCCTGCTGCAGGTGGCCGGCGCGAACGCGGCCGGCATGCGTTTGCAGGAGCGTGCCGCGGCCCTTGCCGACACCGTGGACCGGCTGCTCGCGGGCACCGCGGACGGCTCTGCCGCGGATGCAATTCGTGCCGACGCGGGCGCGATGCGCGAAGTGCGCGACGCGCTTGCCGGCAACGACAGCTCCCTCGATATCGCGCCGCTCGCCGAGGCGCGCCGCGCGGAACTGCTGCCGCCGCTGTCAGCGGCGCTGGCCGATATCGAGGCGGCCGCGGCGACCGCCGCCGACAATGCCGGCGCGCTCGCCGGTGCCGATATAGACGCCCTGTTGCGCGCCGCGCAGTCGCTGCAAAGTGACCTGGCAGCCGGCGCCGGGCGGCGCGGCGTTCTCGCTAACCCGTGGCTGGTACCGGGCCTGCTGGCGGCGGCGCTCCTCGCGGTGCTCGCGCTCGCCCTCCTGCATGCCCGCTCGGCCGTTTTCGAGCGCGCGGCACAGGTGCAGTCGGAACAGAACGAGCGCAATCAGCAGGCCATCCTGCGGCTGCTCGACGAGCTCGGCAGCCTCGCCGACGGCGACCTGACCGTCGAGGCCACGGTGACTGAGGACATCACCGGCGCCATCGCCGACTCGATCAATTATGCGATCGAAAAGCTGCGTGAGCTGGTGGCGACGATTAACGAAACGGCGATCATGGTCGACTCCGCCGCCAAGCAGACCAAGAACACCGCCGTGCACATGGCACGTGCGGCCGACAACCAGGGCCGCGAGATCCGCGCCGCTACGGAATCGATCGACTCCATGGCCGCCTCGATCGAGGAAGTCTCCGGCAATGCGGAACGTTCTTCCGACGTCGCGCGACACTCGGTCGACGTCGCCCACAAGGGCGGCGACGCGGTGCGGCGCACGATTGACGGCATGAACACGATTCGCGAGACCATCCAGGAGACCTCGAAGCGCATCAAGCGCCTCGGCGAAAGCTCCCAGGAGATCGGCAATATCGTCGAATTGATAAACGATATCGCGGAACAGACGAACATACTTGCGCTTAACGCGTCTATCCAGGCTTCGATGGCCGGCGAGGCCGGCCGCGGCTTCGCGGTGGTCGCCGACGAGGTGCAGCGTCTCGCGGAGCGTTCGACGAACGCAACCAAGCAGATCGAAGTGCTGGTGCGCACCATTCAAACCGATACCAACGAGGCGGTCATCTCGATGGAGCGCAGCACGACCGACGTTGTGGGCGGTGCGCTGCTCGCCGAAAACGCCGGTGCCGCGCTCGACGAAATCGAACAGGTATCGAACCAGATCGCGAGCCTGGTGCAGAATATCTCGGGATCGGCGCGCGAACAGGCTGGCTCGGCCGCTGACGTAACGCGCCGCACGGCCAAGCTCAAGGAAATCAGCGAGCAGACCGGCAAGGCCACCACGGCAACAGCGGCTGCCATATCCAAGCTGTCGGTGCTGGCATCGCAACTGCGAGAGACGGTAGCCGGCTTCACGCTGCCGAACTCCGCGATCAGGCCGGGTGCACTGTCCAATGCGCCGCCGCAATCCCCGCGCAAAGTCGAGGAAAAAGAAGCGGCAGGCTGATGAGTACCGATTCGGGGATCCAGGAAAAGCTGATGGAAAGCGGCACGCCCGGCGCGGCCGCGCGTGCGCTTGGCGTCGTCAGCCAGGAACTCTTCGAAACCATCCGTGCCGCCCACCTGGCACTCGAGGAATGCGTCGACGGCCGCGGCGGCAGCACGGCCCTGGCGCGCAGCGGCGAGTTGCTGCACCAGGTACGCGGCGTGCTGCGTATGACCGAGACCTACGGCGCGGCGCTGCTCGCCGAGGAAATGGAAGCCGCCTGCGCCTATCTCGCGCGGCTGCGCGAAGGACCTGGCCGCGAGGACGGCCTGGACGCACTGACCCGCGCCATGGTGCAGTTGCCCAATTACATCGAGCGCCTGCTGGGCGGCGGCCGCGACATCGCGCTGGTGCTGCTGCCGATGCTCAACGACCTGCGTGCCGTGCGCGGCAAGCCGCTGCTGTCCGAGGGTACGCTGCTGCTGCTCAACCTGTCGCCATCGCATGCGTCGACGGAATCCTCACAGCGTGAATCCAGCGGTGAGGACCCGGTGGCCGTGGCGCGGCGCCTGCGCCCGCGCTTCCAGCTCGCGTTGCTCGGCTGGATCAAGGGCGGCAATGCACCGCAGCATTTGAAGACGCTGTCAGGGGTCGTCGAGGAGCTGGCACGCTCGGCGAACCGCGACGACATGCACCAGCTCTGGTGGGTGCTCGGCGGCGTGCTGGAATCGCTGCAGAATGGCGGTCTCGATACGTCCGTGTCGCTCAAGCGCCTGCTTGGCCAGGCCGACCGCCAGATCAAGGGCCTGATCGACGAGGGCCCGGCGGCTTTCGACAAGCAACAGGTTACCGACCTGCTCAACAACCTGCTGTACTACGTGGCGCGCTCGAGCAACGCCGGACCGCGCATCAGCGAGATCCGCGCGGCATTCAACCTGTCCGAAATGCTGCCCGGCGACGCGCAGGTCGAGCAAGCGCGCGAGAGCCTGTCGGCGCCCAGCGTCAAGCTGATGAACACGGTTGGTGCGGCCATCAAGGAAGACCTCGGGCGCGTCAAGGATGTACTCGACATCTACGTCCGCACCGGCATGAACAAGTCCTCGGAACTGGTGCCGCAGCTCGATCTCCTGAAGAAGATCAGCGACACGCTCGGCGTCCTCGGTCTCGGCGAACTGCGCGGCGACGTCGAGGCCGAAGTGGAGCGTCTCAAGGCGGTCGTCCGTGACGGCGGCGCCAGCGAACAGACCATACTGGAAATCGCCTCCACCCTGCTGCGCGTCGAGGATCGCCTGGACCAGCAGCTGGTACGGCTGATTGCGCCGCAGGGTGCGCCCGACGACGGCGCGCCCGACCTGCCGCCGGACGAGGACGCCGATTACCGGCAGGTGGCGGAGGCGGTGATGCGTGAATGCATCATCAACCTTGCGCGAATCAAGGAAACCTTCAGCCAGAGTCTTACGTCGAGCGGCGATTCGCACGGCGTCGACAGTGTGCCGTCGCTGATTCGCGGCATCAAGGCCGGGCTCCTGATGCTCAACAAGCCGCAGGCGATGGAAGTATTCGACCGCATTGGCGAACTCGTGCTGCTGGCGCTGTCCGGGCGCGGACCGTCACGCCTGCAGCAACGCGAAAACGATCGCCTTGCCGATGCCATCGTCAGCATCGAGTACTACATGGAAACCGTCAAGGCGGGCCGTCGCGAACCGGGCTACATGCTGGACAACGCGGAAGCCTGTCTCGACGTGCTGAAAGACGTGCGCCGCCGCCTGCGCACGGAAAAGGACAGCCGCGCGCCGGCTGCCGCGGCGCCGGCCGAGGCCGCGCCGGCCACGGCGGCCTCGCCGGGCATGCAGTCGACTCACGTCATGGATACACCGGTCGTTGCCGAGGATGCCGAGCACCTCGACCCCGAACTGCTCGAGCTGTTCATCGAGGAAGCCAAGGAAGAAATCGCCAGCATCCGCAAGAACCTGCCGCTGTGGGCCGAAAGTCCGGACGACATGGAGACGCTCATCACGGTGCGGCGCTCGTTCCACACGCTGAAAGGCAGCGGCCGCATGGTAGGGGCCGAGCGCATCGGCGAATACTGCTGGGCGATAGAGAACCTGCTGAACCGGCTGATCAACCGCACCCTGCAGCGCACGCCGCCGATGGTGAACTTTATCAAGAGTGCCGCGGCGATCGTGCCGGAGCTCGTCGAACAGCTGGAAGTCGGCAGCGAGCCGCGCTCGGACGTGGCATTGATGATGGCGCGCGCCGGCGCTTTTGCGGAGGGCGATCCGAACGCCGCGGTGCTCACGGTCGACGAGCCGCAGGCACCGGAACAGGAGCAGCCGCCGGCGCTGGAAATGGACCCGGTACTGCTGGACATCTTCGCCAAGGAAACGGCGGGACACCTGCAGGCGATTCACGATTTCATTGCCGCCTCGGAAGGTCATCGGCCGCCGTACCCGGTCAGCGACAAGCTGCACCGTTCCTGCCACACGCTGCACGGCAGCGCCAACATGGCCAACGTGGATCGTGGCGTGGCGGTAGCCGGTGCCCTGAACCGGTATGTGCGCCGCCTCTACGATTACCAGCTCGGCATCGACGCCCACGGTCTCGAGGCGCTGCGCGCGGCGGCCGCGGCGATCGCCGATATCGTCGCCGATATCAACCGCCCGGACCGCGAGCGCAAGGACTACACGACGCTCATCGAGCGCCTCGCCGCACTCACCGCCGCGGTCGAGCCGGAAGAGGCGGTGGAGCAGGCCGCCGAGGCGGAAGGCGGGGAGGCGCCGCCGGCGCAGCCCGCGGCGGAGGGGGAGACCGCCGACTACGACGCCGAGATCGCCGCCATCTTTTCCGAGGAGGCGGCGGAACTACTCGAGTCCGCGGACCAGGCCCTGAGCAGCTGGAGCAGGGACCGCAGCTCGCGGCGTCACGTCGAGGAACTGAAACGCCACCTGCACACGCTGAAGGGCGGTGCACGCATGGCCGGCATCTCGGCGATGGGCAACCTGAGCCATGAGCTCGAAACCCTGCTGATTGGAATCGACGAGGGCCGTGTACAGCCGTCGGAACACGTCGACACGCTGTTGCAGCAGAGCATCGACGAATTGCATCGCATGCGCGACTGCGTCATTGCGGGCCGCAAGGTGGCGGCGGCGGTGCACCTCGAGGAGCGCGTGCGTGCCGCCAGTTCCGGCGGCAGTGCGGACAGTGCGCGCGCGCCGGAAGCGCCGCCGGCGGAGTTCACCAAGGAACCGGACGAATCCGTCAGCATGGTGATCGTCGACTCCGCGGCGCGGCCGTCCGCGGACCGCGCGGCCGGCGATTTCGCCGAGGTCTTCGAAGCGGCGGACGGCGCGCCACGGGAACCCGCGCCCGAAGCCGAAGCCGCCGAGCCGGCCGGGGAACCGCCACGAGCGGAACCGACACAAGCCGAAATACCGCCGCAGGCCACGGTACCGCCGCAGGCCGAAGTACCGCAGCAGGCCGAGACCCCGGCGCAAGCCGGGGAAGTCGCGGCGCCGGCGTCACCGCCGGGCTCACGTGAGGCGGCGGAGACGCCCGCCGCGGCCGGCGATTCGCCGCGCCGCATCATGCAAGTCGAGAAGCCCGCGGCGCCGGTGGCCGAATTGCGCGTGGCCGGCGGACGCGGCGACATGCGCCAGGAATTCGCACGCATCGATGCCGAGCTGCTCGAGGACCTGCTGAACGCGGCCGGCGAAATCAGCATCTACCATTCCCGCCTGAGCCAGCAGATCAATTCAATCGAGTTCCACGTGGACGAACTGGAACAAACGGTCAGCCGCCTGCGTGAACAGCTGCGCAAGCTCGAAATCGAGACGGAAGCGCAGATCATGCATCGCCACCAGGACACCATGGTGGCGAAGGACTTCGACCCGCTCGAAATGGATCGCTATTCCGGCATGCAGCAGCTGTCGCGCGCGCTGTCGGAATCCGCCAGCGACATGGGCAGCCTGAAGGACCTGCTGCACAACCTGACGGCGGAAGCCGAAACCCTGCTGGTGCAGCAGTCGCGCGTAACCGCCGAATTGCAGGACGGGCTGATGCGCACCCGCATGGTGCCGTTCGAACGCCATGTCCCGCGCCTGACGCGGCTGGTGCGCCAGGCTGCACAGGAGGCGGGCAAACGCGCCGAGCTCGCGGTCGAAGGTGCTTCCGGGGAACTCGACCGCCAGGTCCTCGACAAGATGCTGCCGCCGTTCGAGCACATGATGCGCAACGCGGTGGTGCACGGCATCGAGCCGCCGGAGACGCGCCAGGCGGCCGGCAAGCCCGCCACCGGCCGCATCACGATTCGCCTGCACCGCGAGGGGGCGGAAATGGTGATCGACGTCGCCGACGATGGCGCCGGGCTCAATGTCGATGCCATTCGCCGCAAGGCCTTCGAGCGCGAGCTGCTGAAGCCGGACAGCAACGTCACCGACGAGGAAATCATGCAGCTGATCCTGACGCCCGGCTTCAGCACGGCCGGCGAGGTGACGCAATCGGCGGGACGCGGTGTCGGCATGGACGTGGTCGCGAACGAGGTCAAACAGCTCGGCGGCTCGCTGCAGATATCGTCGGTTATCGGCCAGGGCACGAATTTCACGATCCGCCTGCCGTTCACGCTTGCCATCACGCAGGCGCTGATCGTACGTGCCGGCGACGAGGTCTATGCGCTGCCATTGCCGACCGTCGAGGGCGTTGCGCGCATCGCGCGGGCCGAACTCGAACGCCTGCTGGCGCAAAGCGACCCGGTGTACGAATACGGCGAGGAGTCGTATCGTTTCCGCCATCTCGGGCTGTACCTCGGCGGTCAGCCGGCCAACCTGCCCGAGGATGACAGCTACGTGCCGGTGATCCTGGTGCGTGCCGGCGAATACTCGGCGGCGCTGCTGACCGACGAGATGATTGCAAGCCAGGAGATTGTGGTGAAATCGGTGGGCCCGCAACTGGCCAGCGTGCGCGGCATTGCCGGGGCCACGATCCTGGGCGACGGCCGCATCGTGCTGATACTCGATATCAATGCGCTGGTGCGTACCGGCGCGCCGCTGGTCGAGGTACGGAGTGCGACACCCGCGCCCGCGGACCAGCG
>Ga0102952_1000535_pt1 | contig 13975 bp, 9 predicted proteins | sample SalPon2A_C_D1_MG_FD_78506 | JGI IMG/M metagenome (GOLD analysis project Ga0102952, IMG submission 78506) | Soil microbial communities from South San Francisco under conditions of wetland restoration - Salt Pond MetaG R2A_C_D1_MG | ecosystem: Environmental > Terrestrial > Soil > Wetlands | place... | reverse complement strand
TCCACGTAACCGGTATCGCCGGTATCGAGCCAGCCGTCATGGATCAGGGCCGCGGTCTTGTCCGGCGCCCGCATGTAGCCGGCGGTGGCCGACGGTCCGCGGAACTCGATGCGGCCCTCCTGGCGGTCGCCCAGCTCGCGGCCCGCCGAATCGACGATGCGGATCTCGTGCCCCGGCAAGGGCCGGCCGCAGTTCACCAGGTCGACGGCGGTCGGGTCGCCCTCGGCCGCCGGGACGGCGCGCGCCTGCTGCGTCAGGACGGCGCGCGCGATGCGCTCGTGACGCGGCAGGCGATCGAGCGGCGAGAGCGCCAGGGCGACGGCGGATTCGGCGAGGCCGTACATCGGCGTCATCGCCTCGGGGCGGAAGCCGTAGGGCGCGAAGCGTTCGGCGAACCGCGTGATCGTCGCGAAGGACACCCGCTCCGCGCCATTGCCGGCCATCCGCCAGCTCGACAGGTCGATCCCCTCGAGGTGCCGGTCCTCGATCTTCCGCAGGCAGAGCTCGTAGGCGAAGTTCGGCGCCGCCGACAGGGTGCCGCGATGGCGGTCGATGGCCTGCAGCCAGCGCTCGGGCCGGGCGAGAAAGGCGAGCGGCGGCATGACGACGAAGGGGGCGGCGCAGCACAGGCTGCCGAGCCAGGTGCCGATCAGGCCCATGTCGTGATAGAGCGGCAGCCAGCTCACGATCACGTCCTGCGAGGTCACGCCGAGCACCTGGCGCAGCCCGCGGATGTTGGCGAGCAGGTTGGCGTGGCTCAGCATCACGCCTTTGGGGTCGCCGGTGCTGCCGGAGGTGTATTGAACGAGCGCCAGATGGTCCGGCTCCACCTGCGGCCAGGCGTGCTGTGCGCCCTGGGCCTGCAGCTCCGCGACGCCGGCGATGTGCGCGAGGTCGGGCACCTGGGCGCGGATCAGGCGGCCGAAGGGTTTCGCCTCCTCGTTCGTGACCAGGATCGGCGTCTCGGCGTTGGCGAGGATCTTGGCCTGACGGCGCAGGTGCTCGGCGATCTGCGAGCGCCGCATGGGCGGATAGATCGGCACCGGCACGCCGCCGGCCAGAAGCGCGCCGAAATAGGCGAAGAAGAAGTCGGTCCCGGTCGGCAGCATGATGCCGACGGTCGCGCCGCTGCGCAGGCCCCGCTCGCCGAGCCCCGCCGCCACGGCCTGCGCGCCGTTCCAAAGGTCGCCGTAGGTCAGGATGCGGTCCTGCGCCGCCGCGTGCAGCAGCCGGATATGCGGGCGTTCGGGATGCGCCTGGACGTGAAAGGCGAGCGCTTCGATCAGCGTCGCGACGTCGTCGGGCAGGCCGGCCGTCGCCTCCGGCGCGGCGGGGGCGGCCCAGGTCGGCTCGACGGCCGCGCCGGGGGCCGCCCGTTCGACGACGCGCAGCAGGTCGGCCGGCGTTTCCGCCTCCATCACTTCGGTCTCGGGCACCTGCACGCCGAACGCCCGCTCGAGGCGCAGGACGAGCTCGACCCGCGCCAGGCTGTCGATTCCAAGATCGTGCTCGAGCGAGCTGTCCGGCCGCACCTCGGCCGGGCGCGCGGCCTGCGGGCGCAGCTCCGCGGCGAGGTCGCGCAGGACCTCGGACAGGCGCTCGGCGGAAACCGCCGGGCCGCTGCCGACATCGGACGTCCGGGTCGAGCCTTGCTGCGTGGTCGGGGCCTCCCGCTTGCGCCGCGGCCTAGCGCCGTATCCGAGCGGCACGAACGATCCAGTATGAGGATCGGGCCGTGCAATGCGAAGCGCATTGACTTGCCACAACCGGGTCCGCCGCTATCCCTGCGCCCGCACCACCCGCGCCAGCACCAGGACGTCGACGCCCGCGGCGCCGGCGCGGCGCAGCGCCGCGGCACAGGCCGCCGCCGTCGCGCCGGTCGTCAGCACGTCGTCGATCAGCAGCACGCGGCGGCCTTTCAAGCCCGCCGCCCGCGCCGGGTCGACCGCGAAGGCCCCGGCCACGTTGCGCGCCCGCGCCGCGGCCGAGAGATGGCCCTGCGACGGCGTGGCGCGGCGCCGCCGGAGCAGGTCGGGCACCAGCGGCACCCCGTCGTGGCGGGCCAGCGCCCCGGCCAGCAGGGCCGCCTGGTTGTAGCGCCGCGCGAACTGCCGCCGCCAATGCAGCGGCACCGGGGCCAGGAGCTCGGCGTCCGCCAGAAGCTCGGCCCCGGCGCGCGCCAGCCAGGCCGCATAGGAGGGCGCGCCCTCGGTGCGGTCGCCGTGCTTGAACCCCAGGACCAGCGCCCGCCCGCGCGCGTCGTAGCGCATCACCGCCCGGGCGCGGTCGAAGGCGGGCGGTTCGCGCAGGCAAGCGGCGCAGAGGGCGTCGGGCCCGGGGTCGAACTCGAAGGGATAGCCGCAGAGCGCACAGTACGGCGGCGCGATGAAGGACACCTCGTCCCAGCAGGCCGGGCAGAGCGCGCCCGGCCGCACCACTTCGACGCCGCAGGCGAGGCAGCGCGGCGGCAGCAGCAGGTCGAGCACGCGGCCCGAAAGCTCGGCGACGGCGGCAAGGCGCGCCATGGCGCAAGTGTCCGCGCAGCCGGACGGCCCCGTCAAGCGGGCGCGACGCGGAGCGGCGGTTCGGCGGTTTTGCGTCGGGCGCGGCGACCGACCATATTGAGGCCCATGACCGGATTGAGGCCTGTAACCGGATTGCGGCCATGACCGGCGCGCCCGAAGTCTTCGACCGGCGTCAGGTCCGGCGCCAGCGCGACCGCGCCGCGCCGCGGCTGGCGACGCACGACTTCCTGTTCCGCGAGGTCGCCGAGCGCCTGACCGAGCGCCTCGAGGACGTGACGCGGCGCCTTCCGCGCGCACTCGACCTCGGCGGGCGCGACGGCGTGCTGAGCCGGGCCCTGGACCGGCCGCACGGCCGGCGCGGCGGGATCGAATGGCTGGTCCGCGGCGAGCTGTCCGAGGTCCTGCTGCGGCAAGGCCCGGGGACGGGTGCAGCGGCGGGCCCAGCGGCGGGCCCAGCGGCGGGCCCGGGGACGGGCCCTGCGCTCGTCGCCGACGCCGAGGCGCTGCCCTTCGCGGCCGGAAGCTTCGACCTGGTGCTCAGCCTGCTCGACCTGCACTGGGTCAACGACCTGCCCGGCGCGCTGGCGCAGATCCGCCACGTGCTGCGGCCCGACGGGCTGTTCCTCGGCGCCCTGCTCGGCGGCGAGACCCTGAGCGAGCTGCGCGCCGTGCTGCTCGCCGCCGAGGCCGAGGTGAGCGGCGGCGCCAGCCCGCGCGTCGCGCCCAAGGTCGACCTGCGGGACGCCGGGGCGCTGCTGCAGCGCGCCGGCTTCGCCCTGCCGGTGGCCGATGCCGATACCCTGACGGTGAGCTATCCGAACGCGCTGGCGCTGATGCGCGAGCTGCGCGGCATGGGCGAGGGCAACGCCGTCGCCGGGCGCAGCCGCCGCTTCACGCGGCGCGCGGTGCTGCTGCGCGCGGCCGCGCTCTACGAGGAGCGCTTCGCCGACGCCGATGGCCGGGTGCCGGCCACCTTCCAGGTGCTCTATCTGACCGGCTGGGCGCCGCACGACTCGCAGCCGCGGCCGCTGCACCCGGGCAGCGCGCAGGCCTCCCTGGCCCGGGCGCTGGATGCCGACCGGAGCGAGCCGTAAGTAATCGGAGGGTGCGCGCCCGTCGCCGGCGGCGCCGTCGGGCGGCGCTCCGGGCGCAGCCGCGATTCGTTTCGCGCCCGCTACAGCAGGTCCCTGAGCTGCGCCACCAGCGGCGCGTCGGCCGGCGGCATGGCGTAGTCGCCGAGCCGCGCCGGACGCACCCAGGCGAGCTCCTGGCCCTCGCGCGGCTGCGGGATGCCGCGCCACACGCGGCAGACGTAGAGCGGCATCAGGAGGTGGAAGTCCTCGTAGGCGTGCGAGGCGAAGCCGATCGGCGCCAGGCAGCTCTGCCGGGTGTCGACGCCGAGCTCCTCGTGCAGCTCGCGCACCAGGGCCTGCTCCGGCGTCTCGCCGGCGTGCAGCTTGCCGCCGGGGAACTCCCACAGCCCGGCCATCGCCTTGCCGGGCGGGCGGCGCGCCAGCAGCACCCGCCCGTCGGTGTCGATCAGCGCGACGGCGGCGACCAGCAGCACCTCGCGCGGGCCGGCGGGCGCGGCCTTGGCGGCGCCCCAGCAGCCACCGGGCTCAGCTCCGGTAGTCGGCATTGATGTCGATGTAGCCGTGCGTCAGGTCGCAGGTCCAGACCGTGGCCCGGCCGCGGCCGACGCCGACGTCGACCTCGATCTCGATGTCGCGCCCGGTCATGTGGCGGGCGACCGGCGCCTCGTCGTAGCCGGGCACGACCTGGCCGTCGCGCGCCACCTCGAGGCCGCCGATGCGGATCGCCAGCCGGTCGCGGTCGGCCTTCTCGCCGGCCTTGCCGACCGCCATGACGATGCGGCCCCAGTTGGGGTCCTGCCCGGCGATCGCGGTCTTGACCAGCGGCGAGTTGGCGATGGCGAGGCCGATGCGGCGCGCCGCGCGGGCCGAGGCGGCCCCGCCGATCGTTATGGTCACGAACTTCTGCGCGCCCTCGCCGTCGCGCACCACCTGCTGCGCGAGGTCGATCAGCAGATCCTCCAGCGCCGCCCGGAACCCTTTGAGCAGCGGGTCGCCGGCGTCGGAGACGCGGCGGTGCGCGGCCTGCCCGGTGGCGCAGAGCAGCAGCGTATCGCTGGTCGAGGTGTCGCCGTCCACGGTGATCGCGTTGAACGACCGTTTCGCGCCGCGCTCCAAAAGGGCCTGCAGCGTGGCGCCCGGGATCTTCGCGTCGGTCGCGACGAAGGCCAGCATGGTCGCCATGTCCGGCGCGATCATGCCGGAGCCCTTGGCGATGCCGTTGAGCGTCACCGGCACGCCGCCGATCTCGGCCCGGCGGGTGGCGCCCTTGGGATAGGTATCGGTGGTCATGATCGCCTCGGCGGCGGTCTGCCAGGCGTCGTCGGAAAGCGCGCGCGTCAGCGCGCCGGCCTCGGCGGTGATGCGCTCGTCCGGCAGCGGCTCGCCGATCACGCCGGTCGAGGCGACGAAGACCTCGCTCGGGCGGCAGTCCAGGGCCGTGGCCACGGCCTCCACGGTGTGCACCACGGCGGCGACCCCGGCCCGGCCGGTGAAGGCGTTGGCGTTGCCGGAATTCACCAGGACGGCCCGGGCGCGCCGGCCCTTGAGCGCCTTGCGGCACCACAGCACCGGCGCGGAGGCGGTCAGCGAGCGGGTCAGCACGCCGGCCGCCGCCGTGCCCGGCGCGAAGGCCATCAGGCAGACGTCTGTGCGGCCCTTGTAGCGCACGCCGCAGGCGCGCGTGGCGATGCGCACGCCCGCCAGCGGCGGCAGCTTCGGAAAGCCGTCCGGCGCCAGGGGCGAGCGCGGCAGCGCCATGGCCGTCAGTTCGCCTGTTCGGGCGCCTGATCCGGCGACGTCTCGGGCGCGGCCGCCGGGTTGAGCGCGCCGCCGGCCGCCGTCACCTCGATCTCGGACTTGTCGCGCAGATCCTGGAACAGCTTGGTCGCCACCTCGCGCGCCATGTCCTGGCGCATTTGCGGGGCCATCTCCTCGAAGGTCGGCTGCGGCTTCTGCCGACGGTCCTCCAGCTTGATGACGTGCCAGCCGAACTGCGTCTTGGTCGGCGTGTGGGTGTACTCGCCGACCTTCAGCTTGCTGACCGCCGCGGAGAACTCCGGCACCATCTGGTCGGCGGTGAAGTAGCCGAGGTCGCCGCCCTGCGCGCCGGAGGGCCCGGTCGAGAGCTCCTTGGCCAGGTCCGCGAAGTCGGCGCCGCCGTCCAGCTTGGCGATCACGTCCTTGGCCTCGTCCTCGGTCTTCAGCAGGATGTGGCGGGCGCGCTGCTCCTCCTTCGGCGGATTGTCCTTGAGATACTCCTCATAGTGCTTGCGGAGCGCCTCTTCAGTGACCTCCTTGGCGATGTGGCGCTCGAGATAGACGTCGCGGATGGCCCGCTCCTCGGCCGCCGCGACCCGCGCCTTGACCTCCGAATCGTCGGCCAGCCCGGCCGCCTGGCCGGCCCGCGTGGCGAGCTTGAAGTCGATCAGGCGCTGCACCAGCAGGGGGAAGATCTGCTGAATCTGCGCCTGATATTGCGCCGGCAGGCTGAGCGCCAGCTCAAGGACCTCGCTGCGGTAGACCGGCTGGCCGTCGATGCGGGCGACCACCGGGTTGGCGTCCTGAGCGGGCGCGGTCTGTTCGGCCGTGCTCGGCTCGGCGGTGGTGTCCTGGGCAAGCGCCGCCAGCGGCGCCACGGTCACGGCCGCTGCCAGGGCGGCCGCCGTCAAAGACTGCATCTTCATTCGTTAACTCCTTGAAGTGGACGAGGACGGCGGGCGGCCGGAATTCACCGCCGATCCCCGTGTCGGCATCGTTGCCGGCATCATGCACGCGGGCTCGCAGAGTACAAGTATGCGGGCCGGCGCGCCCCGGCCCGGCGTCGGAAACCGGCTTCCGAGGCGGCCCCCGGGCGCCCCCGGGACGGCTCCGGGGCGCCCTTGCGGCGGCCGGGGGGCGGCGTTGACAGACCCCGACCGGACGCCTATGTCTGACCCGCGATTTTTCACGAGTCCCGCCCTGATTCCGCCCCGAGGAGCCTGATGTTCAGCACGCTCGCAAAGCGGCTGTTTGGATCCGCCAACGAACGATTTCTTCGGGGCCTGCAGCCCGCCGTCGACGCCGTCAATGACCTGGAGCCCGAGCTCGAGGCGCTGTCGGACGACGATCTGCGCGGCCGCACGGAGGCGTTGCGCCAGCGCCTGACCGACGGCGAGAGCCTCGACGACATTCTGGTCGACGCCTTCGCGACGGTCCGCGAGGCGGCCAAGCGCACCCTCGGGCAGCGCCACTTCGACGTGCAGCTCATGGGCGGCATCGTGCTGCACCGGGGCATGATCGCCGAGATGAAGACCGGCGAAGGCAAGACCCTGGTCGCCACCCTCGCGGTCTACCTCAACGCGCTCGCCGGCAAGGGCGTGCACGTCGTCACCGTGAACGACTACCTGGCCCAGCGCGACGCCGAGTGGATGGGCCAGATCTACCGCTTCCTTGGCTTGAGCGTCGGCTGCATCGTCCACGGCCTGCGGAACGACGAGCGCCGCGCCGCCTATGCCTGCGACGTGACCTACGGCACCAACAACGAGTTCGGCTTCGATTACCTGCGCGACAACATGGCGTTCCAGCTGTCCGAGATGGTGCAGCGCGACTTCAACTTCGCCATCGTCGACGAGGTCGACTCGATCCTGATCGACGAGGCGCGCACGCCGCTCATCATCTCCGGCCCGGCCGAGGATTCCTCGGAGATGTACACGCGGGTCGACAAGCTGATCCCCAAGCTGGAGGACGAGCATTACGAGAAGGACGAAAAGGCGCGCAGCGTGACGCTGACCGAGCCGGGCGTCGAGCGGATCGAGGCGCTGCTGACCGAGGCGGGCCTGCTGTCCGGCGGCTCGCTCTACGACATCGAGAACGTCAACGTCGTGCACCACGTCAACCAGGCGCTGCGCGCGCACAAGCTGTTCGAGCGCGACACGGACTACATCGTCAAGGACCTCAAGGTCATCATCATCGACGAGTTCACCGGCCGCATGATGGAAGGGCGGCGCTACTCGGACGGACTGCACCAGGCGCTCGAGGCCAAGGAGGGGGTGCCGATCCAGCAGGAGAACCAGACCCTCGCCTCGATCACCTTCCAGAACTATTTCCGGCTCTATCCCAAGCTCGCCGGCATGACCGGCACGGCGATGACCGAGGCGGCCGAGTTCCTCGACATCTACAACCTCGAGGTCATCGAGATTCCGACCAACCTGCCGTGCATCCGCATCGACCACGACGACGAGGTGTACCGCACGGCGCACGAGAAGGTCGACGCCATCGTGGAGGTCATCGAGGACTGCCGCACGCGGCACCAACCCGTTCTGGTCGGCACGGTGTCGATCGAGAAGTCGGAAACCCTCGCCGCGATGCTGAAGAAGAAGAAGGTCCCGCACAACGTCCTGAACGCCCGCTACCACGAGCAGGAGGCCTTCATCATCGCCCAGGCCGGCGTGCCGGGCGGGGTCACGATCGCCACCAACATGGCCGGCCGCGGCACGGACATCCAGCTCGGCGGCAACTTCGACATGCGGGTGCAGCAGGAAGCCGCCGGCATCGAGGACGAGGCGGCGCGCGCCAAGAAGATCGAAGCGATCAAGGCCGAGATCGAGGCGGCCCGCGGCAAGGTGCTCGAGGCCGGCGGCCTGATGATCGTCGGCACCGAGCGGCACGAGAGCCGGCGCATCGACAACCAGCTGCGCGGCCGCTCCGGACGCCAGGGCGACCCCGGCGCGTCGAAGTTCTTCCTCAGCCTGGAAGACGACCTGATGCGCATCTTCGCCTCGGAGCGCATGGATTCCATGCTGCAGAAGCTCGGCCTGCAGGACGGCGAGGCCATCGTCCATCCCTGGGTCAACAAGGCGCTGGAGAAGGCCCAGGGCAAGGTCGAGGCGCGCAACTTCGAGATCCGCAAGAACCTGCTCAAGTACGACGACGTGATGAACGACCAGCGCAAGGTCGTCTACGAGCAGCGCAAGGAGCTGATGCGGGTCGACGACGTGCAGGACACCGTCGTCGAGATGCGCCATCAGGTGGTCGAGGATCTGGTGACCCGCCACATCCCGGCCAAGGCCTATGCCGAGCAGTGGGATTCCGCCGGCCTGCACGCCGAGGTGATGCGCATCTTCGGCCTCGACCTGCCGGTCGAGGACTGGGCCAAGGAGGAGGGCATCGCGGACCAGGAGATCCGCGAGCGCGTGCTCGACGCGGTCAACCGCCGCATGGCGGCCAAGGCCGCCAACTACGGCGAGCAGATCATGCGCTCGCTGGAGAAGCAGATCCTGCTGCTGGTGCTGGACAAGCAGTGGAAGGACCACCTGCTGTCGCTCGACCATCTGCGCCACGGCATCGTGCTGCGCGCCTACGGTCAGCGCGACCCGCTGAACGAGTACAAGCGCGAGGCCTTCGAGCTCTTCGAGACCATGCTGGAGGAGATCCGCGAGGAGACCACCATGCTGCTCGCCCGGGTCGAGCTGCGCGCGGTCGAGCCGGACGCCGCGCAGGTCCAGCGCAGCCCCCAGCAGATGCAGGAATCGCGGCAGGACCCGGCGATGGTCGGGGCCGGCGCCGAAGCGATGGCGGGGGCCGGCGCCCCGGCGCCCAGACCAGGATCCGGACCGGTGTCCCGCCCGGTGGCCGCGCCGGCCGCGGCGCCGGTTCCGCCCATCGTGCGGACGGTGCAGCGGGACCGCAGCCGTCGGGTCGACCCCAACGATCCCGAGACCTGGGGCAAGGTGCCGCGCAACTCGCCCTGCCCCTGCGGCTCGGGCAAGAAATACAAGCTCTGCCACGGCAAGCTGACCTGAACCGCCGGCCCGGAGTCGCCGGCGGATCCCGCCTCACCGGATCTCGAACTGCGTGATCGGCCCCGCCTACGTCGGGTCGAGATAGCCGTCGCGCGTCTGCGGCAGCTTGCGCCCGAGCAGCCGCGACGCGATCAGCGTGCGCAGCACCTGGGCCGTGCCGCCGCCGATCGTGAACATCCGCGCATCGCGCGCCATGCGCTCGAGCGGCTGCGCGCGCGAGTAGCCCGCCGCGCCGAAGATCTGCAAGGCGGCGTTGGTCACCTCGATCGCCATCTCCGAGGTGAAGACCTTGGCCTGCGCCGCCTCCAGCACGTCCGGGAAGTCGGCGCAGTCGGCCGCCCGGTAGATCAGGCCGCCCGCCGCCGCGATCTGCGTCGCCATGTCGGCCAGCATCCACTGCAGCCCCTGGAACTCGCAGATCGGCCGGCCGAACTGCTCGCGCCGCGCGCTGTAGGCCAGCGCCTGCTCGTAGGCGCCCTCCGCCAGACCCAGGGCGACCGTGGCCGCGCCGACCCGCTGGCCGTTGTAGGCGTGCATCAGCCTGGCGAAGCCCTTGGCCGCGCCGCCCGGCGGGGCGAGCATCATCTCCGCCGGCACCTCCAGGTCGTCGAACAGGATCTCGGTCTCCGGAATGCCGCGCAGTCCCATGGTCGGCTCGCGCCGGCCGATCGTCAGCCCCTTCGGCCCGCCGCTGTCGGCGTCGCGCACGACGATGAAGCCGGCGATACCCTGCGCCGCGCCGCGCTCGACGACGCGGGCGAAGACGAGATGCAGGCGCGAGATTCCGCCCCCGGTGATCCAGTGCTTCTTGCCGTTGAGCAGGTAGCGGTCGCCCCTGCGCTCGGCGCGCGTCGTCATCTCGCTGGCGGCGGAACCCGCCTCGGGCTCGGTGATGCAGATCGCCGGCTTGTCGCCGGACAGCACGAGCGCGCTCGCCAGCCGCTTCTGCGCCGCGCTGCCGTAGGCCAGAATGGCGCCGATGCGCCCATATTGGTCTCGACCGCAATACGGGCCGTGACGCCGCAGACCTTGGCCAATTCGGCGATCACCAGCACCGCGTCGAGGTAGCTCCGCCCCTGGCCGCCGTAGGCCTCCGGGATCGTCATGCCGAGGAAGCCGGCGTCGCGCAGCGCTTCGACGTTGTCCCAGGGATAGGCCTCGTCGCGGTCGATCTGCGCGGCGCGCGGGGCGATGGTCCGCACCGCCAGGTCGGCGGCGCGCGCCTGAAGATCCCGCTGGGAGTCGCTCAATCGCAGCATCGTCCCGATTCTGCTCCCGGCTCACCTGCGCCGCGGACGGCTGGCCCCGGGCCGGCGCCGCGCAGCGCTACGCCAGGCCCTTCTGTCCCATCTGCAGGAACTTTTCGCGGCGGCCGGCGCGCAGGCTCGGCCCGTCCGACTTGCGCAAGCCGCCGAGCGCCTTCTCGACCGCGTTGCCGACCGCCTCGATGGTCTGGCGCTTGCCGCGCTGCGCGCCGCCCACGGGCTCCCGGATGATCTCGTCGATCACGCCGAGCTTGAGCAGGTCCTGCGCGGTCAGCTTGAGCGCCTCGGCCGCCTCCTTGGCCTGCTCGCCGCTGCGCCACAGAATCGAGGCGCAGCCCTCCGGCGAGATCACCGAATAGACGGCGTGCTCGAGCATCATCACCTTGTTGGCCGTGCCGATCGCGATGGCCCCGCCGGAGCCGCCCTCGCCGATCACCACCGCGATCATCGGGACGCGGACCTGCAGGCAGGTCTCGATGCAGCGGGCGATGGCCTCGGCCTGGCCGCGCTCCTCGGCGCCGATGCCGGGATAGGCGCCGGCGGTGTCGATCAGCGTGACGATCGGCAGGTCGAAGCGGTCGGCCAGGCGCATCAGGCGCTGCGCCTTGCGGTAGCCCTCGGGCCTGGCCATGCCGAAGTTGTGCTGCATCCGGCTGTTGGTGTCGGCGCCCTTCTCCTGCCCCATGACGACCGCCGAGTAGCCGCGGAAGCGCCCCAGCCCGCCGACGATGGCGCGGTCCTCGGCGTAGAGCCGGTCGCCCGCGAGCGGCGTGAAGTCCTCGACCAGGCCGGCGATGTAGTCGGTCACGTGCGGCCGCTCCGGGTGGCGCGCGACCTGGGTCTTCTGCCACGGCGTCAGGCGGGCGTAGCTCTGCCGCAGCAGGCGGTCGACCTTGACCTGCAGCTTGCCGACCTCCTCGGCGATGTTGATCGTGGTGTCGTCGGAGAGATGGCGCAGCTCCTCGATCTTCCCCTCGAGCTCCGCGACCGGCTTTTCGAAATCCAGGTAGGTTTGCATGGCCGTTGTCTAGAGCATTATCCGGCGAGATTAAACCATTCTGACGGAGCGACTTTGCGGCGAGAGCGGGCGACGACCCGACGAGCGTGTCGAGAACGCGGCGCCAGTTCAAACGAATTTCAGACGACGTTCTTTTCGCTGAGCGGCCGGCCTTCGGCGATCCTTTCGTAGGACAGCGCGGCGAGGTCGAGGCTGCGGAACGCACCGTGAACGATCAGCTCCGCGACCGCGCGGCCGGCGGCCGGGGCCTGCTGCAGACCGTGCCCGCTGAAGCCGTTGCACAGCATCAGCCCAGGGCACTCGGGGTGCCAGCCGATGATCGCGTTCTGGTCGAAGGTGTTGAAATCGTAGTGCCCGGCCCAGGCGCCGGTCAGCTTGATCGCGGCGAAGGCCGGAATGCGCCGCGCCAGCGCCGGCCAGACCGTCGTCTCGAACAGCCCGTAGTCCGGCTCCAGGTCCGTCGCGTCGCGGTCCTCGGCGGGCGGCGGCGAGACGATGGCGATGAACTGCGCGCCCTCGGGGCGCACCGCCACGCCGCTCACGTCGACGGTGAGCGGCATCTCCGGGATCGACGTGCGGCAGTCGAACACGAAGGTGGTGCGCTTGCGCGGCCGCACCGGCAGCGCGGCGCCGGCCAGCGCGGCGAGCGCCCCGGCCTGCGGGCCGGCGGCGTTGACCAGGGTCGCGCAGCCGACCGGGCCGGCATCGCGCAGCACGACGCCGCGCAGACGGCCGCCCGCCCGCTCGATCCCGACCACCGCGTCGGCCGCCTGCTCGGCGCCCTGGGCGAGCGCCTTGCGGCGCAGGCCCTGGAGCAGCGCGTTGGGATCGATCCAGCCCTCGTTGGCCGGGCCGAAGCCGGCCGCCGCCACGCCGTCCGTGTCGAGCCAGGGGAAGCGCGCCGCCAGGTGCGCCGGCGTCAGGCATTCCACGGTGGCGCCGAGGCGGCGCTGCAGCGCGAGGTTCTCCTCGAGCACCGCCCGGCCGGCCGGGCTGGCGAGAAAGAGATAGCCGCGCTCGCGAAAGGCCAAGTCCGGCCCCGCGCCGTCGACCGCGAGCAGGTCCCGCGCGCGGCGCACGAAGTCCACGGCGAACAGCGACATCGCGACGTTCTCGGGCGTCGAGAACTGCTGGCGCAGGCCGCCCCAGGAGCGCGGCGTCGCCGCCGCGGCGTAGCTCGGGTCGCGCTCGACGATCAGGACGCGACCGTCGAAGGCCGGATCGGCGGTCAGGAAATAGGCCACCGCGGCGCCCATCACGCCGCCGCCCGCGATCACGACTTCGTAGGACCGCGCCACCCTAGCGCTCCCCGCCTTGTCCGCAGGGTGCCCGCTCCCCTAGGCTTCGCCTGCGCAGAAAAGGAGATCCCGTGTCCGACGTCATCCTGCATCACTACCCGCAATCGCCGGTCTCGGAAAAGGTCCGCGTCGCGCTCGGCATCAAGGGACTGGCCTGGCGCTCGGTGCAGATTCCGCGGCTGCCGCCCAAGCCCGACCTGATGCCGCTCACCGGCGGCTACCGGCAGACGCCGGTCATGCAGATCGGCGCCGAGGTGTTCTGCGACAGCCAGTGCATCCTGAGCGCCCTGGAGCGCCGCTTTCCCGAGCCGACGCTGTTCCCGGAGGGCAGCGCGGGCCTGGCCTGGGGCGTGGCGCGCTGGACCGACGGCGCCCTGTTCAAGGCCTGCGTCGCCGTCATCTTCGCCGACGCCGGCGACAGCCTGCCGGCCGATTTCGCCGCCGACCGCGGGCGGCTCTATTTCGGGCCCGACTACGACATGGCGCGCCTGCAGGCCGCGTTCCCCGACACGCTCGCCGCGCTGCGCGCCCAGCTCGGCTGGATGGAGGCGCGCCTGGCGACCGGCCGCAGCTTCATGGAGGGCGCGCGGCCCGGGCTCAGCGATGCGCTGTGCTACTACCTCGTCTGGTTCCTGCGCGGCCGCTATTCCCGGGGGCCGGCCTTCCTGGCACAGTTCCCCCGGCTCTGCGCCTGGGAGGCGCGGGTCCGCGACATCGGCCACGGCCGCCCGAGCGAGCTCGGCGCGGAGGAAGCCCTGGAGATCGCCCGCGCGGCCCGGCCGGAGACGCCGCCGGCCGTCGATCCCGACGACCCGCTCGGCCTGGCCGCCGGCCAGGAGATCCGCGTCGTGCCGGAGGGCCCCGGCGACCCGCCGGCGGTGGCCGGCCGGCTGCGCGCGCTCGATCCCTGGGAAGTCGTGCTCGACCGCGAGGATCCGCGCGTCGGCCCGGTCGCCGTGCATTTCCCGCGGGTCGGCTACCGCATCCTGCGCGCG
>Ga0102952_1000533_pt1 | contig 14019 bp, 10 predicted proteins | sample SalPon2A_C_D1_MG_FD_78506 | JGI IMG/M metagenome (GOLD analysis project Ga0102952, IMG submission 78506) | Soil microbial communities from South San Francisco under conditions of wetland restoration - Salt Pond MetaG R2A_C_D1_MG | ecosystem: Environmental > Terrestrial > Soil > Wetlands | place... | reverse complement strand
CGGCATGGAACTGCTGGCCTGGTGGCTGGCGCGGATGATCCGGGGCGGGGCCGAGGGGCGCCTGCCGGCCGAGGCGGTGGCCGGCGAGGCCGCGCTGATGGAGCGTCTGCTCGCCGGGGCCAGCCTTGAACAATGGTTGGCCCTGTGGGAGAAGATCACCCGCCTGGGCGCCCGCGCCGAACGTGTCAACCTGGACCGCCGGCAGGTGGTGGTGACCGCCCTGCTGGAATTCGAGGGCCTCGCAGCCTGACCGCGGGGCCGCGCGCGCCGGCGGCGCGGCGACCAGGCCGGTTCGCGAGGAGACACGGAATGCCCGGGCAGAAGCGCCCCTACTACGTCACGACGCCGATCTACTACGTCAACGATTCGCCGCATATCGGCCACGCCTACACGACGCTGGCCTGCGACGTTCTGGCGCGCTTCATGCGCTGCGACGGGCACGACGTGAAGTTCCTGACCGGCACCGACGAGCACGGGCAGAAGGTCGAGAAGTCGGCCGCAGCGGCCGGCATGGATCCGCAGGCCTTCACCGACAAGGTGTCGCAGAACTTCCGCGAGCTTTCGCAGGCGTGGAATTTCTCGAACGACGACTTCATCCGCACGACCGAAGTGCGTCACCTGCGGTCCTGCCAGGCCATCTGGACGCGCCTGATGGAGGCGGGCGAGATCTATCTCGACGCTTACAAGGGCTGGTACGCGGTGCGCGACGAAGCGTTCTACGCCGAGTCCGAACTAACCAAGACGCCGGACGGCCGGCGCATCGCGCCCTCGGGCGCCGAGGTCGAGTGGGTCGAGGAGCCGTCCTATTTCTTCCGCCTGTCGGCCTGGCAGGAGCGGCTGCTGGCGTTCTACGAGGCGAACCCGGACTTCATCGGGCCCGACAGCCGCCGCAACGAGGTGATTTCCTTCGTGAAAGGCGGCCTCAAGGACCTCTCGGTCAGCCGCACCACCTTCAAATGGGGCGTGCCGGTGCCGGGCGATCCCGACCACATCATGTACGTCTGGCTCGATGCCCTGACCAACTACATCACCGCCGTCGGCTATCCGGATACCGCAAGCGCCGACTACACGACCTACTGGCCGGCCGACATCCACATGGTGGGCAAGGACATCCTGCGCTTTCACGCGGTCTATTGGCCGGCCTTCCTGATGGGCGCCGGGCTGGCGCCGCCGAAGCGGGTCTTCGCGCACGGCTGGTGGACCAACGAGGGCCACAAGATCTCCAAGTCGCTCGGCAACGTGATCGAGCCCCACGCCCTGGTCGAGCGCTATGGCCTGGACCAGGTCCGCTATTTCCTGCTGCGCGAGGTGCCGTTCGGCAACGACGGCGACTTTTCGCACCGGGCCATGGTCGGGCGCATGAACAACGACCTGGCCAACGACTTCGGCAATCTGGCACAGCGCGTGCTGTCGATGGTCGCTAAGAACTGCGGCGGCGCGGTGCCGGAGCCGGGCGCGTTCACCGCCGCGGACCGCAAGCTGGTCGACGCCGCCGGCGCGCTGCTGCCGGCCCTGCGCGGCGACATGGCGGCGCAGCAGTTCCACACCGCGCTGGGGCGCGTCTGGGAGGTCGTGGCGGACGCCAACCGCTACGTCGACGAGCAGGCGCCCTGGGCGCTGCGCAAGACGGACCCGGCCCGCATGGCCACGGTGCTCTACACGGTGGCCGAGACGGTGCGGCGCCTGGCGCTGCTGACCTGGCCGGTCATGCCCGACAGCATGGACCGCCTGCTGGATCAGCTCGGAGTCGCGCCAGAAGGACGGGATTTCGCCGCCCTCGAGGTGCCGCTGGCGGCGGGAACCGCGCTGCCCGGGCCGAGCGGCGTCTTTCCGCGCTATGCCGGGCCGGAGGAGGACGGTTGAGGGCCATGAAGGGGACGGCCGCGGGAGGCTTAAGGCAAACGAAACCTTAACCCCCTGGACCCTACACTCCGGGACGGTACACTTATGCCGGTCGCGCCGCCCGGGGGCCACTCGGCCGGCGCGCAATCATACGACGAAGACGGGATCCGCAAACCATGGCCGTGGAAAACCTAAGCGCCCGAGACGACTTTTCGAGCCGGATGTGCGACCGGCCGCCGCCGCCGCGCACCGTCGGCGAGGTTGGCATCAGCCTGAACAACCTGATCGGCCTGGCGCTGAAGGCGATGTACGTGAACGGCCTGGATCGGCCGTCGGACATTTCGCGCATCATCAAGCTCAACAACGCTATCACCATGACGTTGCTCGACGAGCTGAAGGAGCGGGCCCTCGTCGAGAACCTGGGCCGCGCGACCACCAGCGAGCATTCCGAGCTGCGCTTCGCGCTGACCGGCAAGGGGCGGGAGTGGGCGATCGAGGCGCTCGGGCAGTCGCAGTACGTCGGTCCGGCGCCGGTCTCGCTGGACGCCTATCACGCGCAGATCGGACGCCAGCGAATCAATCTCGAGCACGTCGGGCCGGAGGCGCTCAAGGCGTCCTTCAGCGATCTCGTGGTGCCCGAGCGCCTGGTGCGCCGGCTGGGCCCGGCGATCAATTCCGAGCGCTCCATGCTGCTCTACGGACCGCCGGGTAACGGGAAGACGACGATTGCCGAGGTTATCGGCGACCTGTTCAAGCAGATCATTCACATCCCGCACGCCATAGAGGTCGAGGGGACGGTCATCAAGCTGTTCGACCCGACGATCCACAAGGTCGTGGAAGATCCCGACGCGACGGAGACGCTCTCGGCCAAGGTCAGCGTGCGGGTCGAGGATGTGGACCGCCGCTGGGTGGCCTGCCGCCGGCCCATCGTGATGACCGGCGGCGAGCTCACGCTCGAAATGCTGGACCTCAGCTTCAATCCCTACGCGCGCTTTTACGAGGCGCCGCTGCACATGAAGGCGATCGGCGGCACCTATCTCGTCGACGACCTGGGCCGCCAGATCGTGCGTCCCGAGGACCTGCTGAACCGCTGGATCACACCGATGGAGAAGCGCGTCGATTTCCTGACGCTGAACACCGGCAAGACCTTCCTGGTGCCATTCGACGAGCTATTGATCTTCTCGACCAACCTGCTGCCCGAGGACATCATGGATCCGGCGTTCCTGCGCCGCATTCCCTACAAGGTGGAACTGAACGCGCCGGGCATGGAGGAATACCGCCAGCTGTTCCAGATGCTCTGCGCCAAGCACGGCCTGCCGTTCGAGGACTGGATCCCCGGCTACTGCGCCGAGAAGCTGCAGACCACCTTCGAGCAGCCCTTGGCGTTCTATCAGCCGCGCTTCATCGTCGAGCAGTGCATCGCGTCCTGCAAATACCTCGACCTGCCGCTCGCGATGGACCGCGACCTGCTGGACGACGCGATGGAGAACCTCTCGGCCAAGAGCGAGACCGCACGGGAAGCGGTGCACGAGCCGGCCGGCGGCGCGCCGGGCTCCCACACGCACGCCAAGGCGATCCAGAGCCCCTACGCGCCTCAGCGCTGATCCCCATCATCGGCGGGGACTTGCCCGCGGGCGGGGCAGGACGCCGGATTCTCCGGGCGCCCTGTCCCGGCCCGACGCCGGCGCCCGCCCGCGTGACGGTCCCGGTTGACGCTTGCCGGCCCGGTGGTCTATCAGCGGCGGTGGCCGCGTCCCGCGGCGCGTCCTTGAGGATTCCCCGAACGCCGCCATATCGCTGACATGCTCGTCGACTCGCACTGCCATCTCGACTATCTCGCGCGCGACGAAGACCTCGACGCGGTGATCGCGCGTGCGCGCCGGGCCGGCGTCGGCACGCTGGTGACCATCTGCACGCGCCTGAGCGAGTTCGAGGCCGTTTACGCGATCGCCGCCCGCTACCGCGACGTCTACTGCTCGGTCGGCGTCCATCCGCACGAGGCGGACGGGGAAGGGCAGCGTTCGCCGGACCGGCTGCTCGAACTGGCGGCGCGGGACAAGGTCGTGGGGATCGGCGAGACGGGCCTCGATTACTATTACGAGCACTCCGGGAAGGCGCGCCAGCAGGCGAGCTTCCGGGCGCACATCGCGGCGGCGCGGGCGAGCGGCCTGCCGCTCATCGTGCACAGCCGCGACGCCGACGACGATACCGTGGCGCTGCTGCGCGAAGGGCATGCCGAGGGCCCGTTCCCCGGCCTGATCCACTGCTTCACGGCGGGCCCGGAGCTCGCCCGCGCGGCGCTCGACATGGGGCTCTACATCTCGGTCGCCGGGATCGTCACCTTCAAGAACGCAGAGGGGCTGCGCGACACCTTGCGCGCCGTGCCGGCGGAGCGCCTGCTGGTCGAGACCGACTCGCCGTACCTCGCGCCGGTGCCGAAACGCGGCAAGCGGAACGAGCCGGCCTATGTCGTCCACACGCTGGCCGCGTTGGCCGAGCTGAAGGGAATGCCCGCCGAGGAGATGGAGCGCATCAGCACCGACAACATGTTCCGCTTGTTCGCCAAGGCGGCGCGCCCCGCCGCGGACGGCTAGCCGCATGCAGGCGACGATCCTGGGCTGCGGCGGTTCGGGCGGCGTGCCGCTGGCCGACGGCACGCCCGGCGGCCATTGGGGCGCATGCGATCCGGGCAATCCGAAGAACCGCCGGCGGCGGGTTTCGATCCTGTTGCGCCAGGGCTCGACCGCCTGCCTGGTCGATACCTCGCCGGACCTGCGGCTGCAGATCCTGGACTCGGCCATCGACCGTCTCGACGCCGTGTTCTTCACCCACGCGCATTCGGACCATGCCCACGGGCTGGACGATCTGCGGGCGCTGGTCTACCGCAAGGGTGCGCCGATCGACGCCTACATGGACGAGAAGACGCGGGCGACGCTGACCCGGAGCTTCGGCTACGCCTTCGCCTCGAGCCACGCTCCGCACAGCCTCTATCCGCCCTTGCTGAACGACCGCCTGATCGGCGACGGCTGCCGGATCGGGCCGTTCGCGGTGACGGCGTTCGCCCAGGGGCATGGCGACGACACGACGCTCGGCTACCGCTTCGGGCCGGTGGCGTATTCGACCGACGTGGTGTCGCTCGACGAGGCCGCGTTCGCCGCGCTGGAGGGCGTGTCTCTGTGGATCGTCGACTGCCTGCGCGAGAATCCGCATCCGACCCATTCCTGGCTCGAGCAGACCCTGCAGTGGATCGCGCGCGTGCGGCCGCGCCGCGCCGTGCTGACTCACATGAACCACCAGACCGATTACGCCGCTTTGCTGGCGCGGTGTCCGCCGGGCGTCGAGCCGGGCTACGACGGCATGACGATCGACGTCGAGGATGCGGAATGAGCGCCCCGCCTGGGAGGCTTGAAATTTTCCATAATATATATTATGCGCGGTTTTCTATGAGGCGAGATTTCAGCCCACCCTGCTTAAACCCCTGAAAAAAGGACGATTTGCGATGCCTGCGATGCCCCGACCCCTTGCTCCCTTTCTTGCGGAAGTCCGGCAAACCTTCGCGCGGCGCAGCGAAGCCGCGGCCGCCGACGTCGTCGCGCTGCTCGACGGATTGGGCCGGTCGGCCGCGGCGGGTCCGGTTCCGGCCGACCAGCCGGTGTGCGCACTGATGCCGGCCGCGCTCGCGCGCGCCACGGCGGAAACCGCCGAGCTGGTCGCACGCGTCGTCGACCTGGCGCCGGCGCTCGCCTGGGAACGCGCGCCCGCCGACGAGACGCCCGCGGAATACTACAAGGGCCACGCCTACTGCATGATTGCCGGCAACGGCGGGTTCCTGCCGTCCGACCGCTTCATGCTGGGGCTGTTCCTGATCGCTCCGGGCGTGTTCTACCCGAACCACGCCCACGCGGCGGACGAGGTCTATTACGTCCTCGGCGGGCGCGCGGAGTGGCAGATCGCAGGCGGCGCCTTCGAGGCCGAAGGGCCCGGCGGGCTGGTCGCCATGCCGTCGATGACGCCGCACGCGCTGCGCACCGGCGCCGACCCGGTGCTCATCCTATGGGCCTGGTACGGCGATCCGCACGGATCCTTCGTCTACCTGACGGATTAGGTGAAGTCCGGCGGGATAAATTCCGTGAAAACAGCTAGATATATTTAAAGTCTTGAGCCGCTGCCTCAAGTCTTGACGCCGAGCTCGTCGAGCCGCTTGGTCGCCCATTCGTGCCCCCGCGCCGCGGCGCGGCGGAACCAGCGCACCGCCTCGTCCATGTCCTTGGCGACGCCCCAGCCGTTCTCGTACATCTGGCCCATGTTGTATTCGGCGTAGCTGTCGTATTTCTCGGCCGCCTTGCGGAACCAGCGCAGCGCCTCGCCGTAGCTCTGCGGCACGCCCCAGCCCTGGCGGTACATGTAGCCGAGATCGTTCATGGCGTTGATGTGGCCCTGCTCGGCCGCCCGGCGGTACCAGGCGACGGCCTCGGCATTGTCCGCTTCGGTGCCCTCGCCCTTCTCATACATCCAGCCGAGCCGGTTCTGCGCCGCGGCATGGCCGAGCTCGGCCGCGCGCCGATAGTTGCGCAGCGCCAAGGCGTAATTCTTGCGCACGCCCTGGCCGTAGTAATAGCGCTCGCCCTTCTCGTAGAACTCCTCGGCGTTGCCGGCGTTGCCGCCCGACAGCCAGGAGAACAGAGGATTGCCGCGGCGCTTGACGCTCGGCTCGCTGTCGAGCGCTTCCTCCTCGGTCGGGCCGTCGTCGCTCTCCGCCTCTTCCCGCCCCGCTGCCTCCTTCGGGAGCCCGAGAACCGGTCGCGCTGCCGCCGGCTGCTTCGGCGCTTCCTCGGTCGACGGAGCGCCCGCAACGGGCCGCGGCGTGGCGGCCGGGTTCGTCTCCGTCGATGCCCGATCGCGATCGCGGCTGGAAAACGGCTTCGACCATGCCGGATGCTGCTTGGTCTCGGCCCCCTGCGGCGGCGCGACGTCCGGCTCCTCGGCCTGCGCCGTGCCGGACGAGTCCGCCGCGGTGCGGCGCAGCGCCGCGCGCAAGCCGATCGGGCCGGCCGTGGCGGGCACTGGCTGTGCCTCGGGCGGTGCCTCGGGCGCGCCTTCCTGGTCGGCATCGCCGACCGCGGCCGCCTCCGGCGCTGCGGGCGCCGCCTCCTCGGGCTCGCTCTCAGCGGCCTCGGCGGCAGTCTCCGCCGCTTCGGCAGCCGCGGCGTCGCCGGCTTTTTCCTCGGCCGGCGCCGGGGCGGGCGTCTCCGAAGCCGCCGGCGTCTTTTCCCGCGACCGGCTGATCACGAGGCTGAGCGGCACAGAGCGGGCGCGCGCCTTGGTCTCCTCGTCGGCGCCGATGCCGGTCGCCACCACGGAGACCCGCATGCGGCCCTCGAGCCGCTGATCGAAGGTCGAGCCGAAGATGATGTTGGCCTCGGGGTCGACCTCGTCGCGGATCCGGTTGGCCGCCTGATCGACCTCGAACAGCGTCATGTCGAGGCCGCCGGTGATGTTGATGAGCACGCCGCGCGCGCCCTTCATCGAGATCTCGTCGAGCAGCGGGTTGTTGATCGCGGCCTCGGCGGCGGCGGTGGCCCGCCCGTCGCTGTCGGCCTCGCCGGTGCCCATGATGGCCTTGCCCATCTCGGTCATCACCGTGCGGATGTCGGCGAAGTCGAGGTTGATCAGGCCCGGCATGACCATCAGGTCGGTCACGCCGCGCACGCCGGCATTGAGCACGTCGTCGGCCATCTTGAAGGCGTCGGCGAAGGTGGTCTTCTCGTTGGCGACGCGGAACAGGTTCTGGTTCGGGATGATGATCAGGGTGTCGACGTACTCGGTCAGCTCCTGGATGCCTTGTTCGGCCAAGCGCATGCGCTGCACGCCCTCGAAGTGAAACGGCTTGGTCACCACACCGACCGTGAGGATGCCGGCCTCGCGCGCCGCGCGGGCGATCACCGAGGCGCCGCCGGTGCCGGTGCCACCGCCCATGCCGGCGGTGATGAAGGCCATGTTGGCGCCTTCGAGATGGGCGACGATGTCGTCGAGCGCCTCTTCCGCGGCGGCCCGTCCGACGTCGGGGCGGGCGCCGGCGCCCAGGCCGCGCGTCAGGCTGCGGCCCATCTGGACGCAGGTCTCGCAGAGGGACTGCGCGATCGCTTGCGCGTCGGTGTTCGCGACCACGAACTCGACCCCGGCCAGCTCGCTGCGGATCATGTTGTTCACTGCATTGCCGCCGGCACCGCCCACGCCGATGACCACAATTCGCGGGCCGTTCACGTTCTCCATGGCAGTGCTGTCGGGTGTGTCGTTCATATGTCGGCCTGGCCCCATGCAATCCAGAATTCGGCACCGCCGCAGCGCGGCCCCTCGACAAATCCCGGTACGCCCCCGCGACCCGAATCCGGTGCCTTTGAACCTAAAGCGGGGCGTGAACGCGCGCAACAGATTCCGCCTGCCGGGCCGCTCGGCGGAAGGCCAAAATACTGAAAGAACACAGGCTTGCCGCACGGCGTTGCTCGGCTATGCTCGCCGGCATGCCGCGCCGCTCCGAGTCCGCTCCCGCCCCCGCTTCCGCGCCCGCCAGGGCCATCGACCGCCTGCTCGCGATCATGGCGCGCCTGCGCGATCCCGACGGCGGCTGTCCCTGGGACCTCGAGCAGGATTTCCGCAGCATCGCGCCCTACACCATCGAGGAGGCCTACGAGGTCGCCGAGGCGATCGAGCAGGACGACCGCGACGCGCTGCGCGACGAGCTGGGCGACCTGCTGCTGCAGGTGGTCTACCACGCGCGCATGGCCGAGGAGGACGGCGACTTCGACTTCGAGGCGGTGGCGCGCGGCATCGCCGACAAGATGGTGCGCCGCCATCCCCACGTCTTCGGCGCCGAGGAGGTCGCCTCGGCCGCGGCGCAGACCCAGGCCTGGGAGGACCACAAGGCGGCCGAGCGCGCAGCCCGCGCGGCAGCGCGCGGCGAACGGCCCAGCGTGCTCGACGGGGTGAGCGCCGCCCTGCCCGGCCTGACGCGCGCGGTCAAGCTGCAGCGCCGCGCAGCGCGGGTCGGCTTCGACTGGCCCGAGCCGCGTCAGGTGCTCGACAAGATCGAGGAGGAGATCGGCGAGCTGCGCCAAGAGCTCGACGCCGGCGCGCCGCCGGAGCGGGTCGAGGACGAGCTCGGCGACCTGCTGTTCGCGCTGGCCAACCTAGCGCGCCACCTGGAGGTCGACCCCGAGGCGGCGCTGCGGCGCTGCAACGCCAAATTCGAGCGCCGCTTCCGCAAGGTCGAGGCGCGCTTCGCCGCCGAGGGGCGCGACTTGGATACGGTCGGCCTAGAGGCGATGGAAGACGCCTGGCAGGCGGCCAAGACGACCGAAGGCTGAAGACGCGCCCGCCGCCTCAGTCGTGCGTCAGCAGGTGCATCAGGCTGGAGGTGTCCCAGCGGCGGCCGCCGCGCGCCTGCACCTGGGCATAGAACTGGTCGACCAGCGCCGTCACCGGCAGGCGCGCGCCGTTGCGCTCGCGTTCGGCGAGGCAGATGCCGAGGTCCTTGCGCATCCAGTCGACCGCGAAGCCGAAGTCGTACTTGTCCTCGCACATGGTCGAGGCGCGGTTCTCCATCTGCCACGAGCCGGCGGCGCCCTTGGAGATCACGTCGATCACCTTCGCCATGTCGAGCCCGGCCCGCTTGCCGAAATTCATGCCTTCGGACAGGCCCTGGACCAGGCCGGCGATGCAGATCTGGTTGACCATCTTGGTGAGCTGGCCGGCGCCCGCCTCGCCCAGCAGGGTGCAGGCCCGGGCATAGCAGTCGATGACCGGCTTGGCGCTGTCGAAGGGCCCCTGCTCGCCGCCGCACATGACGGTGAGCACGCCGTTCTCGGCCCCCGCCTGCCCGCCCGAGACCGGCGCGTCGATGAAGCCGACGCCCTTGTCCTTGGCCTGCGCGAAGATCTCGCGCGCCAGGTCGGCCGAGGCGGTCGTGTGGTCGACCAGGATCTGGCCTTTGCCGAGCACCGCCAGCGCGCCGTCGTCGCCGAAGGTGACGGCGCGCACGTCGTCGTCGTTGCCGACCATGGTGAAGGCGATGTCGGCGCCCTCCGCCGCGGCGCGCGGCGTCTTGGCCAGGCTGCCGCCGAACTCCGAAACCCACTTCTCCGCCTTCGCGGTGGTGCGGTTGTAGACGGTGACGTCGTGGCCGCCCTTGGTCTTGAGGTGTCCCGCCATGGGATAGCCCATGACGCCGAGGCCGATAAAGGCGATCTTGCTCATCGTTTCTGCCTGTGTCCTCTGTTCCGGAGTCTGTGAACGGCCGCCGTCGGACGGACGGCGGGCGGTGCCGGACGGGCCGGCGGCGAAGGCGCGCTAAGATTCCGCATCGCCCCCGCCCGCGTCAAGGCGGCCCCCGCCCCTGGCCCCAAATTCGGCGGGCAACTGGCTCTGTTCAGTCACTGCACCCACGTTAGAATCGGCGGCGAATTCCACGCAACGCGGCGCGCGCGGGCCTCGGGCCGCCGCGCCGCGTCGCACGCCGAGCGCGCGCTCGGCACCCCCTTCGTCTCAACGAGTCTCTCGGGAGGACCGGCGGCATGACCCGTATGACACCCAGCGAAGCCTTCGTCGAAACCCTGGCGGCGCACGGCGTCAAGAACGTCTTCGGCATCGTCGGCTCGGCCTACATGGACGCGCTCGACATCTTCCCGGCGGCCGGCATCCGCTTCATTCCGACCGTACACGAACAGGGCAGCGCCCACATGGCGGACGGCTATTCCCGCGTCAGCGGGCGCCAGGGTGTCTGCATCGGCCAGAACGGCCCCGGCATCACCAACTTCGTCACCGCCATCGCGGCCGCCTACTGGGCCCATTCGCCGGTCGTCGCGATCACGCCGGAGACCGGCTCCGGCACCATCGGCCTGGGCGGCTTCCAGGAGACCGAGCAGCTGCCGATCTTCTCCAAGATCACCAAGTACCAGGCCCACGTGACCGGGCCGCAGCGCATGGCCGAGCTCACCGGACGCTGCTTCGACATGGCGCTCGCCGAGCGCGGCCCGACGCAGCTCAACATCCCCCGCGACCACTTCTACGGCGAGGTCGACGTCGATATCCCGCAGCCGCGCTTCGTCGAGCGCGGGCCCGGCGGCGAGCAGAGCCTGGACGACGCGGCGGCCCTGCTGGCGCAGGCCAAGTTCCCCGTCATCGTCTCCGGCGGCGGCGTCATCATGTCGGACGGTGTCGAGGACTGCGTCGCGCTGGCCGAGCACCTCAACGCGCCGGTGGTCAACAGCTACCTGCACAACGACAGCTTCCCGGCCAAGCACCCCCTGTGGTGCGGGCCGCTCGGCTATCAGGGCTCCAAGGCGGGCATGAAGCTGATCGCGCAGGCCGACGTCGTGCTGGCGCTCGGCACCCGCCTCGGGCCGTTCGGCACGCTGCCGCAGCACGGCATCGACTACTGGCCGCGCAAGGCGAAGATCATCCAGGTCGATTCCGATCACCGCATGCTGGGCCTGGTCAAGCAGATCTCGGTCGGCGTGTGCGGCGACGCCAAGGCGGCGGCCAAGGCGATCCTGCACCGCCTCGGCAACCGCGAGATGGCGTGCCGCGCCAACGCCGACGAGCGCCTGGCCGAGATCAAGCGGCAGAAGGACGAATGGGAGGCCGAGCTCGATCGCTGGACCCACGAGGTCGACGACTGGAGCCTGCAGGTCGCCAAGGACAGCGGCCTGATTCACCCGCGCCAGATGCTGCGGGCGTTCGAGCGCGCCCTGCCCGAGAACGCCATGGTGTCGACCGACATCGGCAACATCTGCTCGGTCAGCAACAGCTACCTGCGCTTCCAGCACGCCAAGAGCTTCTTCGCCGCGATGAGCTTCGGCAACTGCGGCTACGCCTTCCCGACCATCATCGGCGCCAAGGTCGCGGCGCCCGACCGCCCGGCGGTCGCCTACGTCGGCGACGGCGCCTGGGGCATGAGCTTCGGCGAGATTCTGACCTGCGTGCGCGAAAGCATCCCGGTCACCGCCGTGGTGTTCAACAACGGCCAGTGGGGCGCCGAGAAGAAGAACCAGGTCGACTTCTACGCCACCCGCTTCCTCGGCGTGAACCTGGAGAACCCGAGCTTCGCCGGCATCGCCCGCGCGATGGGCGCCGAGGGCGTCACCGTCACCGAGCTCGACCAGGCCGGCGAGGCGCTGCAAAAGGCCTGCGACGCGCAGAGCCAGGGCAAGACGACCATCGTCGAGGTCATGGTGACCAAGGAGCTCGGCGACCCGTTCCGGCGCGACGCGCTCAAGAAGCCGGTGCGCCTGCTCGCCAAGTACAAGGACTACACCGTCGCCTGATCGCCGGTCCGATCGGGCCGCGGCGGGCGCCGGGGTGACCTCCCTCCCGGCGCCCGCGTCCGCTTCGGCGATGACCGGCCCGGCATGAGCGGCCCAGTATGAGCGGCCCGGCATGAGCGGCCCGCCCTTCGCCGCCCTCCCCGCCGCGCTGGGCCTGACTCCGGCGACGCTCGCCTTCGCCCTCGCGGTGGTGCTGCTGGCTGCGATCGTGCGCGGCTACAGCGGCTTCGGCTTCTCCGCCATCGTGGTCACGGGGCTCACGCTGGCGCTGCCGCCGGCCGAGGTGGTGCCGGTCGCGCTGCTGCTCGAGATCGCCGCCAGCTTCGGCATGCTGCGCGGCGTCTGGGCCGCGATCTCCTGGCGCCTGGTGCGCTGGCTGATGCTCGGCGCGGCGCTCGGCATGCCGGCCGGCTTCCTGCTGCTCGGCGCCGTGCCGGCGGACGCGATGCGCGCCGTCATCTCGGCATCGGTGCTGGCGTTCAGCCTGCTCCTCTGGCGCGGCTTCCGGCTGCGCGGCGCGCCCGGCGGCGCCGGCACCTTCGCAACCGGCGTGGCCTCCGGCGTCGCCAACGGCAGCGCGGCGATCGGCGGCCTGCCGGTGGTGCTGTTCCTGCTGTCGAGCGCCACCGCGGCGGCGATGACGCGCGCCACGCTGATCTTCTATTTCATGGTCGGCGACGTCTACGGCACGGCGGTCGCCTGGGCCAACGGACTGGTCGTCGGACAGACCCTGGCGCGCGCCGCGGTCCTCCTGCTGCCGCTCTTCCTCGGCATCGCGCTCGGCAACCGGCGCTTCCTCCGGAGCCCGCCGGAGACCTTCCGCCGCCCGGCGCTGCTGCTGCTCATGGCGCTCGCCGCGCTTGGCCTGCTGCGTGCGGCCGTGTTTTAACGGGGGAAGAGACGACGGAGACGCCATGAGCGACGCCATCCTGGTCCTCAACGCCGGCTCGTCGAGCCTCAAGTTCGCGCTGTTCGGCCTGCCGCTCGCGGGCGACGCGCGGCTGCGCGGGCAGATCGAGGGGATCGGCCGCCGCCCGCGCTTCCTGCTCCGCGACGCCAGCGCCGCGAAGGCCGCGCCGCCGCCGGACGCGGCGCTCGACGCGGTCGGCGATCACGCCGCCGCGCTCGACCTGCTGCTCGACTGGCTGCCGCGCGCCGCGGCGGGCGCCGAGCTGGCCGCGGCCGGCCACCGCGTGGTGCACGGCGGCACCCGCTTCACCGCGCCGCTGCGCGTCACGCCGGAGGCGGTCGCGGCCCTGGCGGCGCTCGGGCCGCTGGCGCCGCACCACCAGCCGCACAACGTGGCGGCGATCCGCGCGCTCGCCGCCCGGCGCCCCGATTTGCCGCAGGTCGCCTGCTTCGACACCGCGTTCCACGCGACGCAGCCGGCCGAGGCGACCACCCTGCCGCTGCCGGCGGAGCTGCGCGCCAAGGGTCTGCGCCGCTACGGCTTCCACGGCCTGTCCTACGAATACGTGAGCGGCGCGCTGGCCGAGGCCGTGGCGCCCGAGCCGGCGCCGGCGCGCGCGGTGATCGCCCACCTCGGCAACGGCGCCAGCCTCTGCGCCGTGAAGGACGGGCTGAGCGTCGCCACCACCATGGGCTTCTCGACGCTCGACGGCCTCATCATGGGGACGCGCTGCGGCAGCCTCGACCCCGGCGTGCTACTGCACCTGATGACGGCCGAGGGCTACGACGCGGCCGCCCTGACCGAGCTGCTGTACGACCGTTCGGGGTTACTGGCGCTGTCGGGCGAGAGTGCCGACATGCGCCGGCTGCTCGCTAGCGAGCGGCCCGCGGCGCGCCAGGCGGTCGCGATCTACTGCTATCGCATCGTGCGCGAGATCGGCGCGCT
>Ga0102952_1000532_pt1 | contig 14023 bp, 13 predicted proteins | sample SalPon2A_C_D1_MG_FD_78506 | JGI IMG/M metagenome (GOLD analysis project Ga0102952, IMG submission 78506) | Soil microbial communities from South San Francisco under conditions of wetland restoration - Salt Pond MetaG R2A_C_D1_MG | ecosystem: Environmental > Terrestrial > Soil > Wetlands | place... | reverse complement strand
GCGTGCCGGAGACGACCGTCGCCTTGCCGGCCTGGAACAGGTCCATCCGCGCGTCGGGAAACATGTGCTCCAGCTCCTCGTCGAGGCGCGAGAGGTCGACCTCGACGTCCACCCGGATTTTGTGCGTGTTGCCCGACGAGCCCCACATCAACAAGTCGGTGACGCCGGGGGCCGTGCCGCTGACCTGGACCAGGTCCGGCGAGAGCACCTGCACGTCGGCCACCGACGGATCGGTCAACGAGGCGCCGGAGACGGCCCAGGGCGTGGGGAAGTGCGCGGATCGCCCGACGTAGACGGTCACCGTCTCGGCCTCTTCGATCGCCCGCAGGCCGAGCGTCCTCAGCACCTCGCCGGCGACCGAGCCGTCACTGAGCGCCGCCAGGGCTCCCAGCGCGCAGATCGGCAGAACGAGCCACGCCGTCTTCCGCTTCCTGGTCCTCATCGCTGCCCCTCTTCCGTGTCCGGAACTTCGCCGTCCTCGAGCTGGAACGTGCGCAGCTCGCTCTTCGGTCCGCGCAGGACCGTGGTCTGCCACACCGGCGCGCCGGTGGTCTCGCGGTCGAGCTCGCGCTGCGCCTCGCTGCGCTCCCGCTCCGCGTCCAGGCGGTCGCGCTCGAGCTGTTGCTGCGCGATCAAGAGCTCCTGGCGAGCCTTCTCGATGGAGAAGCGCTCCTTGTCGCGGGCGTTGGCCGCCAGGCGCGAGAGTGTCGGCGACAGCTGCTCCAGCCACGCGCCGTCGGACTCGATCGAGCTCTCGTCCATCGGGTTGCGCAAGGTCAGCGACACGTCACCCGTGTGCATCGCCAGCTTGAGCACCTCGGCCTCGTGCGGATCGACCAGCAGGGTCACCGTCGGTCGACCGTTGCCCAGCAGTCCCTCGCCCTCGGTATCCTGCTCCGGCGAGACGAAGGTCCGGTTGCCCACCGCGAGCACGATCACCCGCTGCAGCAGCGTCACCGAGGTCGGCTGAACGGGCTCGCCCTCGCCGCGCCGCACGTCCAGCGACGCGAGCACGTCGCAGACGCTGCCCGGGTAGAGCAGGTTCTCCAGGCCCATGTCGTCGTGGAGCGAGATGCTGACCGCGCGCATGCCCGGCCGCATCGCCGAGACGAGGTGGATGGCCGACCCCTCGCGCGCCAGGTAGGCGTCGGTGAAGGCCTGGCCCTCGGTCAGCTGGGCGCGCAACACCTTGCCCACGACCTGCACCGGGTCGGAGAACGAACCCTGGGGCGCGCTCCGCCGGTCGACCTGGCGCACACGGACGCTCTCGGCGGTGACGATCGACATCGGCGCGAGGTCGCGGGCGGCCACCAGGATGGGGCGCACCTCGAACTCGCCGTCCGCCAGCGCGGGCCCGGCGTTGCTCTCGGCGTGAACGGAGGTCTGCAGCGAGGCCACCAGCACCGCCGCGGCGACGGCCGCCACGATGCCCATGGCGAACAGTCCGACGATCGACCACTTCATGACAGCTCCCTCGAGGTCACAGCGGACCTTCCTTGATCATGGTCACCTCCGCGTGGAGGTCGGCCGGAACGGGGACCAGCGTGAATCCGAACAGCTCGATGCCGTTCTTGTAGGGCACGGTCACGGTGACGCTGAACGGCGCGCCCTGGCTCAACGCCTGCGAGGAGACGTCGGGCGGCACGATGTCGACGGTGTAGTTGCTGCCGGCGAGGTTGGCGCCGGTCATCAGCGTCTGGATCGTGCTCAGCACGGCCGGCGACGTACCGCCTTCGGTCGCGCCGACGCGCGCTCCCTGCCGCGTCGCGTTGTGGATCTCGCTGGAGCGCAGGAACATCCACCCGTACTCGATCATCCCGAACATCAGGTAGAACAGCAGCGGCAGGAAGAGCGCCGCCTCGACGGCCAGCGACGCCCGGCGCGGGCGCGCGGTCCGCGAGTTCTCCAAGCCGATCGGCGCGCTCATCAGCGCACCCCCCACGCCCAGAGCGTCGCCGCGGCGACGCAGCCGAGGAAGATCGCCAGGCCGTAGGGCATCTTCTGGCCGTCGTCCGCGGAGGAGACGAGGTCCCGCACGTCGTGCCAGGAGCCGACGCCGACGCCGGGCAGCAGCGCGCCGCGGGCGATGCTCGCGACGTTCGCCAGCGCCGTCTCGAGCCGCCGCCGCCGCGCCGCGAAGGCCAGCGCCAACACGACGCCCGACAGAGAGACCGCGAGCAGCGCCAGCGCTCCCGTCCGCAGACCCAGGCAGGCGCCGACCCCGGCCATCAGCTTCGCGTCCCCGGCCCCGCCGCCGCCGACGGCGAACAGGACCGCGAACGGAGAGGCCACGACCACCCCGGCTAGCGCCGCCTCCCCCACGCCTCCCCAGCCCCCCACGGCAGCGGCTGAGGTGAGCCCCGCGACGACCAGCGGCGCGGTCAGGAGATTGGGGATCAGGCGCCAACGAGCATCCACCAGTGCGGCGATGAACGTCACTCCCAGGACCAAGGTCCAGGGCAGGAGCGGCAAGGGGTGGTCGAGGAGCATGGCTCTCCGGGGGGGCGGGTCCTCGGCCGCGGCGCCGGAGCGGACCGCACGCCGCGAGGACCGAGCACGAGCCCTGTCGACCTACGCTCCGAGGTCCGTCTGCAGGGTCTGGAAGCGGCCCTGGACCCAGCTCCCGATCGCGACGACGACGGCGACGAGTCCGGACACGATCAGGCCGGCGATGATGGCGTACTCGACGGTCTCGAGGCCGCGCTCATCGTCGAGGAAGCGCTTGATGAGCTTCATCGGATTGGAATCTCCTTGAGAGGTGATGAGGGTGCGTTCCGCAGCTCTGCGACGATCGCCGCTGGGCGAACGGGGAGGCGCGAAGGGGACAATGGTTCGCAGCCGACTCCGCGTGCCATCGCCCGCCGGGGTGAACTTCCACGGAAAAACTGGCCCCGCACTCGCCCGCGCTGCGGAACCGGGACATGGAGGTCCCGAGGCGGGACGCCTCCCCGATGAAGGACCGCCCTACAGCCAGCCGCCCGGCGCCCCACGCGCCCCACGACCCCGGGGGCGAGCGCGGGACCCGGGGTGCCATCGCCGTCTACGTGGCGCTGCTGGCGGTGCTGCTGATCGGCTTCGTCGGCCTGGCGATCGATTCGGCGCACATCGTGCGCACCATGGACCAGCTGCAGGCGGCGGCGGACTCGGCCGCGCTGGCGGCGGCGTCGAAGGTCAAGAGCGACTCCCAGGCCCAGCAGTTCCAGACCACCCGCGCGCTGGCCGCGCAGATCGCCGCAGCCAACGAAGCCGCGGCGGTGCCGGTGCAACTGAACCTGAACCCGAGCAACAACCCCAACGGCGACATCGTCGTCGGGCGCTGGGACCCCGTGGCCGCCGCGTTCACTCCGACGGTGATCAATCCCGACGCGGTGCGCGTGAACGCGCGCCGGACGCCGGGCTCCGGCGGCCAGCTGAGCCTGTACTTCGGCGGGTTGTTCAACAACTCCCAGGTCTCGGTGACGCGACAAGCCACGGCCCACGTGGGACCGAGCACCGCGCCGCTCCTGTTGGTGCTCGACCCCGCGCTGGCCGGTGCCTGCTCCGTCTCCGGCGTGGCGGCCGTCGACGTCGCCGTCGGTCGGCTGCACGTCAACTCGGCCGCGAGTTGCGCGCTGGTCACCGCCGGCGCCGCCACCATCGACGCCAAGCGCGTGTTCGTCGTCGGCCAGGCGTGTCTCGGCGGCGGCAGCGTCTACCCGACGCCGAAACCCAACAGCCAGGTGGAGCCCGATCCGCTGAGCGCCCTGGTCAAGCCGACCGCCCCGCCGCAACCCTTGCCGGGGATCAGCACGCCGGGGACCTACTCGCCCGGGTACTACGAGTACATCCACCTGACCACCGGCACGACGACGCTGCTGCCCGGGACCTACATCGTCCGCGGCGCGGCCGTCGGCTCGCCGCTGCAGGGCGTGGACCTCAGCGGCGATGCGTTGCTGGTCGGCAACGACGTGCTGATCTTCGCCCGCGACGGGGGCTCGATCTCCACGCACCAGCAGGCGGGCATGGTGCTGACGCCGCTGGCCAACGGGCCCTGGCAGGGGGTGGCGCTCTCGCAGAACAAGTTCTCCAAGCTCCCCTGCGTGATCGAGGGCACCGGCAAGTTCCAGGTGGAGGGCACGATCTACATCCCCGGTGCGGCCGTCGAGCTGCGCCAAAACCCCGCCCCCTCGACGGGCACCAGCGAACGCGAGATCGGCCGCCTGATCAGCAAGACCTTCACCGCCGAGGACACGAGCCGCCTGCGAATCACCGGGCTGGGGGTTCCCCCCTCCGTCGTTTCGGAGTACGCCTACCTCGTCGAGTAGCCCGGGGCCGCCCGGTCGCGGGGGCACCGAGTCCATGGAAGCGCGGGAACGAACGGGGCGGCGGCTGGCCTTCGCCGCGGTGGCGGCGCTGCTGCTGGCGGGCCTGACGCAGAACGGGTTCGTCGATCCGGACCTGTGGCACGAGTTGGCGCTGGCGCGGGAGGCCTGGCACGTGGGCGGCCTGCCGCTGCGGGACGATTTCGCCTTCACCCCCACCGTGGTTCCCGTGGTGCACCACGAATGGGGCACCGGGGCGCTGCTGTGGGCGGTGGTCTCCGCCTTCGGCGGCGCGGGCCTGCTGGTCGTTCGCTACCTGCTCGTCGCCGCGCTCGCGCTGCTAGCCTGGCGCGCGGCACGGCGACGCGGCGCGCACTGGACCGGCTTCGCGGTGCTGGCGCCGGTCGCCGTCGTGCTGTCGTGGTTCGGCTTCTCCACGGTCCGCGCGCAGATGTTCACGCTGGTGATGTGCGCCTGGTTGCTGCTGGCCCTCGGTCGCGACCGCGACGGGGATCGCCGCTGGATCCCGGCCTGGCTCGTCGGGCACGTGATCTGGGTCAACCTCCACGCGGGCTTCGTCGTCGGACTGATCTGGGTACTCGCCCACGGGACCGAGGAGTTCCTGCGGCACCGTCCGTGGCGGCACCTGGCCGGCGTCGCGCTGGCCATGGCGGCGCTGGTGCTGGTCAATCCGTACGGCACCGCCTACGTGTCGTACCTCGGTCGAGCGCTGGTCATGGACCGGCCGCTGATCACCGAGTGGGCTCCGGTCTGGGCCGCCTTCGGCCCGGTGATCGCGATCTTCGCCGTATCCTTGCTCGTCGCGGTGTACGCCGTGTGGCGGCGAGGCTGGTCCGGCGCGTCCGACGTCTTGATCCTCGCTCTCGCCGCCTACGCGGCGGCGCGCCATCAGCGACACCTCGCGCTGTACGCCGTGGCCTGGGTGGTGCTGGTGCCCTCGTGGCTCGAGCCCACGCCGCTGGGGCGCGCGGTGCGCGAGCTCTGGAGCTCGCGGCCGCGGGTCTGCTCGACGGCCGCGCTCGTCGTCGCCCTGGTCTGCTCCGGCGCGGCGTTGCGCAACCGACCGTGGGAGCTGGACGTGCCGGCCAACCCCGGGGACCACCCGCTGCTCACCTATCCGGTGGGCGCGGTGGACTACCTGCGCGAGACGGGCTTCGCCGGCAACGCGCTGACCGGTTTCGACTGGGGGGCCTACGTCAGCTTCCAGCTGTACCCCGCCGTGCGCGTCAGCATGGACGGGCGCTACGAGGTCGCCTACCCGCGGGGATCGCTGGAGGACACGCGCGCCATCTACGCGGCGGAGGAGGGTTGGCGGGAGCGGCTCGCGCGCTACGCCCCCGACGTGGTGCTGGCCCCCGCCGGGGGACGGCTCGCCGGCGGGCTCGCCGAGACCGCCGACTGGACGCGGTGCTACCGCGACGACGCGTTCGAGGTCTTCGCACGGCCCGGGCTGGGACTGCCGGTCGTGGATGCCCGAGGACGAGAGCTGGTCGGGGTCTTCCCGTGAACGCCGCCGGGAAGCGCCTGCGCCTGCTGGACGGGCACGAGTGGATCGTCGCCGCCTACGTGGTGGCGGCGCTGGTGCTGGCCCGCGTGCACGGCTTCGAGCTGGACCTCGGACTGGTGCTCGACCTCCGCCACGACCTGATCTTCCTCGACCTGGTGGTGCTGTGCTTCGCGGTCCATCTGCTCGTCGACGGCACCCGCGCGCGCCGCACCGCGAGCGACCGCCGCGCGTTCGGGCCGGCCTGGCGGGCGCGGGTGCGGCGCGAGGTCTTCACCGTCCAGCGCGCTTGGGACCTGATCCGCGCGCTGCTGCTGTTGAAACTCCTGCTGGTCGTCTACTGCAACCTCAAGCAGGCCATTTTCCGCATGCACCCCGCGCTCTTCGACGACGCGCTGCGGACGTGGGACGTGCGCCTGCACGGGGGCCTGGATCCCACCGCCCTGGCCCTCGAGTACCTGGGTCGTCCCGCCGTCGTGCGGGCCTTCGACTGCGCCTACGTCGCCTGGTACGCGATCAAGGCGCCGGTGGTGATCGCCTTCGTGCTGGTGCGCGATCGCCGCCTGCAGGTGCGGTTCTTCGCGGCCTACTTCTGCCTGTGGATCGTCGGCGGGCTGTGGGCCGTCGCGGTGCCCTCGCTGGGGCCCGTCTTCGTCCAGCCGCAGCGGTTCGCCGGCCTGGAGATGCCGATCGCGCGCGGGCTGCAGCAGGAGCTGTGGACCAGCTACGGTCGGGCGCTGGCCTCGCCCGCGGAGTACACGACCCTGATCTACGAGGGCATCGCCGCGTTCCCCAGCCTGCACGTCGCCGTGGTGGCGCTGTTCGCGTTGTTCCTCGCGCGCGTGCACCGCGGCGCGGCGCTGGCGATGGGCGCCTACACGCTGGTGATCCAGGTCGGCGCGGTGCTGCTCGGTTGGCACTACGCCGTCGACGGCTGGTTCGGTATCGCGCTGGCCCTCACGCTCTGGTGGGCGTTCGTCCCGCCGCCGCCCGTCGGGAGGGCGCGGTCGCCGGCCGAGAGCTCGTCGTCCCGGCCGGCCGCCTGAGCGCCGCTCAGTCTTCCACTGTCTCGCACTCCCCCACCGCGTAGCATCCCTTGGTCATCGCCTCGGAGATGGAGAACTCCTCCGCGGCGCGCACCGTGTCGCCCGTCGCCTCCGCCAGCACGCCGACGTTGAAGTGGGCGTCGGCCTCGGGCACGACCTGCAGGTACACGTCGAGCGCCTCGTCGGGATAGCCCAGCATGCCCAGCGCAGCGGCCATGTTCGCCCGCGCGCGGGCGTCCTCGGGCGCCAGGGACGAGGCGGCAGTGAAGCGGTCGAGCGCCTGCTCGTAGTCGCCGTTCAGGACGTGGGCCATGCCCAGGTCGTTCTGGATCACCGGGTCGTCCCGACCGTGTTCCAGCGCGCCCTCCAGCGCGTCGACGGCATCCTGGGTGCGGCCGTTGCGCAGCAGCAGTTCGGCCAGCTCGAGCTGCGCCGGCAGGAAACACGGGTCCTCGGCGATCAGCTTGCGGAGCACCAGCTCGCACTGGGCATCGCGCCCCTGGCTGGCGAGCACGCGCGACATCGCGTGCAGCGTGCGGACGCTCGGCGGGCGGTCCCCGCCGACGCCGAACTCGTCGTCCACGCCCGGGCCGACGGCGTTCGCCGACGTCGAGCAGGCACTCAGCACCGACAGCGCGGCCAGTGCGCCGACGATCAACGCCTTGGAGAGCTTCACCGGCCGCCTCCCCGGGTACCCGCGCCGACGGTCAGTCCGGAGGCGTCGATGGGCGGCGCCTCGAGCGCGTCGACGGCGTCCGCCGAGGCCAGTCCGGCTCCCCGCGGCAGGGCGTCGGTGATCTCGACGACGCCCTCGGCGACTCCCGCGACCACGAAGGCGTCGCGAACCGCGGCCACGCGCGCGGCGTAGAGCGCGTCGGAGACGCCGCCGCGGCGCACGGAGACCGTACCGCCGTAGCGTCCGTAGTGTCCGATCAGGACCTCCAGGTCCCGCGCGCCCAGGTCGGTGAGCTCGGCGGTTCCCGGGACGAATTCGTCGGCGAACAAGGTCGCCTGGCGGACGATCGCGGCGTCGCGGGCGTGGTCCTGGAACCAGGCGTTGACCCACAGGTTGTGGGCCCCTTCGGGGGCGTTCCTCATCGCGTTCTGACTTCGGCATCCACCAAGCAGCGCGAGGAGCAGCGCCGTGGCGAGCATCGGGGGCGTCTTCATCATCATCTCCGTAGCGTTCGATTCACGAGTTCCCCACGACCCTCAGCAGCTCCAGCACGGCTGGCCCGACCATCACGATCAGGAGTGCCGGGAAGATGAAGATCACCATTGGGAACAGAAGCTTCACCGACATTCTCTCGGCTGCCTCTCCCGCCTTCTGACTGCGCGTCTCCCGGAGCGTCTGCGCGAACGTGCGCAGCGCATCGACGATGCTGGCACCGAACCGATCCGACTGGATCAGCAGGGCGACCAGCGAGGAGATGTCCTCGACGCCGGTGCGTTCGGCCATGTGACGCATGGCGGTCGAACGCGGGACACCGAGGTTGATTTCGAGGTTGGTCAGCTCCATCTCGTCGGCGAAGGGCTCGCTGACGCGGCGGATCTGACGGGCGACGGAGTTCCACGCCATGTCCAGGCCCATGCCCGAGGAGACGCAGATGTCGAGCAGGTCGATCGAGTCCGGGAGATGGCTCGCGACTTCGGCCCGGCGCCGATCGCGGCGCACGGCCACGAACAGGTTGGGCAGGAAGAACAGGCTGGTCGCGCCGAGCATGATCCCGAAGAACGCGCTCGCGAATCCGTCGGTCAGCGGAATCAGCAGCAGACTGAAGGCGAACACGCCGACCACGAAGCACAGCACCTTCGCGCCGATGTAGACGTCGGCGGCGGCGCTGGAGTGGTAGCCCGCCCGGGCCAGTTCCTGGTGCATGCCGCGACTGCGGCGGCCGGCCCCCGCGCGCTCGCCGAGGCGGTGCAGCGCGCGCACCCATCCGCCGCCCGTCGTCGGCTCCCGCGGCGGCTCGACGTCGTAGTCCTGCAGCGCCCGTTGCCTGGCGAGCAGGTGCTCCCGGCGCGACGCGCGCAGCAGCAGCACGCCCCAGCCGATCGCGATCACCGCGACACCCACCGAACAGGAGAACAGGAAGACTTCCACGGCTTCAGGTCCTCGACACCGTCATGCGGTTCATCACCAGCCAGCCCAGGAGCACGCCCGCGGCGGCGACGGTCAGCAGCACCAGACCGGGGCCCGTCGCGTAGAGCGTGCTGGTGTAGTCCGGGCTGATCGCGTTCAGCAGACCGAACAGCAGGAAGGGCATCACGATCAGGATGCGCTTGGAGAACTCCGTCTGCGCGACCAGCGTGCGGAAGCGGCGGTTGAGTCGCATGCGCTCGCGGATCACCCCGGCCAGGGTTTCCATCACGTCGGCGAGGTTGCCGCCGGCCTGGATGTGGATCGCCAGCGAGGCGGCGAAGAGCTTCATGTCTCCGCTCTTGGTGCGCTCCGCCGCGCGCTGCAGCGCCTCCTGCAGACCGAGGCCCATCGCCTGTTGCTGGTTGATCTCGGCGAATACCGTGCCCACCGGAGCGGGGATCTCGCCGGCGAGGAGCTGGAACGCACCGGACAGCGGGTGACCGGCGCGCAACGCCCGCGAGCAGAGCTCCAGCGCGTCGACCAGCTGCCGCTCGAACAGGTTGTCCCGCGCCAGGATGCGCCGCTGGGTCAGCCACCAGAACGCGAGCAGCACGGCGGCGAAGACGACCACCGCCGGCGCCAGGCGGCCGCTCCACAGCGCCGTCACCGCCCCAGCCGCCGCGGCCAGGGCGAGCGCGCCGAGCAGCACGTTGCGCGCCGGGCTGCGCCATCCCGCGTCCGCGCGCAACCGCTCCAGCCGCAGGCGCAGGGTCGGCGCCGGAACTCCGGGGACGATGGTGAAGGCCTCCTCGCCCTCGTGCCACAGTCGCAGGCGCCGGCCCGCGGCCGCCGCCGAGCCGCCCTCCGCGAGCCGCGCGCGGAGTTGTTCTCGCCGCTCGCGTCGCTGCCGGGACCAGAGCATCACCGCTCCGGTCCACAGCGCCAGCACCAACCCGAAGGTCGACAGCCAGGTCACCAGCAGCGGGGTGTTCGCGGTATCGGGGAACATGGCGGGATTCAGGGGCGCTTGCGGGACCAGGTGGAGGCGGGCAGGACGACGCCCTCGGCGCGCATGCGCTCCAGCAGCCGCGGACGGATTCCGCACGGCGCGAAACTCCCGCTGGCGTGACCCTCCGCGTCGATGCCCGTCTGCTCGAAGCGGAAGATGTCCTGGATCAGGATGACGTCGTGCTCGATGCCGACGATCTCGGAGACGGAGAGCACCTTGCGGCGCCCGCCGGTGAGCCGGGCGAGGTGGATCAGCAGGTCGAGCGTCGAAGCCATCTGATCGCGCAGTACCTGGATCGGGAACTGCAAGCCGGCCATGCTGGCCATGTTCTCCACTCGCCGCAGCGCGTCCCGGGCGCTGTTCGCGTGGACCGTGGTCATCGATCCCTCGTGACCGGTGTTCATCGCCTGGAGCATGTCCAGCGTTTCGCTGCCGCGAACCTCACCGACGATGATCCGGTCGGGCCGCATGCGCAGCGTGTTGCGCAGGAGGTCGCGCTGGGTCACCTCGCCCTTGCCCTCGATGTTCGGCGGTCGCGTCTCCAGCGAGACGACGTGCTCGCGCTGCAGCCGCAGCTCGGCCGCGTCCTCGATGGTGACCACGCGCTCCTGCTCGGGGATCCACTTGGAGAGCACGTTGAGCAGCGTCGTCTTGCCCGAGCCTGTCCCGCCGGAGATCAGGATGTTCATCCGGCAGCGGACCGCCGCCTCGAGGAACCCAGCCATCTCGCGGTTCCAGGTCCCCAGCTCGACCAGGCGTTCGGCCTCGATCGGCACGGTGGCGAAGCGGCGCACGCTCATCACCGGACCCTGCAGCGCGAGCGGTGGAATGATCGCGTTGATCCGCGAGCCGTCCTGCAGCCGCGCGTCGAGCATCGGCGAGCTCTCATCGATCCGCCGGCCGACGGAGGCGGCGATGCGCTGGATGACCTGCAGCAGGTGGGCCTCGTCGCGGAAGCGAGCCGCCGACGGTTCCAGCCGGCCCGCGCGCTCGACGAAGATCTGGGTCGGGCCGTTGACCAGGATGTCGGAGACGCTGTCGTCGCGCATCAGCTCCTCGATCGGACCGAGGCCGAAGATGTCGTCCAGCACCTCGCCGAGCAGCTCCTGCTTCTGGGCGAAGGTCAGCGGGGTGCGCGAAGCGGTGAGCAGCGCGTCCACCCGGCGCGAGCACTCCTCGCGCAACTCCTCCGGCGCCATGCGCTGGGCCACGACCAGATCCAGCGACTCCATCAGGCGCGCGCGCACACGGGCCTTCAGCTCGTGGCGTTGCGCCTCGTCGCCGGCGAGGTCGCCGCCCGAACGACGTCCACCAACGGTGCCCATCATCCCCGCCCCCGCCGCTTGGCCAGCAGCTCCACGAGCTGCTGCAGGTCCCGCCGCATCGGGGAGCGCGGCGCCACCACGGCCAGCGGCTGCCCGTAGTTCACCGAGCGGATCGCGGCGTCGTAGTCGTTCGCCACCGCGTGCACGTGCACGCCGCCCAGGGCGTCGCGCGCGTCCTCCAGGCTGAGCAGCTTGCCCTGTCCGCGCGTCGCGATGCGATTGGCGACCGGCAGGATGCGGTCCGCCGGCACGCCCCGTCCGGTCAGCGAACGGATCAGCGCTCGGGCGCCGCGCACGTCGATCACCGAGAGCTCGAAGACGACCAGGGTCAGGTCGCTCGCGGCGGCCAGCGCGGCGGCCCGGTCGCGCGGCTGGCGGGGAGCGTCGATCACCGTGTGCGCGTAGGCCTCCCGACAGACGGCGAGCAGGGAGTCCAGCTGGTCGAAGTCCGCGAGCTCCACGGGGTCGGCGGCATCGACGCTGGCCGGGCTGGCGAGCACGTGCAGGTCGTCGAGGTAGACGGCCGCGGTGGAGCCGACGAGCTGCGAGTCGATCGTGCCGCGGTGGGCGAGCAAGTCGGCCACCCCGTACTCCGCGCGCAGTCCCAGGTAGGCCGCCAGCGCTCCGTAGTCCAGGTCCAGGTCGATCAGCATGACCGTGCGCTTGGAAGCCAACCGGAGCTCGTCGGCGAGGTTGACGGCGATGGTCGTCCCGCCGCAACCGCCGCTGGCGGTCATCACGCAGACCACGTCGCCGTCCGGCGTCGGCGCCGCGCCCACGTCGACCAGCATGCGGTGGAGCACGACGACCAGGTCCTCGGCGATGGCACTCTTCTGCAGGCAGTGGCGCACGCCGATCTGCATCGCCTCGAGCACGACCTCGTTCTCGTAGCGCTCCACCAGCAGGACGAAGCGCGTGTCCGGGAAGCGGCGCACGATCGGTCCGAGACCGCTGAGGAAGGACATCGGCTGCGGGTCGACGTCGATCATCGCGACCGGCGGTGCGGGCATGCCCTCGAGCGGGCGCACCAGATCCTTGAGCGTGCGGCAGGGGCGAACGCGTCCGCCGATGCGCGCGTCGCCCTCGACCGCGAGGGTGACGGCGCGCTCGACCTCCTGGTCCTGGGTCAGGACCAGCAGCTCGTTGGACTCGATCGCCTGCGACGTCATTCGGGTGCGGCCTCCGCGGAGGCGTCCGGTGCCTCGATGGGCCGCGGCCCGCGAGCGCGCACCGGACCCTGCCCGTAGCTGGCCCAGGCTCCGGGGCCGCGCAGGCGATCGAGACCGCGGTCGGACAGCAGCTCCCGGGTGTCCGGCGAGATGCGTCCCGGCGCCGCGCCTTCCAGGCGTCCCTGGGAGTACAGCTCCCAGTCCGAGGGCACCACGTGCGTGGTCCCCGGCAGCGGGGGCAGGGTTCCGTCGGACAGCGGCTCGACCAGCGAAGCGGTGACCAGCAGCAACAGCTCGGTCTCGCCGCGGCGGTAGCGCACGGAGCGGAACAGCGAGCCGAGGATCGGCAGGCTGCCGAGCCCGGGGATGCGCGCGGAGATCGCGTTGGTGTTCTCGCTCAGCAGGCCGGCCATGGCGAAGCTCTGGCCGCTGGAGAGCTCGAGCGTCGTGTCGGCGCGACGCGTGACCACCGAGGGCACGCGGAACCCGGAGATCTCCAGCGACCCGACGTCCGAGAGCTCGCTGACCTCGGAGGCGACCTGCAGTCGGATCCGGCCGTCGCCGAGCACGGCGGGCTTGAACTTCAGGCCGACGCCGAACTGCTTGTACTCGATGGTGATCGAGTTGCCGCCGCCCGCGCCGCCCTGGACGACGGGGATCGGGAACTCGCCGCCGGCGAGGAAGCTGGCCTCCTGTCCGCTCAGCGCGACCAGGTTCGGCTCGGCCAGGATGCGCAGGTACTGGTTCTCCTCGAGCGCCTGCACGAAGACCATGAAGTCGGACTCCAGCGAGCCGCCGAACAGCGTCACCGCCGGACTGACGCGCACCGGGTCGTTGAACTCGAACGGCAGGTCCCCGTCGGCGGCGGCACCGGCGGGCGGACCGATGCTCACCGGGTTGAGCGGGCCGCCGCCCGAGGGTCCCAGCGTCGAGGCGCCGAAGACCTCCTTGCCGGAGCCGAAGCCGTTGACGCCGAGCGCGCGCAGCCCGGTGCGGCTGACCTCGGCCATGCGCACCTCGACCTGCACCTGTTGCACGCCGGCGACGCTCGTCAGGTCGACGAACTCGACGCCGCGCGCCTTCATGAAGGCCTGCAGCTGGGCGGCCTGCTCGGCGCGGGCAAGCATTCCGGAGACGACGCTCACGCGCCCGGATTGCGCCACCTCCAGCTCGGCGCCGGGGAAGAACTCCCGCAACTGCGCGCGGATGCCGGAGGTGTCGGCTGCGACCTCGACGGCGATGCGCTCGACCTCGCCGTCGGCGTTCCACAGCAGCAGGTCGGTGACGCCGGCGGAGCGCCCGGTGACCACCAGCAGCTCCGGCGACAGCACCTCCACGTCGGCCACCTCGGGATCGACGAGCGAGACGCCCGCCACGGACCAGGGAGCGGAGTACGGTCGACCGCGGCCGATCGGCACGGTGATGGACGGCGCCGGCGCGGCGTCCTGCGCCTCGTCGCTCGCGGGGCCGGCGGCGGGGACGGTCGGGGTCGCCCCGAACGTCGGGGGCGCCGCCCGGGACGCGGCGGGCATGCCGAGGACGACGGCGGCGAGGAATCCGAATTG
>Ga0102952_1000531_pt1 | contig 14024 bp, 13 predicted proteins | sample SalPon2A_C_D1_MG_FD_78506 | JGI IMG/M metagenome (GOLD analysis project Ga0102952, IMG submission 78506) | Soil microbial communities from South San Francisco under conditions of wetland restoration - Salt Pond MetaG R2A_C_D1_MG | ecosystem: Environmental > Terrestrial > Soil > Wetlands | place... | reverse complement strand
CCGAAGATGCCGGCCCACATGTCGAACACGGGCACAGTGCCGGCTGCCGTGCCGTCGCTGCGGAACAGCTCGTGGCCCACGGTGTTGTTGCGCGCGGTGAAGAACAGCGCGTTGCCGATGGCGAAGGCGGCGTCGATCTCACAGTCGGGCGTACCGGTCTGCAGATCGACGACCATCGTCGTCCCGGCGGTGGTGCCGTCGCTCTTCCACAGTTCCTTGCCGTGCACGCCGTCGGTGGCGTAGAAGAACAGCGTGCCGTTGACGTCGGTCTTGTAGACCAGGTTCGGGGCCGGCGTGAACACCGAGCCCGGACGGATGTCCTTGACCAGCACGGTGCCCGCCGCGGTCCCGTCGGTCCGCCACAGCTCGCGGCCGCTGGTGGCGTCCTCGGCCGTGAAGAACAGCAGCCCGCCGGAGGCGCAGAAGTCCTCGGGGTTGGACTCCGGGAGTCCGGGCCAGATGTCCTTGACCAGCCAGGTGCCGGCCGCCGTGCCGTCGGTGCGCCACAACTCCTCGCCGTGCACGCCGTCCTCGGGCCCCCAGTAGTAGATCCCGTTGAGCTCCGCGCCGAAGGAACCGACGGAGTTGTTCGTGCCCACGAACACGTCCTCGACCAGGCCGGTGCCCGCGCCCGTACCGTCGCAGACGTAGAGCTCGCGACCGGTGATGCCCGGGGCCGAGGCGGTGAAGAAGAAGCGATTGCCCATGGTGTAACCCATGGTCGGGCTGCAGTGGCCGCCCGGCACGATGTCGGCGAACTTGCCCGAGCCTCCGATGGTCCCGTCGGTGCGCCAGAACTCGTCGTTGTTGTTGAACCAGCCGTAGCCGCCGAAGGCGTACAGGTACGAAGTGGTCAGGCCCGGTGCCGTGACCGCGTAGGTGCCCGCCGCGGTGCCGTCGCTGCGGAACATCTGCCAGCCGTTCGTGCCGTCGTTGGCGCGGAACATCAGCGTGCCGCCGACGTCGACGAACTCCATCAGCGTGTTCCATCCCGGAGGAAGCAGGTCCTTCACCAGGTGCGTTCCCGCTCCCGTGCCGTCGGAGATCCACACCTCCTGGCCGGTGGTCGGCTCGTAGGCGCCGAAGTAGATCTGGTTGCCGATGATCGTGGTCTGGATCGGCGACGAGTCCCCCGAGGGGTTCACGTCGGCGACGAGCACGGGCGCGAACTGGGCGCTCGCGGCGGGCGCGAGCAGCGCGGCGAGCGACAGGGACAGGACGGACGTCTTCATGGATACCTCCGCGAGTCCGGCCGCAGGCGGCGCCGGGGACACGCCACGCTTTTCCGGCTTTTCGCGGGGCTCAACGCCGGCCCCGGGTTCCCGGCCGCGGCCGCACCCGCGCCGGGGCGGGCAACGGACCGCTGTTCGGATCCCGCGGAGCGACCCCGGTGAGCAGCTCGATCCCCCGTTCCAGGCCGTGCCAGAACCCGATCCCGTCGAGCCACCGGTTCAGGTGCGGCGTGAGCACGCAGAAGCGCCGCCGCCAACGGCGGCCCGCGTGGTGTCCGGCGTGGTGCGCCGCGGACTGGAACACCCCCCAGTCCTGCAGCAGCGAGATCGCCGGGCCGTTGCGCCGCCGCGAGCGGTGCGCCCACTTGTGGATCTGGTTCGCGTTGGCGCCCAGCACCAGCACCACGGCGAGCTGCCACGAGAACAGACCGAGGCACCAGACGACGAGGCCGGCGGCGGCGGCGACCAGGACCAGCGACTTCGAGCTCTCCCACCAGCTCAAGCCCGTGAAGTAGCCCGGTTGCTGATGGTGCCGGTTGTTCTCGAGCAGCACCGCCCCCCACACCGGCTGGTCCTCGCGGCCGTACGAATCCTCGAGCCAGTGCACGAGGCCGGACAGGAAATCGGCGACGAAGACGCAGCCGACGAGTTGCAACGGGACCATGAGCATCGGGACCTCCGCGGAGAGCGCGCCCCCAGCGGCGCTCTCCCAGGGAGCCACGATCCGGCCCGCGACGCCCCGAACTCCTCCGAAGCCCGTCGATTCAGGGGATCGATCGACCGCCCCCGGGCGGCCTCACTCGCCGTCCGGCGGGCTGACCAGCACCGCCAGGTCCGCGCGGGCCAGGGTCCACTCGCGGCTCACCGTGCGCTTGGAGACGCCGAGCACCTCGGCGGTCTCGTCCTCCGACAGGCCGGCGAAGAAGCGCAGGCGCACGACGTCGGCGCGGCGGGGGCTGGCCTGCTCGAGCGCGCGCAGCGCTTCGTCGAGGGCGAGCAGCTGGTCCGACGGCGTGTCCAGACTCAGCGTCAGGTCGTCGAGCGCGAGGCGCTTCCAGTCGCCGCCGCGGCGGCGGGCCGACTTGCGGCGCGCCTCCTCGACGAGTACGTCGCGCATCGCCCGCGCGGCGGCGAAGAAGAAGTGGCGGCGGTTCTCCCAGGCCGGGCCGGCCTTGCCGACCAGCCGCAGGTAGGCCTCGTTGACCAGGGCCGTGGCCTGGATCGTGGCCCGCGCCGGCCCGCCGGCGATCTGGCCGCGGGCGACGCCGCGCAGCTCCTCGTAGAGCAGCTCGAACAGGCGCTGCTCGGCGGACTCGTCGCCGGAGTCGATCGCCCGCAGGAGCAGCGTCACCTGGGTCTCGGGATCCGCGTCGGGCACGGGGCCATGCTACCCCCGGTGCTCGTGGCGTGTCCCCGGGTTGCCTCGCGGCTGAAAGGAGAGCGGTCCGGCGCGCCCTCCTACAATGCCCCGCGGCCCTCCGAGTCGCGCAGCGCGGCGCCATGAAGACCCCCACCCCACCGCCCGACGAGGTTCGCGACCTGATCGCGCAGTGCCTGCAGCTCCGCGAGGAGTCCGGGCCGCAGGCGGTCGAGGAGCTGCTGGGACGCCACCCCGATTCGTCGGCCCTGGTGCGCGAACGGCTCGACCTGCTCGGTCGCCTGGGGCTGGTCGGCGAGGCGCCCGAGGAGGCGCGGCCGGAGCGCATCGGCGCCTACCGCATCGTCGGCGAGCTCGGCCGCGGCGGGATGGGCGTGGTCTACGAGGCGGTGCAGGAGCAGCCGCGGCGGCGCGTCGCCCTGAAGGTGCTGCGCACCTGGCCCGGCGAGCAGGGACGAGCGCGCTTCCAGCTCGAGGCGGAGCTGCTCGCCCGGCTGCAGCACCCCGGCATCGCGCGGGTGCACGAGGTCGGCACGGCGACGGTCGGCGGAATGACCGTGCCGTACTTCGTGATGGAGCTGGTGCGCGGCACGCCGATCGACCGCTACGCGCGCGGGCTCGACGTGCGCGGCCGGCTGGAGCTGCTGGCCCGGCTCGCCGACGCCGTGCACCACGCCCACCAGCAGGGCATCGTGCACCGCGACCTCAAGCCGGCGAACGTGCTGATCGCCGAGGACGGGGGCCCGGTGGTGCTCGACTTCGGCGTCGCCCGCGCCGTCGATCCGAACCTGGAGCTGGGGACCCTGCGCACCGAGGTCGGCCAGCTCGTCGGCACCCTCGCCTACATGAGCCCCGAGCAGGCCGCCGGCGCTTCCGCGGCGATCGACGGTCGCAGCGACGTCTACTCGCTGGGCGCGATGGGCTACGAGCTGCTCGCCGGTCGCCTGCCGATCGACGTCACCGGCGACACCCCGCTCGCCGCGCTGGAGCGGATCCGCGACGAGCAGCCGCCGCCGCTGGGCAAGCTCGAGCGTCGGCTGCGCGGCGACGTCGAGACGATCTTCGCCAAGGCGCTCGCCAAGGAACAGGCCCGTCGCTACGACTCCGCGAGCGAGCTGGCCCGCGACCTGCGCCGGCACCTGGCCGACGAGCCCATCGCCGCGCGACCCCAGACGGCGGCCTACCAGCTCGTCAAGTTCGCGCGCCGCCACCGCGCGCTGGTCGGCGGTGCGGCGGCGGTGGTGCTGGCGCTGGTGCTGGGGCTGGCGGGGACGCTGCACGGACTGGTGCGCGCGGCCTCCGAGCGCGACGACGCCGAGCGCCGCTTCCGCCTGGCCGACGCGGTGCTCGAGTTCCAGGGGCGCATGTTCGCCGAGGCCGATCCCCGCGGCGAGGGCGTGCAGGTCGAGGACTTGCTCGACCGCGGCGCGCTGTTGCTCGACCAGCGCGAGGGCGACACGGCGGAGGGTGCCGCGGATCGGCTGATGCTGGGCAAGGCTTACCGCGGGATCGGTCGCTACGAGAAGGCGCGGCCGTTGCTCGCCGACGCGGCGGCGACGTTCGAACGCCGGCTCGGCGCCGCGGACCGGCAGACGCTCGCGGCACGCATCGAGCTGGCCTCCCTGCTCGGCCCGCCGATGGGCCTGCTCGACGAGGCAGGCGACGCCCTCGCCGGCGTGGTCGACACGGCGGCGCGCGCCTACGGCGAGACGAACGAGCTGACCCTGCGCGCGCGCCTGGCCCAGGCCGGGCTGTCGTTCGAGCGCGGCGACTTCGCCGCGGCGATCGACACGGCCCGCACCGTCGAGCGCTTGGCCGCCCCGGACGGCCCCGAGTGGGTGAGCTCCCAGGAGTGGCTGGCCAAGGCCCTGGACTCGATCGGCGAGACCCGTGAAGCGATCGCCATCAGCCAGGGCCTGGTCGACTGGCACCTGGCGACGCTCGGGCGCGAGCACCCCAGCACGTGGAGCGCGATGGCCACCCACGCGGAGATGCTCGAGAACCAGGGCCGCATCGACGAGGCGGCGGCGCTGCTCGAGGAGTTGCTCGCGCTGTACGAGGAGTTCCTGGGACCGCGCCACCCGCTCACGCTGGAGACGAAGATCCGGACCAGCACCGGCTACCTGCACGCGGGCGACGTCGCTCGCGCCGAGCAGGTGCTCCACGAGGTGCTCGAGGTCTGCGACCGCGAATTCCCCAGCGGGCATCCCACGCGCCTGGCCGCACTCGGCAGCCTGGCCACCGTGTACCGCGTGCAGCGTCGCTCCGCGGAGGCGGAGCCGCTGGCTTGGGAGGTGTTCCAGCGCACCGAGGAGATCTTTGGTCCGGAACACCCCTCCACGTTGCGCACGATGAAGCTGCTGGCGGCGATCCTCGCGGACCTCGACCGGGCCGACGACGCGGAACGGATCCTGCTCGAGACGCTGGACATCGGGCGGCGCACGGTGGGCACGCGGCACGCCGACACGATCTCGACGCTGCACCTGGTCGGCCGTTTCTACACGCGGCAGCGGCGCTACGCGGACGGCGAGCCCTACCTGCGCGAGGCGGTCGAGGTGGGACGCGAGGTGCTCGGTCCCGACGACGTCAGCCAGATCAGCTACCTCTCCATGCTCGGCGAGAACCTGATGTGGCAGCAGCGCTACGACGAGGCGGAGGCGATCCTCGACGAGGGCCACGCCCGGAGCGCGAGGCTGCTCGGCGAGGGCTCCCCGATCGGCGACCGGCTGGAGGAGCTACGCGCGCGCCTGCCCGGTCTGCGCGATCGCGCCCGGGCGTCCGCCGAGGAGCCCGGGCGCGGGGAACCGGGCGGAAGCCGATAGGGCGCTGGGCCGCTCCCCCCGCGCGGCGACCCCCTCCGCCCCGGACCCCACCCCCGCGAGGGAGCATCCCAGGCTCCCGGACCCCATTCTCGACCCCGCGGCGAACTCCCGGGATGACCGAGAATCAGTGCTAGGTATTATTATTATTCACATCACCATTCAAATTCTTGACGCCCAGGGGCGATGGATGCACACTCCGCCCATGACTTCCGGCTTCGGTTGCTGTCCCCAGTGCGCGGGTCGCATGCGCATCGAGAGCCTGCACTGCTGGCGCTGCGGGACCACGGTCTCCGGCCGCATCCCGATCCCCGCGCTGGCCCTGCTGCCGGCCGACCACGCGGACTTCGTGGAGAAGTTCCTGCTGGCCAACGGGAGCCTGACCAAGGTGCAGGAAGTGCTCGGCTGCTCCTACCCCAAGGTCCGCCGGCTGCTCAATGAGAGCATGGCCGCCCTGCGCGACGCGCTGCGCGCGGAGATCCGCGAGAAGGAGGAGATCCTCGAGGCGCTGGAGGACGACCGGCTGGAGGGCGCCGAGGCGATGCAGCTGCTGCGCAGCCTGGCGGGCGGAGGCCGCGATGCGAGCTGAGGAGCGGCGCATCCGCAAGCTGCAGGAGCAGGGCAAGCTCGGGCGGCGCGAGGCGGACCAGATGGTGGAGACCCTCGACGAACTGGCCCACCGTTCGCGGGCGGCACGGGGACGCGCGGCGCGCTACCGACTCGACCTGAGCCCGGTCGGCGTGCTCGAGGCGCGCTTCCTGGTCGGCGAGCTCTCCGCCGCCGAGCTGCGGGCCGGATTCCGCCGCGTGGCGTTGGCTACCGGCCTCGCGTTCGTCGTCGGGTGCGGACTGACCACCATCGCCCTGGGGCTGCTGTCGGATCTCGCCGGCGCGCATCGCAAGCATGTGAACGAGTTCGGCAGCTTCGCCGTCGCCTACTGGGGGATGATGGGCGTGGCGTTCGCGGGGTCGTACTACCGGCAGCTGGCCGCATCGACCCGACGGCTGAGCAAGCTTCGCCGGGAGCTCGACATCGCCCGGCCCGAGCTGCCCTTTCCTCGCGAGGGACGCTGCGCGGCCTGCGGTTCCACGCAGCTCCAGCTTCCCTGGGTGCGCGCGCTCTTCACCGCCGGATGGGTGACGATGCCGTGGCTCGTGATCCAGGAGCTGTTCCTCGGTCAACGCTTGCCGAAGCGATTCCGGCGGTGCGAGTCCTGCCGGGCGATCCACGTCGTCTGCCCGAGCTGCGGCCTCGGCGTCGAGAGCCTGCACTGGCGCGCCGCCGGCGCGCGGCCGGGTTCGCAGGGCGCGCCGTGCGCACACTGCGGCGCCGCCATCCCCTGCTGGCGCAACGGGTGGGCCCTGCTGCTGGAACTCCCCGGCCGGTGGATCGGCCGGCGGCGGGATGAGCGAGCTTCCGCGAGCCCGACGCGGGAAGGGAGGCTGCGATGAACGTCGGCGCCGACGACCTGCGGCAGCTGGTACGCGAGGGCAAGCTCAGCGCGGTCGAGGCCCCGCCGACGACCCGGGAGCCGGCCGCACGCGCCGATCGCGACCGACCGCCGCCGCACCCGGCTCGCAGCATCCGCACGCGCGCCGCGCGGTGAATACCGGGACCCATCGCGGCGAAGCGCGCAGCCTGGATCCGCATCGCGAGGCGGCTAGCATGACCTCGCAACGCCGTCCGGCTCGCAAGACCCGCAACCCAGGAGAGGACCCGGCATGGGCAAGACGATCGACGTGGAGGGGTGGCCGCCCGCCGGGGACGGGAGCGGGGGCGGAGGCGGCGGCGTGAAGTTCCGCAGGCTCGGCGGGGGCGGCCCCCGCCCGCCCTGGATCGTGACCCTGGCCACGATCGTGCTCGGGATCGTGGTCGTCGCCGGGCTGGTGGTCGCCGTCTCCGGCAAGCTCGGCTTCGCCAACGTGGAGCCCGAGGAGGTCGCCGTGATCGTCAACTACATCACCGGCGACGAGCAGGTGATCACCGACCCCGGCTACAAGGTCTACGTGCCCTTCGTGCAGGAGGTCTTCAAGTTCGACCGCACGATCCAGGCCTTCACCATGCAGGGCGACCGCTACAAGTCGAGCAACGAGGTTCCGCGCCTGACGGTCCGCGCCAAGGACGGCTCGAACTTCTGGTTCGACCAGCTCAGCATCCAGTACGAGATGACCCCCAGCGAGGCGGGCACGATCCTCAACGACTCCGGACGCGGGGACACGTTCAAGGAGGAGTGGGTCAAGACCTTCGCGCGCTCGATCCTGCGCGACGAGTTCGGTCGCTACACGGCGGTGCAGGCGGCCAACCCCACCGAGTACGCCCAGGCGCCGTCGGACGCCACCAAGAGCCTCAACGAGCTGCTGCGGCCGCACGGCATCAACGTGATGCGCATCGTCACGCCCAACCCCAAGTTCGACCCCGAGTACGAGAAGGCGATCGAGACGCGCAAGGAGGCCGACCAGGAGGTCGAGGAGCTGATCGCCCGGACGGAGCAACTCCGGCAGGTCCGCGAGCAACGCCTGGCGCAGGTCAACAAGGAGAAGGGCGTCCAGCTGCAGGAGCTGCAGGGCGACCTGATCGGCCAGCTCCGGCAGGCCGAGGCGGACGCCATCCAGGTGCAGCGCAGCTCCGACGCCTACGCCGCGCGGCGCATCGCCGAGGGCCAGGCCGAGCAGGCGCAACTGACCGCCGAGGCGCGCGGCCTGGTCGCCAAGTACACCAAGGAGGCGGAGGGTATCGAGAGCAAGGCCCTGGCGCTCGAGCAACGCGGTGAGGTCGTCGTGCGCGAGGCGTTGATCGACCGGCTGCTCTCGATCCAGTTCACGCTGGTCCCCTACAGCCGCGATCCCGCGCCGAAGCGCCTCGAGCACTCCGACGCGCGCGGCCACGACACGATGGTCGACGCCGCCCACCAGGGAGGTGCGTGATGGTCAAGCGCCTGGCCCGGGTCTTCCTGAGCGTCGTCGCGCTGCTGCTGCTGGCCGCGGTGCTGACCGCGCTGCTCGTCAAGCGGGTGCCGCCGGACAAGTACGGCGTGCGCCAGAACCTGTGGGCCGGCGGCGTCGTGGAGCACACCTTCACCACCGGCTTCCACCTCGGCGTCACCGGCATGCACCGCTGGCACCTGCTCGACCGGCGCACGCACTTCCTGACCTTCTCCGACGTGGGCGGGAACTCGGACGTCGGTCGCACGGTCCCGGCGCTGCGCTTCCGCACGCGGGACAACAACGTCACCGACTTCGACGTCAGCGTGGCCTACCGCATCCGGCCCGAGGAGGCGTACCTGCTCGTCGCCGAGGGCAATCACATCAAGTACCGCGACCTGGTCTCCAAGGCCGTGGAGGACATCCTCCGCGAGGAGTTCGCCCAGATGTCGTCGGAGGAGACGTACATCACCGACGAGCGCACGCGCGTGGCGAGCGAGGCGCTGCCCAAGCTGGCCGGCGAGCTGAAACGCCTGCACGTCGTCCCCGTCCGCATCCTGATCCGTTCGGTGCGCTTCCAGGAGGGCTACGAGCGGCGGCTGCAGGACAAGCAGCTCACCTACCAGAACCGCCGTCTGGCGGAGTCGCAGAAGCTGCTCGAGGACCAGCGGGCGATCACCGAGACGCTGCAGGCCGAGATCGAGGCCGCGGAGAAGGAGTTGCGCGGCGACTGGGACAAGCGCCTGCAGGAGGTCGCGTCCCAGAACGAGGTGGACATCGCCCGCGTCGCGGCCGACGCCGACGTGTACTCGAAGACCACGCGCGCCGACGCCGACGCCCGCTACGAGGAGCTGATCGCCGACGGCAACCTGGCCCTGGCCAAGGCGGAGGCGCTGCGCAACGAGCTGCGCAACAAGGCCCTCGACACCCGCGGCGGGCGCATCTACCTCGCCCGCCAGGCCGCCGAGAACCTGCAGTTCGACCACGTGACCCTGAACTCGAACGATCCCGACGTGCCCTCGGTGATCGACATCGACGCGATGGTGAAGCTGCTGATCGGCGAGCGCGACGCGGAGTGACCGTCGCGGGCCGGCGCCTCCGGGGGTGGCCCCCCCGGGGCGGGGGGGACGCGTAGCGGGCCCGATAGGGCCGGATTTCCGCCGATCTTGAGGCGCGCCCGGGGCCGCCGGGATACGCTCGAAGGAGTAGCCGGACACTTCCCGGCCCGTCCCGCCCCGTCCTCACTCAGAATCCCACCATGAAAAGAGCCTTCCTAGCGTTCGCCGTCGCAGCGGCGCCTTTCCTCTGGCAAGTGAGCGCCGAAGCCGCCGCTCCCGACCAGATCCAGGCCGGCAAGGGCCCCTTCCCCAACAGCGTCACCGCGATCAACGAACCGCCCCACGCCTGCATCGGTCCGTACTGCATCGAGCACGGGCTCGTGCTGATCGAGAAGTGCCAGGGCGCGACCACGACGTTCCAGCTCGACGCCAGCCTGTCCTACGACCCCGAGGGTCAGCCGCTGACCTATCAGTGGTTCGTCGGCCCCGGCGCCGTGCTGTCCGCCCCCACCTCCCCGATCACCAGCGTCACGGTGGACACCTCCACCAGCTGCGAGCAGTTCCTCGCGGTGCGGCTGCGGGTCAGCGACGGCTCTTCGAACGCGCACGTGCGCGCCTACCTGCGGGTGCTCGATCCGGTCGACATCTGCCCGGCCAAGCCGTCGGCGATCGAGTGGGTGTACCTGGGGACCGATTGCTCGGCGAGCAACTACATCCAGGACCCCGCCAACGTGCGCTGCCTGGGCGATCCGATGGGCGCCAGCCCGGTGCGCATCGTGATGACGCACACCACGCAGCCGTCGCGGGTCTACTTCGACGGCATCGTCAGCCTCGGCGACACCTTCGTCGAGCTGGGCAGCGCGGGCTTCAAGAACGGCAAGGTCCCGCCGAACACGCGGGTGCAGATCTTCGACATGGCCGGCCAGCTGCTGCAGGACTCGAGCTTCCACACCTCGTGCTCGCAGCCGCTCCAGGTCGGCGACCAGTTCGGCGCGGTGATCATCAGCGACTTCACGCCCTGAGCTGCTAGCCCTTCACCATCGACGAGGCGCCCGGGCTGCAACTTGCAACCCGGGCGCCTCGCTGTTCGACTGCGGTCCGGCGCCCGCTCGCCATGATCGCCCACTTGCTGTTCGAGGTCCTCGCCTACGCGGTGGGGTTCGCGGCCCTGCGCCGAGCGCGACGGGGCGGTGATGCGCTCGACGGCGACACGCGCTGGACCCTGATCGTGGTCGCGGTGCTCGGCGCGGCGGCGGGGTCCAAGGTGCTGCACCACCTGGCGCACCCCGCCGAGCTCGCGGCCCGGCTCGCCGACCCGGTGCAGCTGCTGGGCGGCAAGACGATCGTCGGCGGGCTGCTCGGCGGGTGGGCGGCGGTGGAGCTCGCCAAGCGCCGCATGGGCGTTCGCGAGCGCACCGGCGACGTCTATGTGGCGCCGCTGATCCTCGGCATGGCCGTCGGCCGGGTGGGTTGTTTCCTGACCGGTCTGCGGGACGACACCTACGGCGTCGCGACCCGGCTGGCGCTGGGGGTCGACTTCGGCGACGGCGTGCGTCGCCATCCGGTGCAGCTCTACGAGATCGCGTTCCTCGCGGCGCTCGGCGGCGCGCTGTTCCTCGCGCGCCACCGTGCGCTGGCCGCGGGCACCCGCTTCCGCCTGTTCCTCGGTGCCTACCTGGCGTTCCGCCTGGGGGTCGACTTCCTCAAGCCGTACGAGCGGATCGGGGGACTGGGAACGATCCAGTGGGCCTGTATCCTCGGGCTCGCCGCGCTGGCTCCGGACGCCTGGCGCGGACTCCGGGGAGAGCGGTCGGCGGCATGAGCACGCGCACGCGAGACTACCTCTACTACGACGTCGCGGTGTCGATCTGCGCGACCTGTTACGGGCGCGCGGACGCGAAGATCCTGATCGAGGGCGACCGCGTGGTGATGGTCAAGCGCTGCCCGGAGCACGGGACCCAGCGCGTGCTGCTCGCCGACGACGTCGAGTACTGGCGCCGCGCGCGGGAGCAGTTCCTCAAGCCCTCCGAACGCCCACTCCGCTTCCACACGCCGGTGCGCTTCGGCTGTCCCTACGACTGCGGCCTGTGCACCGATCACGAGCAGCACTCCTGCGTGACGTTGATCGAGGTCTGCGACCACTGCAACCTCGAGTGTCCGGTCTGCTACTCGTCGAGCGGACCCCAGCGCCGCGAGTACCGCTCGCTCGCCGAGGTCGAGCGCATGCTCGACGTCGTCGTGGCCAGCGAAGGCGAGCCCGACGTGGTCCAGATCTCCGGCGGCGAGCCGACCCTGCACCCCGAGTTCTTCGAGATCCTCGACGCCGCCCGCGCCCGACCGATCCGCCACCTGATGGTGAACACCAACGGCCTGCGCATCGCCGCCGAGCCGGACTTCGCGGCCCGGCTCGCGGACTACATGCCCGGCTTCGAGGTGTACCTGCAGTTCGACTCGCTGGCGGCCGAGCCCCTGCTCCGACTGCGCGGACAGGACCTGCGCGAGGTGCGCCGCCGGGCGCTGGCGCGGCTGAACGAGCACGGCATCTCGACGACGCTGGTCGTCACCGTCCAGCGCGGCCTGAACGAGGGCGAGATCGGCGCGATCGTCGACTACGCGCTCGAGCAGCCCGCGGTGCGCGGCGTCACCTTCCAGCCGGTGCAGCACGCTGGTCGCACGCCGGACTTCGATCCGGCCCAGGACCGGCTGACCCTGACCGAGGTGCGCCGGCGCCTGCTCGAGCAGACCGACGTATTCCGACCCGCGGACGTGCTGCCGGTGCCCTGCCACCCCGACGCCATCGCCATGGCCTACGCGCTGAAGACGGAGGCCGGAGTGACGCCGCTGACCGGCATGATCGATCCCCAGGTGCTGATCGACGCCGGGCGCAACACGATCACCTACGAGCGCGACGACGAGCTGCGTGACAAGCTGTTCGCCGCGCTCTCCACCGCGCACGGCCCGACCTCGGGCGCCGCCAGCCTGCGCGACCTGCTCTGCTGCCTGCCGCGCGCGGAGGCGCCGCCGGGCATCGGCTACGAGAACCTGTTCCGCGTGATCCTGATGCGCTTCATGGACGCCCACGACTTCGACGTGCGCTCCGTCAAGAAGAGCTGCGTGCACGTCGTCCACCCGACCGACGACCGCATCCTGCCGCTGGAGACCTACAACCTGTTCTACCGCGGCGACCTCGAGCGCACGCGCCTCGCTCCGTTGCGCGCGCGCGCCGCGGGAAACGTTGTGGTCTGAGGACGACCATGGACACGCAGACCCCGCCGACCGAAACCAAGGACTCGATCGCCCGCGGCATCATCATCGCCGTCCTGCTGCACGTCGTCGGCTTGCCGCTCGTCGGCCTGGCAGGGTTCCTGATCCAGGTCGGGTCCGGCGCCCGGTCCGCGAACCTCGGAATGGCGGTGACGGCGGCCGCCCTCAACTTCGGGTTCGCCCAGCTTCCCTACATCGTCCCGGCCGCGATCTACCTGCGCCTGCGAAAGCGGCCCCGGACCTGCAACGGCGTGCTGCTCGCGGGAGGCATCGGCCTGCTCCTGACGGCGGGTTGCTGGGGGCTGGTGATGTGGTCGATGTAGGGAGCGCGCCGCAAGCCACCGCGGTTGACCGGTGGGACACCAAGGGTCGCGGCCTCCTGCTCGCGCTCGTTCTCTATGGACTCGGATCCCCGATCTTCGGTGCCGTCTGGTACGCGGTGTTCCCCTCGGGGTGGGACTTGTTCGACAACTTCGAAGGGCGCGTCCTCCTGACGATCATGGCCCAGGGTTGGACCCAGCTGCCCTACATGGTCCCTGCGGCGATCGTGCTCCATGTCCGCGGGAAGCGACAGGCTCGCAACGGCCTGCTGCTGACCGCGGGTCTCGTGTTCCTGCTCACGTGCGGGTGCTGGGGCCTCCTCCTCGTCTAGGAGCCCGCGGAGTCGGCGGGGTCCCCGGAAGCACGAGCTACTCCCGCGACCAGGTCGTCCCGTTGACGAACTTCACGCTCTCCACGCGGACGCGGAGCTCGTGGGTCTGCTCGGGCATGAAGAAGGCGGTGGTCTCCAAGCGGGCGCTCTGGTCGACCAGGGCCAGCGGCTGCTGGCCGTCCACGGTGAAGTCGCCGGAGAGCGCGTGCGGGAAGTCGGCGAGCAGCTGACCCGCGCCGTCGAGGTACTCGAAGGTGACCTGGGCCTCGGCCGCGGCGAGGTTGGCGTTGTTGGCGACGTGCAGCGCGATCGAGGGCATGTCGGCGTTGCTGCGATCGACGAACTCGACGAACTGCACGTCCAGCGGCGCCGAGCCGGAGAAGGCCAGCGGCTCCAGGTCGGCGGGTTGCTCGGAGAAGCGGTGCAGCGGCAGGCCGTCGATGTGCCAGGCTTGGCGCAGCTCGCGCACGGCGAAGGCCTTGACGCGCAGCGCCGCAGGAACCTCCGGCGTCGCCAGGTTGGCGGACACGCTCGCGTAGCCGGCCGAGGAGCTCTCGCTCTGGATGCCCATCGGCTCGCCCGAGGCGAAGTCCGGCGCGAAGCGCACGGCGGCGTCGGTGCGCTCACCGTCCTCGTGGGTGACGGTGAAGCTGTTGAACTCGCCGCTCTGCTCCCAGGCCACGTTCCACGGTCCGGCGTG
>Ga0102952_1000529_pt1 | contig 14039 bp, 10 predicted proteins | sample SalPon2A_C_D1_MG_FD_78506 | JGI IMG/M metagenome (GOLD analysis project Ga0102952, IMG submission 78506) | Soil microbial communities from South San Francisco under conditions of wetland restoration - Salt Pond MetaG R2A_C_D1_MG | ecosystem: Environmental > Terrestrial > Soil > Wetlands | place... | reverse complement strand
CAGTATCTGATCAGGAAATAGATAATTATATCGAAAGTCAGCGAACCCAGGGCAAATCAGATACAGAATATCATCTCGCCCATATTTTAATTGCAGTACCTGAAGCGGCATCAGCGCAACAAATCCGTCAGGCACAGGGTCAGGCAGAAGAATTACTCGATCAACTGCGTAATGGTGCGGATTTTCAGCAACTGGCTATTGACCACTCAGATGGCCAGCAGGCCCTTCAGGGTGGCGATCTTGGTTGGCGGCGGGGCGTGGAAGTACCGTCCCTGTTTATTGATACCGTATTGGAAATGAGTAAGAATAATTCGGGTAATCATGTCAGTGAAGTTATCCGCAGCCCTAGCGGCTTCCATATTATCAAGTTATTGGCACAGCGCTCGGGCGACCGCCATATGATAACCCAAACCCAAGCACGTCATATCCTCATAACTCCTGATGCGCTAACCAGTGATGAAGACGCCCGGCAACAGCTATTGCGATTAAAATCGAAACTACAGCGGGATAAAGCTGATTTCTCCGAACTGGCCCGCGAATACTCCGATGACAAAGCTACTGCCTCTGCGGGCGGAGATCTGGGCTGGGTTAATCCCGGCACCATGGTACCGGATTTTGAACAAGCCATGCAGGCTTTAAAACCAGGGGAAATCAGCAAGCCGGTCAAAACCCGTTTTGGCTGGCATTTGATTCAGGTACTTGCCAGACGCCAGTATGATGATACCGATGATTTCAATCGCAACAAGGTAAGGCAACAGATTTTTTTGCGCAAATCCGACGAGGCCTATAACACCTGGCTGCAACGATTACGCTCTGAAGCCTATGTTGAAATCAGGCTTGAATCACCCTGACTTATGACACAATCAGCTGTGGATAAACTACCTGAGCAACTGGTACTAATTGATGGCTCATCTTATCTATATCGCGCCTATCATGCCATGCCGGCACTGACCAATTCGCGCGATGAACAGACAGGTGCAGTCTATGGTGTCATCAATATGCTGAAATCACTTCTTAATGAAATCCAGCCTGATCATATCGCCGTAGTTTTTGATGCCAAGGGAAAAACGTTTCGTGATGAGCTATTCGACAAATACAAGGCCCACAGGCCACCTATGCCTGATGAGTTGCGCCAGCAGATAGAGCCCCTGCACGAACTGGTACGCGCTCTGGGTATACCCTGTCTAGTCGTTCCAGGTGTCGAGGCCGATGATGTGATTGGCACTCTGGCCACCCAGGCGTGTCATGCCGGTATGACGACCTTGATCTCGACTGGCGATAAGGACATGGCGCAGTTGGTAAACGACTCGGTTACGCTGATCAATACCATGAGCAATGTCCGCCTGAACAAAAATGGTGTCCACGAGAAATTCGGCGTGACACCTGAGCAGATTATCGACTATCTGGCACTGATCGGAGACAGCTCTGACAACATACCGGGTATCCCCGGTGTTGGTCCCAAGACCGCAGCAAAATGGCTTAACGACTATGATGACCTCGACAAAATCATTGCCAATGCAGATCAGATTAAAGGGAAAATTGGTGAAAAATTTCGTAATCATATTGACCAGCTACCGTTAAGCCGACAATTGGCCACTATCAAATGTGATGTCGAACTTCAGCTTTCACCACAACAATTACGGCGACAGTCTCCGGATCGTCCCAGGCTGATAGAATTGTACCAACAGCTTGAATTCAAACGCTGGCTGGCCGAGGTATTGGAATCCGAATCACCACCATCTGTCCACAGCAGCGCTCAATCCTTATCACCTGATTCATATACCCATAGCTCAGCCACCGATGTAACTGATTATCAAACAATCGTCGATGATGCGTCACTTGAAAAATGGTTAAAACGACTCCGTGAAGCCGATTTATTTGCATTTGATACAGAGACCACCAGCCTTGATTACATGGAGGCCAGGATTGTCGGCCTGTCCTTTGCCATTTTTCCAGGTGAGGCCGCCTATGTACCTTTAGCCCACGACTACGCTGACGCACCACCACAACTATCCCGTGACATTGTACTCACGATGATGAAGCCTCTGCTTGAAGATCCGAAGCAACTCAAGATCGGACAGAATCTCAAATACGACCGTAACGTACTCCTCAATCATGACATAGCGCTCAATGGTATTCGCCATGACACGATGCTTGAGTCCTATATACTCAATAGTACCGCCTCTCGACATGACATGGACAGCCTGGCCCTAAAATATCTGGGTCGTACCACAATCCATTTTGAAGACATTGCAGGCAAGGGATCCAAACAACTGCTATTCAATCAGATACCCGTTGAACAGGCTGCACCTTATGCTGCAGAAGATGCCGATATCACACTACAGCTGCATCAGAAACTTTGGCCAATGATTCAGGAACACAGCGGCCTGCAAAGGGTTCTCGATGATATAGAAATACCTTTGGTAACAGTTTTATCCACTATCGAACGCGACGGAGTCCTGGTCGATGCCGAAATGCTGAGGCAACAGAGCATAGAGTTAAGCAAAAGTTTGGAGGCTATCGAACAACAGGCATACTCTCTAGCCGGTGTTGACTTCAACCTCAACTCCCCTAAGCAAATTCAGGAGATCCTGTTCGAACGACTAAGTCTCCCGGTAACAACGAAAACGCCCAAGGGACAACCATCAACAGCTGAATCGGTATTACAGGAGCTTGCACTGAATTACCCACTACCACGACTGATCCTTGATTACCGTAGTTTGAGCAAGCTCAAGTCGACCTACACAGATCGATTACCGGAACAGATTAACCCCCATAGCGGTCGCGTCCATACCTCTTACCACCAGGCTGTCGCTGCTACCGGCCGCCTGTCTTCCAGCAATCCTAATCTGCAAAACATCCCTATTCGCAGCCCAGAAGGCCGGCGTATTCGTCAGGCCTTTATCGCACCGCCTGGTTACCATATTGTGGCTGCAGATTATTCGCAAATAGAACTGCGTATACTGGCCCATCTCTGTCGCGATTCTGCCCTCATCTCTGCTTTCCACCAAGGGCAGGATATTCATGCTGCCACTGCGGCAGAAATATTCGCGATCTCAGCAGATGATGTCGATGCCGAACAACGCCGCAGGGCAAAGGCAATCAATTTTGGCCTCATCTATGGCATGTCGGCCTATGGCCTGGCACGACAATTGGGCATCGAGCGTGGCGCCGCGCAGGAGTATATGAAAAGGTATTTCCAGCGCTTTCCACAGGTAGAACATTTTATGGAACACACACGCGAGACCGCGCGTCAACAGGGATATGTTGAAACTGTCTTTGGACGCCGCCTGTATCTACCCGAAATCAATAGCCGCAATGGGCAACGTCGTCAGTATGCTGAGCGTGCGGCGATCAACGCACCCATGCAAGGTACTGCAGCTGATATTATCAAGATAGCCATGCTCAACGCTTTCAACTGGTTACAACAGTCGGCCATTGATGCCCGCATGATCATGCAGGTCCACGATGAACTGGTCTTCGAAGTCCATAGTGATATCACCAGCGAGTTCACCGACCAATTACGAAACTGTATGACATCCGCGGCGGAACTGGCAGTACCTTTGCTCGTCGACATCGGCACAGGCAGTAACTGGGACCAGGCACATTAGGGTACTCCTGCAACAACACTAACTCACCGTAGCTTACTAGTTTACAAGCGCGCTCATATATTAAAGCAGAAAATCCTATAACTATCTGAATATATTATGAATAAATAATTCTAGAGACATCATGGAACTTTTTTGGGATAGTGAAGTCATATTGTATGTAGTCGCTAACGTAAGGCCTTGCCCCTACAAGGCCAGAGTAATAAAACGGTAAACCCTTAACCGTTTCCAGATACAGGCCCCGGTCACGGAAAAGACCGGGGCCTTTCGCTTTTTAAACCAGCAGGACGCTGCAAGGCTCACCCCAAATTGCTGAACTTTCTGACAGGCAGAATGTCATATAATTAAACAGGGTTAGTTGACTCCTATTGCTGCGCTCTTCAGAGCCAGGAATGACTGCCCGGCAACCCCAAGTCGGACAGTACTTATAGCTCCGGTCACCCACCTTCTCTGGCCGGGGCTTCTTTTTTGCTCTCTATATTGGATGTTCACTCGATAATAATCAGGAAAATCCGCACGGATTCAAACATTCAGCCAGCTGTCCAGGCGTGTACGAATCTCATCTAGCCCGGTCTTTTTTAAAGAGGAAAAAAGCTGTGCTGAGGGTGACAGTTCACCAGGAAACGAAAGTGCTAATTCACTGGAAACCTGCTGCAGGATACTGGCAGCAGCGCCTCGACTAACTTTATCCGCCTTGGACAACAATACATGTGCCGGAAGCCGGACCTCGAAACACCAGCCCAGCAACTGGAGATCATAGTCCTTAAGCGGATGACGGCAATCCATAACAACAACCAGAGCCTGCAGGCTCTGTCGGCTATGGAGATAGCGACTAATCTCCCGCTGCCAGCGCATGCTCACCCTTGATGGGACCCTGGCATAGCCATAACCCGGTAAATCAACAAGATACAGATCATCCATCAGAGAAAAATAATTAATCTGCTGGGTTCGACCTGGCGTCTTACTGATCCGGGCCAGCGAACGTTGATCAGTAATGGTATTCAGGGCACTGGATTTACCGGCATTGGAACGACCGGCAAAAGCGACTTCACGACCGGTATCGGGCGGCAATTGTGCCAGGCTCGCCGCCCCGAGAAGGAATCGAGCCTGGCGATAGAGAATCGTCATGATGAAATCAAGGCCTGATATAAACTATGGAACGGACAAAGTTCGGTTAACGTTTACCCTTACCGAACATGTATCTGGCCAGGCTCATTTCATCCTGGCTGACACGACGAACAAGATGATCGAGGCTGATAATTGCATGTTCGAGTAAATTAACAGCAATATAAGGATGTTCGACTCGCAGACGTTCATACATGATGCGTGGTAATTTCAGCAACTGGGTAGCCTCGCGCTTGGCCCGCATTCTCAGCAGGCGTGGCTGGCGGTCAAAAAAAGACATCTCGCCCATCAGCTCACCGACGGCCATCAGGCCGATTTCGGTTTCCTGGCCGTTTTCCTCATACAGCAGGGCTGCCTCACCAGCAACGACAAAGTACAGCGCCTCGCCGACCTCCCCGATATCCGAAATAACATCATTTTTCTTGTAGGTCACCAGCTCGGTATACTCCAGCAGCTTCTGAACCTCGGCAATGGTTAATGATTCACACAGGTACTGCTGACTCAGGAATTGGGTCAGATTAAGATCGGTATCAGGCATCTACATTCTCCTCGACTGAATGCATTAATATCAGATTATTCTATACAACGCCATAGGGTCTGACCAGCCAGGTTACAATTTCATGCCTCAAGGGGGGCATACAGGCCTTTATATGCGATAATATGCAACAGTCGATTTTTTGCGAATATTTGGGAATCCTGATGATGAAACGTATCTGTTTATTGATTCTGTTAATGTTGCCGTTTTCTGCGGTTGTGGAAGCGGCGCCCTTTATAGAAGGGATTAATTACAAAGTACTGTCTAATCCCCAGCCTACTGCCAACCCCGACAAGATCGAGGTTGTTGAAGTTTTCTGGTACGGCTGTCCACATTGCCACAAATTTCAGCCGTACATAGAAAAATGGCTGAAAACCAAGCCCGATAATGTCGACTACATCCGCATGCCCGCAATCCTGCGTGAAGACTGGAGCCTGCATGCCCGGGCTTACTACACGGCAGAAATTCTCGGTATACTGGACCGTATCCATACCCCGCTCTTCGATGCCATCCATGTTGAAAAACGCCGTCTTTTCAGCGAGGGCGCACTGATGGATTTTTTCAAGGAACATGGTGTTAGCAATGATGAATTCCGTAACACCTTTCACTCATTCGCGGTTGATAGTAAAGTCCGCCGGGCGCGGCTTATGACACGCCGGTACCGGATAAACGGCACTCCGTCTGTTGTCATTAATGGCAAGTATGTAACAGGCCCGGTTATGGCCAAGGGATTTGAAAATCTGATCAAGGTTATTGATTATCTGGTTGATAAAGAAACACATGCCGGATAATCGGTATAAAATCGCCAGTCGGCCATGACAGCATCAGCAACAATGAATGCCTCTCAGCTATTCACCCGCTGTATCGAGAACGAAGGTGTAGAGTATATCTTTGGCATACCAGGCGAGGAAAACCTCGCCTTGATGGATGCGCTGGAAGAGTCTTCGATCCGTTTTATTATCACCCGCCACGAGCAGGGCGCCGCCTTTATGGCCGATGTCTATGGCCGCCTTACCGGTCGAGCCGGAGTTTGCATGTCAACCCTGGGTCCGGGTGCCACCAATCTGTTAACCCCGGTTGCCGATGCCAATATGGACCATGCCCCTCTGGTCGCCATTGCCGGACAGGCTGGGACCGACCGACTGCACAAGGAATCACACCAGGTACTGGATCTTCAGGCCCTGTATACCCCGATAACCAAATATTCTTCCCAATTATTAACGCCCAACATCATACCTGAAGTCGTGCGCAAGGCCTTCAAGAATGCACAGATGGAAAAGACGGGGGCCTGTTTTATCGAGTTTCCAGAAAATATCGCCTCTATGCCGGTCACTGATGAACCACTACGGATATTCCCGCACCATACACCTGAGGCCGCCCTTGAAAGTATTAGCCATGCGGCAGCACTGATTTCTGCTGCACGCCTTCCCATCATCCTGGCAGGCAATGGTGTAATTCGCTCAGGTGCATGTAATCAGCTGGCTCTTTTTGCCGAACAGCTTAACATCCCTCTCGCCAATACCTTCATGGCCAAGGGTGTAATTCCTTTCAAACACCCTTGTGCACTCGGCACGGTGGGTTTGCAGACCGCTGATTATGTAAATGTCGGATTATCGAACGCTGATGTCATAATCTGTATCGGTTATGATCTGGTAGAATACCATCCCCATCTATGGCATCCAACGCGCGATCGCACGATCATTCACATCGATAAATCAGCTGCCGAGGTCGATGCCTGCTATATATCCGAAGCTGATGTGATTGGCGATATCAGGCATAGCCTGTTACGTATAATGGAATTGGCTACCCCTCACGTGGGCGAAAGAATGCGTCCTTTGCGTCATGCGCTGGTTGAAGAAATGGATCAGCATTGCGATGACCAGAGTTACCCGGTAAAGCCTCAAAAGATTATCTGGGATTTGCGCACAGCCATGGACCTTGACGATATCGTCATATGTGATGTCGGTGCCCACAAATTATGGATGGCACGCATGTTCCGTTGTGAAAAGCCCAATACCTGCGTCATCTCGAATGGCTTCGCCAGCATGGGCATATCAGTTCCGGGTGCCATTGCCGCCAAACTCGCCTTCCCGGATCGGACGATCGTTGCTGTCACCGGTGATGCCGGTTTTCTGATGAACTCACAGGAGATTGAAACCGCACTGAGGCTCAAACTCGCCTTTGTCATTCTGATCTGGAATGATAAGGGCTTCGGCCTGATTGAATGGAAACAGCTGAACACCTATGGTCGTAGTACCAACGTTCATTTTGAAAACCCGAATTTTGTCACCTACGCTGAGTCATTCGGCGCCAAGGGATATCGCATCGAACGCACTGAAGATCTGCTGCCTACATTAAATAAGGCTTTAGCCGATAATACGGTCAGTGTGATCGATTGCCCGGTTGACTACGGTGAAAACCTAAAACTGACCGGGAAGCTTGGAGAAATGGTGTGTCAAATCTAGAATATCAATCTCACGAAATCATCGGCCGTAACGCACGGCTACGTAGCTTTCACAGAGCAACGACTGACACCTATTCCGATTTCAACACCCTGCGCCTGCTTAGCTACAATATCCAGGTTGGCATTAATACTTCACGTTATCGTCATTACCTGACCCACAGCTGGAAACACCTGCTGCCACATCCCAAGCGAACAGAAAATCTTGACCAGATTGCACATCTGATTTCTGAATTTGATATTGTGGCACTACAGGAGGTGGACTCCGGCAGCTTTCGCAGCAGCAATATTAATCAGGTCGAATACCTGGCTATTCGCGGCCGTTTTCCTTTCTGGTACAACCAGATTAACCGTAACCTGGGCCGTCTGGCACAACACAGCAATGGCTTGCTCAGCCGTTACCGTGCCCACCATCTTGTCGAGCATAAATTACCGGGCCTGCTTCCAGGGCGTGGTGTCATGGAGGTTCGATTTGGGCCTACTAATAATCCACTGGTCATGCTGCTGGTTCATCTTGGCCTTGGAAAACGCGCCCGATTACGCCAGCTACATTATATCAGTGAACTGATCAATCAAAATCAACATGTCATTATCATGGGTGATTTCAATTGCACGGCGCAGAGTGATGAGATCGATGCCTTGCTGAATCAAACGCATCTGTGTGCACCGATTGATAATCTGCCTACATACCCGAGCTGGCAACCGGTTCAGAGCATTGACCATATCATGGTTACCCCGGGCATAGGAATCAATGATGTTCAGGTGCTGGATAATTGCACCTCAGACCATTTGCCCATTATGGTAGAAATCGTCGTACCGGATCACATCGCCAAATACTGGCAGGAAAGATATAGCCGTTGATATATTATTTTAAGGTTTAGGTTTCGATCAACGCCTGCCGGATCAGCTGAATAACATGTCATGGCTTGCATGATTTATCAGTGAACCACAACGGCTACCAGACCTATAACCCGGCCTTTCGATCAGCTTCGCTTTAAATTTTCTCGTGGACTCAAAGCTGAGTGACGGGGTCTGACAGCGCTCGGTAAATGAGGAGTGGCGCGCCCTAGAGGATTATTCGGCTAATGCCTCACCCCTTCAGGGCCGTCGTCGCAAGCGCCGACGTTCTCCCTCCCTTCGGTCGGTCATCGAACCTCATTTGACCTACGGTCAGAGTTTCAATTGTCCTGGACCCGGCTATAAGAAAAGACCCCCTTGAGGGGCCTTTTGTTATAGCTGGCGCGCCCTAGAGGATTCGAACCTCTGACCTTTGGAATCGGAATCCAACGCTCTATCCAGCTGAGCTAAGGGCGCTCCGGGAGGTGCATAATACCCTTACCAACCCATCAAGTCCATGGTCTGGTGGCTTACCTGTGTGAACCAGGAGGACATAGGATATTGATTAATAAAATATTATCGTCCAGAAGCCACGCCCGTGGCGGTCACACCAAACCAATGATCATATGTTTCATGCTGTTTATAAGCTGGCTATATATGCGGATTTATATGTCTAGGATACGCCCCATTTATCCAGTAATTCTGTATAGACTGCGGGATCAGACAGCGTGGCCCCGCGATTGGTACACAACAGAGCGGCAAATTCCAGTGCCCGCGGTAGTATCGCTGCTGCCGGCCAGCCTTGTAGAATACCGAGCATGGTCACCGAACTAAACGCATCTCCTGCACCCACGGTATCAGCTACCTCCGAGACTTTAACCGGATCACCCTTGATGATATGTCCGTTTTCAATAACACAGGCACCCTGATCGCCCAGGGTCAGAATCAGGTACCGGAGTTTGTATTTATTTGCATATTCTATGGCGCTATTTTCCAGTGACTCTCTGTCAGTTCCGGCAAGCCTGATTAATTCATCATCATTCAATTTTAACCAGTGTGCCCCGGTGACCAATTCATCGACGACCCCATGATCCCACCACGGTACGCGTAAATTAATATCGACAAAGATTTTTTTGCTGTATTCCCGTCTCAACCAGCTCAGTGCATGCATGGAATCAGCATTCCTCACCGCCAATGAGCCATGGTATAACATCGCCACCTGTTGAGATGAAACAGCCTCTGAAGCTGCCTGTGCCTCTATATAATCGTAGGCCTGATGCGGAAGAATATCGAACTCGGGTTGCCCGGTCTCATTAAGTGAAATTTCCACCCTGCCGGTGGGATGCGTTGAATCATGCTGAATACCTGCCAGATCCAGGCCCCACTCCTCCAGTCTGGCAACGACCTGATCTCCATTGTCATCCTTGCCCAGACGACTGATAAGTAAGGGGTTCATTCCAAATCCCTTTAGATGCCAGGCGACGTTCAGCGGAGCGCCACCCATAACGACTGAACCATCCGGAAAACAGTCGTACAGGACTTCACCAAAGATAACCGGCCTGCCTTTCCTTTGATTTATCATCCTGATCGTAGCGATTATTCGACGGTTACAGATTTAGCCAGATTACGCGGTTGATCAACGTCCGTCCCTTTACACAGGGCTACGTGGTAAGCCAGCAACTGTAATGGAATCGTATAGATAATCGGCGCGATGTAATCCGAGACCGCGGGAATACTCAGGACCTGATCATCCCCTTCGCTGTCGACGATGACGGAGACATCGGCGAACACCAGCAGCTTGCCGCCCCTTGCTCTGACCTCATGTAGATTGGATTTCAGTTTTTCCAGCAGATCATTATTCGGTGCGACTGCGATAATCGGCATCTCGGCATCGACCAGCGCCAGCGGGCCATGCTTCAGTTCACCGGCGGGGTAGGCCTCGGCATGGATATACGAAATCTCTTTAAGTTTTAACGCGCCTTCCATCGCCACCGGGTAATGCGTACCCCGGCCGAGAAACAGCGCATGCTGTTTGTCGCCAAACTGCTGTGACAGTCGTTCAATATCCTTATCAAGCTCCAGGACCTTCTCGATATTGGCGGGAACCGAGACCAGATCGCTGACCAATTCATGTTCGATCGCTTCGGTGATCTTCCCTCTCCTGCCCAAAATAATAACCAGCAACATTAGCGCGACCAGTTGGGTCGTGAACGCCTTCGTCGATGCGACACCGATCTCAGGGCCGGCACGGGTCATCAGCACCAGGTCGGATTCACGCACCAGCGAGCTTTCCGGCACATTGCAGATCGCCAGCGATGCATTATAACCCCGCTTTTTCGCCTCTCTCAGCGCCGCCAGCGTATCTGCCGTTTCACCGGACTGTGAGATCGTCAGGATCAGGGTGTTATCCCTGACCACCGGAGAACGATAACGGAATTCGCTCGCCACCTCGACGGTACACTGGATACCGGCGAGCGCCTCGAACCAGTATCTGGCGATAAGTCCGGCATGAAAACTGGTTCCACAGGCGATGATGTGCACCTGCTTCACATTATCGAGCACCTCGCCGGCCTGGGGTCCCAGCGCGGCCTCGAGCACACGCCCGCCGCTGATTCTTCCTTCCAGGGTTTCGCTGATCGCCACAGGTTGCTCGTAGATTTCCTTGAGCATGTAATGCTTGTACGGGCCGCGATCCACCGCACTGGCCAATTGCCTGCTTTCCTTGATGTCGCGTTCAACGCTGATGCCGTTGCTGTCATAGAGTTTCAGTGAAGCCGTGCCGATCTCGGCGACATCGCCTTCTTCGAGAAATATAAAACGCTGGGTCACAGGCAACAGCGCACTGGCATCGGAGGCAACGAAATTTTCCGTGTCACCGACACCGATGACCAGCGGGTTACCACTGCGGGCGACGACCATTGTCCCCGGTTCATCGACACAGATGACGGCGAGGGCATAGGCGCCTTCGAGGTCGTTTAACGCCGCGATTACGGCATCAAGCAGGGTCTTGTCCGCCTGCATGTAGTGATAGATCTGGTGAACAATGACCTCGGTATCCGTGTCTGACGTGAAGGTGAAACCCTGTTGCAACTGTTGTTCACGCAGTCGTGCATGATTCTCGATGATACCGTTATGGACCACGGCGACACGGCTGTTACACACATGCGGATGGGCATTTTTCTCACTGGGAACCCCGTGGGTGGCCCAACGCGTATGCGCGATGCCCAGTTTCCCCGACAGCGGTTGTGCTTCAAGCACTGCGGCGAGCGCATCGACCTTGCCCTTTGCCCGCACACGCTGGATAATGTGATCGGCATCAACCACGGCGATGCCGGCTGAATCATAGCCGCGGTATTCAAGACGTCGAAGTCCCTCCAGCAGGACTGGAACGACATCACTTTCAGAGACTGCGCCTACAATGCCGCACACGGTTGTTTCCTCATTGACTTCCTAACGATCCTGCTTGACCGGGCGTTTCCAGTTTTTCACCGTCTTCTGCGTTGATCGGCTCAATGCCAGTACATCCGGTTCAACATCACGGGTTATGGTCGAGCCGGCGCCGATGGTCGCCCCTTCACCTACCGTAACCGGCGCGACCAGTTGTGTATCCGAGCCTACGAATACATTGTCGCCAATCGTCGTCTGGAATTTATTCGCGCCGTCATAATTGCAGGTGATCGTCCCGGCGCCCACATTGACACCCGAGCCCACGGTCGCATCCCCTATATAGCTGAGATGATTGATCTTACTGTTAGCAGCAACCGACGATTTCTTGATTTCAACAAAATTTCCCACATGCACACCCGCCGCCAGTGCCGTCTCCGGTCTGATACGGGCAAAAGGCCCAATCCGGCAACCATCACCGATAACGGCATGATCGATAACACAATGAGACAGTATTTCAACACCCGTGGAAATACTGCTGTTGCTGATAACCGTAAAGGGCCCTATGGTTACATTATCAGCAATATTCACCTTGCCATTAAATATCACGTTTTGCCCGATAATGACGTCCGCACCACAGTGAAGTTCCCCGTTTATCGTTACCGACTCGGGCCTCAGCATTGTGACCCCGTCGAACATCTGCCTGGACACTTCCCGTTCCTGATAGGCACGCTCCGCCTCGGCCTGCTGTAACCTGTTATTGATGCCCATGACTTCCTTGGGATCCGTGCACGTCGTCGCCTTGATATCGACGCCATCCTTTACCGCCATGGCAATGATATCGGTCAGGTAATATTCACCCTGGGCATTATTATTTTCGATTTTTTCCAGCCACTTTCTCAGGTACGCCGCCGACACCGCCAGTATGCCGGTATTAATCTCGGTAATCTCCAGTTGCCCGGCGTTCGCATCCTTGTGTTCGACAATGGCCTGGACTGCGCCGCTGCTGTCTCTAACGATACGGCCGTAGCCCGCTGGATCAGTGACGATCGCCGTCAGTAATGCCAGGCCATGGTTAGATTCGTCCACCAGGCTCTTCAGGGTCTGCTCCTGTATCAATGGTGTATCGCCATACAACACCAGCACCGACGCGTCATCATTAACTGCCGTCATTGCCTGGAGTACAGCGTGGCCGGTGCCCAATTGTTCCTGCTGGTGAATCCAGGCGATATCGGTATCCGCGAAAGTTGTCCGTACCTGGTCACCACCATGGCCATAGACCACGATAAGTTTATCAACCTCCAGTCCGGAGACGGCTGCCAACACATGGCCCAGCGTCGGTTTACCACCGACCGTGTGTAATACCTTGGCCCGTTGTGATCGCATCCGCGTGCCCTGCCCGGCAGCCAGGATGATTGCATCTATCTTCATATTCAGGATTAACCTATGAACTTAATCGTAATTTATACATGCAAGCCCCTGAAACGTCAAAGGCCGTACAGAGTACGGCCTTTGACGTTTCAGGCATGGATCCGATATCAGGGTTAATGCCCGCTTTTGTCACGAAGTTTTTGTATGGCCTGCAACTGCGCCACGGCCTCGGCCAGCTCAATCTGGGCTCTGGCATACTCAAATTCGGATGTCTTGTCAGCCATGGCCTGTTCAGCGCGCTCTTTTGCCTGCTGCGCCGAGGCCTCATCGAGGTCCTTGGCACGCTCCGCCGTATCAGCCAGAACGGTAACCACATGCGGCTGTATTTCCAGCATGCCGCCCGATACATAAAAGAACTCTTCGCCGCCACCCGGGGTCTTGATCCGCACCTGTCCCGGCTTTAACTGGGTCAGCAACGGAGCATGGCGCGGCAGAATACCGACCTCACCCATTGCAGCAGATGCAAAGACCATTTCCGCAGGTCCTGAAAAAATCTCTTTTTCTGCGCTTACTATATCCACATGAATGGTCATGGCCATATCAATATCCGTCAGAGTTATTGCATTGACTTGGCTTTTTCGACAGCTTCGTCGATTGAGCCAACCATGTAAAAGGCCTGTTCCGGCAAATGATCATACTCACCGTTTACGATGCCATT
>Ga0102952_1000528_pt1 | contig 14047 bp, 15 predicted proteins | sample SalPon2A_C_D1_MG_FD_78506 | JGI IMG/M metagenome (GOLD analysis project Ga0102952, IMG submission 78506) | Soil microbial communities from South San Francisco under conditions of wetland restoration - Salt Pond MetaG R2A_C_D1_MG | ecosystem: Environmental > Terrestrial > Soil > Wetlands | place... | reverse complement strand
TTCGCATCGCATTGGGAAAGTCGATGCGGTCGACCGCCATGATACGCTCGGCGGCCTCGGCCTCGCCCCAGTCCCGCAGCGCCAGGATATGGATGAATTGCTGGTGCACGGCGGTCATCTCGTCGCGCAGGACACGGTTCAGGGAATCCGCGTGTTCGTCCATCGTCCGTCCTCCTCCTGTCGCCCGCGGAGGGTGATGTGCCGGCCCGTTGTAAGCGTCTCCACGGCCAGGAGGCGAGCGGTTTGCCTCCGCGAACCGTCGCTTCGCGCGCCGCTGGCCACCTGCAAGACGGCCGTATCGGGCATGGATCGCTTCAGGGCCCGACGGTCACGAAGAGGCGGCGAAGGCCTCGGTGGAGCGCCATCGCGGCGGCCGGGAGGCGCCGGGCAACCGCCGTCAGCGCGTCGATCCAAGGGATCCGCGCGTCGCTCCCGCCACGGGGCTTACGGCGCCGCGGCGTCGCCTCGGGGTGCCGCTTGCGCTTGAGATAGCGATGCAGTGCCAACTCATGGCGCCCCGGGGCCACGCTCTCGATCCTCCGCGGCCAGGGCGGGTGGCGCTGTTCGATGTCGATGTCGTTGAACCACATGGTCTTTCGGCCTCCGAACACGTGCCGAACACGGGTCCGAAGATTATCCGATTGAGCGCGCGTGATATTTCGGTTATGACCGAAACATGGTCACGATTGCGTCCATGGCGTCGGTGGCGTCGCTGATCGGAGATCCCGCCCGGGCGAACATGCTCTTCGCCCTGAAGGACGACGGGACCATATCCGCAGGCGACCTCTCCGCCATCGCGGGGGTGGCCGCGAGCACCGCCAGCGAGCACCTCGGGAAGCTGATCGAGGCCGGGCTGGTGACGGTGACCGCGCGGGGCCGCAGGCGGTACTACAGCCTCGCCGTCCCCGACGTGGCCGATATCCTCGAGGGCCTGGAAAGCGTCGCCACCACCCTGTCGCACGACGGCCGCAACCCGGCGCCGGACGATCGCGCGATGCTCCATGCACGGTGCTGCTACGATCATCTCGCCGGGCGCGTCGGGGTCCGGCTCGCGGTGGCCCTCATGGCCAAGGGCTTCATCAGCCACGGCGCGACCGGTCCCGATCTGACCGGCGACGGCGAAGCCTGGCTCGGCTCTCTCAAGATCGACGTCGGCGCCCTCAGGGCCGACCCGCGGCGCTTCATGCGCCTCTGCCCGGATTGGAGCGAGAAATCGATCCATATCGGCGGCGCGGTCGGGGCGGCCATGCTGCGCGGCATGGTCGGTCTCGGCTGGCTGCGGCGCGAGCGGGGCTCGCGGAGCGTGATCGTGACGCACAAGGGCGCCGCCGAATTGCGGGCACGCCTGGATCTGGATATCGGCGCTCCCTAGGCGTCCGGCGCGTGCGCACCGGCATCAGTCCCCATGTGGCGCGAACGTTGCCTTCCGATCGCCCCGCGGGGCGAGTTCAACGGGCGCGATCGAGAGACCGCTTCATGACTCGGAATTCGCCGGTGCCGAGACGGTTTCCGCCTTGTCCTGCAGCCAGTTCAGGAAGGTCCGCACCGCCGGCCGCAAGACGCCGGGGCAGGTTTCGATCACATAGTTCCCGCAGGCCGGTTCCGAGTGCAGCACCACGACCTGACGCGATCGAATCTCCTCGCGAAAGAAGGCGCGCGCCGTATAGGTGATCCCGTCGCCGCGGCGCACCGCCTGCATGATCAGATTCCCCGGCATGTGATGGATCATCAGCGGCCTGTCCAGCTTGACGCCGCGCCGTGCCATCCAGTCCGCCACCTCGTTGGTGCCCAGTTCCTGCAGCCACGGCATGCCGATGAGAGTGGCCGGGTCGCGGCCGCTTGCTCGACAACATCTTTATCGAGCGGCTGTGGCGCTCGCTGAAGTACGAGTGCATCGACCTGCATGCCTTCTCGGGCGGGCGCGAGGCCCGCGAGGGGATCGGCAGGTGGATGGCCTACTACAACCATCGGCGCCCTCATGCGGCGCCCTCATGCCGCCCATGGCGGCGAGACGCCGGTGCGTGTCTATCGTGATCGGCTGTCGGTCTCCGGCCCGGGCTTGCGCCCGGACCTCCAACCGACAGCCTTTGTGGCCTGACGAACATGAAACGGAACCCGACCGGCAGACCCGGACCGTAGCTTAAATCACAGTCGAACCTGTCCAACGGATGGGGAGCAGCTCACTTTGGGGCGAGCTTCAGAGTGCGAATTGGATTTCGCCATGATCTTGTCTTTCTCGTGCGTGACCACTGTGCAGTGGCCCATAAGAAAATCAAAACAGCTAATGTAGCCCCTCATCGGAACATCGCTCGGCTCGCTCCAGTTCGTCGATCGCCTTGACGATCCTCTGCCACATCCGGCAGTCGCCTTTGTCTAGCAGGGCATCGGCACGCTGGGCTGCTTCTAACGCGGCATCCTCGCCGTACCGCTTCATCATTATGTTGGCGCAGCGCCAGATGTCTATATCGGCGATCATTTATCTACCAATGGATATGTAATCTCTATCAATGGTTCAGGAGGTCGTCTGATATAACTGGCCAAGATATCCCTTTGATGGATGATACTGATTGAGGATCGAGAATTGACCGTGGCATTGTCGTTAGTTCTCGAGAGGGTTTTTCAACCGGTCGGACCGCATTCAAATGCCGAAACTCGAATGGCTTGATACCTTTGAGCTGAGAGTGCCGGAAATTGACGGCGATCACAGGGCGATGCTGGATCTGATGAATGGTGTCCAATCCGCGATGGCGTTAGGTGATCGCCAAACCGGGGAGCAGCTTCTGGACCGGCTTCTCGTCTTCGCGGAAGGCCATTTCGAAAGAGAGCACGCGCTGCTTGTGCGCTGGAATTGCCCCGAGGCAGAGGAGCATGCCACTTATCATTGGAATCTTCTGTCACGCGCGGTCGCGGTAAGGAAGGCATGCACTGAGATCGAAAATCCGAAATCCTTCAATGAATGCTGCGAAGCGATGCTGTCGTTCCTAGTGGACGACGTTGTGCGCGGCGACATGAGGCTCAAATCATTCCTGGAAGAAGCCGGACTAACCATCCGGGTCTATAACTAGATCCAAGTCACGACCGCCTTACCAGGTTGACCGCCGCCGGCGCCTCGGACGCGGTGACCTCCGGCCGGGCCACGCGCAGGGCGCGCACCGCGGCCTCGGTTTGGCCCAGATAGTCCTCGCCGGCGGCCTGAGCTTCGTCAAGAGCTCGGCGGGCGATGCGCTTTATGGTGGAGCTTTCGGCGTTTGTTTCCCTTATAAGCGTAGTGTTCGACTTTAATCCGGAAAGTCTCAATTGACACAGGTCATTGTTGGCTGCGGACAGCCTAAGTATATGCGCGTAGGAAATAAATTGCGACTGCGCCGCAGGTGGATTGTATCGGCGCCACGCGAGAAGGTTCGTGGGCGTCCGGGTCCTGGAGCATGCGTCAATACGCCGGCACGGAAAGGTCGTGGAGACCGCCGGCGGAACAAGTGGCTGGTGATGTGGAGGCTTCGATCATGACTGCGAGCGTCGATCTGACCGAGACACCGGACGGTGCAAGCCGAACCTCGGACCCCGCCCTCGCGCGCCCGACTGCCGTCAGGCCCGGGATCTCGCCACCACGTGCCGAGGCCGAGGCTCTGCAGGTGCCCGCCTACCTCCGGGAGACCTACTACTGGGCCTATCTGGACCCCCGCAATGTACCGCTTCTCGACCATGAACTGGTCGTTGCGGCGATCCTCTGGGGCAATCACCGGCGCTTGCGCGAAGCCGCCTTCGCGGAACTCCGGCCGGGACAGCGGGTGCTGCAGCCCGCCTGTGTCTACGGCGATTTCTCGCCGGCCTTGGCCCGCCACCTCGGTCCGCGGGGACGGCTGGACGTCATCGATGTCGCGCCGATTCAGGTGGCCCGTTGCCGGCGCAAGCTGGGGAAGCTCCCGCAGGCGACGGTCCGGCACGCCGACGCCGCACGGTGGGGCAGCAAAGGCTATGACGCGGTGTGCTGCTACTTTCTGTTGCACGAGCTTCCGGCGGACTACAAGCGCGCGGTCGTCGACGCCCTGCTCGGGAGTGTCGTGCCCGGTGGCAAGGTCATCTTCGTCGACTATCACAAACCCCACTGGGCGCACCCGTTGAAGGCCATCACGAGCCTTGTCTTCGACACGCTCGAGCCCTTCGCCAAGGAGCTCTGGCACAACGAGATCCAGCACTTGGCCAGCGCTCAAGACGCGTTCGTCTGGAGCAAAGAGACCTATTTCGGCAACCTGTTCCAAAGGACCGTCGCACGCAGACCCGCAACGTCCTGACCACAGACGCAGCAACAACGGATATCGTCATCGCCGGAACCGGCGGCGCATCGTCGCGCCCGAGACTCGGCCGCTCACCGTAATGTGTATGCCGCGCCGCCTCGCCATGAGGCCCGAGAGTTCGTTAGCGCGAAGGAGCGGCTTCATGTACAGGCAACCAGATCATCGTGCGGACCCCGAGGGGCGGCAATGGGCGGGGCGGGAAGCCGAATTGAAACGTGTGACCAACCTAATCGGGCCAATTTGCTACCAATCAGATACCTCGCCCTTTTCCGACGCCGGTCATAATTCCAGCCGGGCCTATTGACGAACACGAGATTATTCTCTGGCCGATCTTCTAGATGGACTCGAACATATCCGGCTCGATGATGCTGATTAAACTCGTCAACGTAATCGACGTAACCATAAAGCCAAAGCTCATCGCCATCACCTTCATTCGGAATATGCAAACGGATTTCATGAAAGGAAGATTCTTGCGCCACCAAAAAAAATCCAACTGAAATTCGTCGAGCGTCGATTCGATACTCGGGTTCATTAGGAGCAGGATTCTCCTCGCCAAACCAATTAACTTGCAAAAGAACATCTGTAACAGTCGCCGGTGTGCGTCCGCTATTCTTTATCTCGACCGTTAGACCTCCTTGGCCGATCGTTTTGACAAGATCGAAAGCAGGAGCCGTATGGGACATCTTGACATAGGCGCGTTCGGCTTGACGGACTGCATCGACAGAAGTTTTTGTCATCTTCCAAAGCCGGCCGGTTGAGCGCCAGAGGGTGCCAGTAAAGATGGCAATCAAAAGGGTTGCGGCTGCCGATATGGCGCCACTGTATTTTTGGAGGAAATTCATTCCGGGCCTAATCAGATCCAATTTGAAATTGCGAACTTCTGGTATCCCAAACTGCTATTAAAGATTGGCAATGGGGGCGTGCCGCAAAATGAGCCAAAAGAAAAGCCCCCGCCGTTTCCAGCGGGGGGCCTGATGATCTGACGGGCACGCAGTCGGCGCCGATATTGCCGTCGCTGCCGAACAAGCCGCGGGGGTGCCGCCGGTTTCCGGCCGGCACGCGATGGCGTCGCCGAGCGCGGCGACGATGCCCGGGCCATCCTGCTGTCGATCGAGGAACCCGGGTCGCGCGCTTCTTCCACGAACGCGAACATTACCGCGCCATCGCGACCCGCTACGACACGCTGGCCGGAAACTTCCTCACCACCATCGCGATCGCTTCCACGAGACTCCGCGTCAGGCATCATGAGGCCACGCCCTAGTCGCGCCGCGGCCCTGGCGCGGCCGGGCTCGAGCCAAGCCACAGACCCCGTCAGCGAGAGTTGGCAGGATCTTTTTTCTAGTAATTGGGGGACAAAGCGGCAGCCCCGAAGTGCGGCGCCTACGGCCCTAAGCAGACGCCATTTCAAATTGTCGATCCCGTGATATTGTCTGGCGGATCGGATAAGAAATTTATCCCTTCGGAAAATGTGAGTTTCATTGGGTCCAATGAGCCATGGACACCGGCGATCACCTACCCTGGAATTCCCGCTTCGAGGTCGGCGTGCCCGAGCTCGATGCTGATCATCGTGAAATAGTGGATGGAATTAATCGCATCGGACGCTTCTGTGACGCCCTGGATCACGGTGCCGTCGCGAACGCTCTCTGCGACCTTTATGCATTTTGCCTCGAACATTTCGCACGCGAAGAAGTTATTATTCAGACCATACCGGGCTTTGCAGTGGCGGCGCACGTTTCTGGTCATCAGCGTCGCGCGCAGGACTTAGTTGACGCCAAGCAGCGGCTTTCAGCAGAATCCGGTGCATACGACCTAACCGCATTGCCACCGTTTCTTGTGGACTGGTTTTGCAGGCATGCGATTGGCCATGACGCGCAGATCCGGGCGTTCTTCTTTAATGACGATCCCTTTCCTAGGTAGATTCGGTCCTAGGTAGATTCGGTCGTCACGCGGCCCGTGAGGCCCTGGATGACGCTGGCGGATCACAGCCGAGGCGAGGTTCGAATTCCGCGCACAGGACGCATACCCTGTCGCCGCTGGAAACGGCGGGGGCCTTTCTGCCGGGACGGCCCGGGGTGCGCAGCGAGCCCGACATTGGATAAGACAGCCCCGCCCGAGTTACCGCGGCGAGCGGGATTGGGCCTAGAGACGGCCGCTAAATCATTGGAGTCTGGTGGGCGCACCTGGGATTGAACCAGGGACCTCCTCGGTGTGAACGAGGCGCTCTCCCGCTGAGCTATGCGCCCGTAAAGGCCGGGCCGCGCCGCGCGGGCGGCCCCCAGGATGGGCGGACCTGATGTAGGGCAGGGCCGCGCGGCCTGTCAAGCGAAGGCCGGCCGCCCGGACCGGCGCCGGCCGCACGTCATCCGGTGCCCGTCCGGCTCCCGGCCGGCCCGCGGCCGAGCCGCGTCAGCGCCGCCGGCAGCTCGGCGATCTCGGCGATCACGATATCGGGGTCGAGCGCCTCGACCGGCACCGGGCCATAGCCGCTGGCGACGGCGATCACCGGCAGGCCGGCGGCGCGCGCGGCCTTCACGTCGTTGGCGCCGTCGCCCAGCATGACGGCGTCCTCGGGCCGCGCCGCCATGGCCCCGAGCAGGCCGAAGACGTGGCCCGGGTCGGGCTTGCGCACCGCGAAGCTGTCGCCGCCGGCGACCGCCTCGAACAGCGGCGCCAGGCCGAGCGCGTCCAGGATGCCGCGGGTCGGCCCCTCCGGCTTGTTGGTGCAGACCGCGAGGCGCCAGCCCGCCGCCTTCAGCGCGCCCAGCGTCTCCGGCACGCCCGGGTAGGGGCGGGTGCGCGCCGTCATCATGCTCTCGTAGATCGGCAGGTAGCGTGCGACGATGCCGGCCAGGGCCTCGGGCGGCGGGGCGCCGCCGCTCGCCGCCAGGGCGCGCTCGATCAGCTTCGGCACCCCGTCGCCGACCATGCGGCGCACGACCTCCTCGGCGAGCGGCGCTCGGCCCATTTCGCTCAACAGCCGGCCGACGGCGGCGGTCAGGTCGGGCAGGCTGTCGATCAGCGTGCCGTCGAGGTCGCACAGGAGGACGGGGCCGGCGGTCTCGGTCATCCCGTCCTATCTAGCGGGCTTTCGCGGCGGCGGCCAGCCGCGGCCGCACAATCTTTGGGAATCAGCGCGTTACCCGTCATCGGCCGTAACAATACTTGATTTGCGGCCGGCGCAGCGGCTATGGCATGTTCCGCCCGCTGCCCCGGGGGATTCGACGGGCGGCGCCCCGATTCACCGGTCGAACCGCCCATGCCCGAAGCCGAGCTCGTCGTCGTCGTCCTGGCCGCCGGTCAGGGCACCCGCATGAAATCGAACCGCCCGAAGGTGCTGCACGAGATCGCCGGGCGGCCCATGCTGGCGCACGTGCTGGACAGCGTGGCGGCGCTGGCGCCCGACCGCGTCATGGTGGTGCTCGGGCCCGGCATGGAGGAGGCCGCCGCGCTCACCGCCGACTATCCACGGACCGAGACCGTGGTGCAGGCGCAGCGCCTGGGTACCGGCCATGCGGTCGCCATCGCCGGTGCCGCCCTGGGCCAGGCGCGCGACGCCGCCGACGTGCTGGTGGTCTGCGGCGACACGCCGCTGCTGCGGCCGGAGACGCTGCGCGCCATGGTGGCGCGACGCTATCAGGCCGACGCGCCGGACCTGCTCTGCCTGGCCTTCCGGCCGCCCAACCCCAACCAATACGGCCGCGTCGTGCTGGACGAGGACGGCGGCGTGCGCCGCATCGTCGAATACGCCGACGCCGACGAGAGCGAGCGCGCCAACGACCTGTGCAACGCCGGCGTCGTGCTCGGCGACGGCGCGGTGTTGTTCTCGCTGGTCGGCGCGCTCGGCAACGACAACGCCAAGCGCGAGTACTACCTGACCGACGTTTTCGCCCTCGGCGCGGCGGCCGGGCGGCGCAGCGCCGTGGTCGAGGGCGATCCGGAGGAGGTGCTCGGCGTCAACTCGCAGGCCGACCGCGCGCGGGCGGAGGAAGCGCTGCACATGCGTCTGCTCGGCCGGGCCATGGCCGAGGGCGTCACGCTCGTCGACCCGACGACGGTGTGGCTCAGCGCCGATACCAGGTTCGGCCGCGACGTGGTGATCGAGCCCGCCGTCTACGTCGGGCCGGGCGTCAGCCTTGGCGACGGCGTGCGGGTGCGCGCCTTCAGCTACCTCGAGGGCGTGCGGGTCGAATCGGGCGCCGTGATCGGGCCCTTCGCACGGCTGCGTCCGGGCAGCGTGATCGGCCCGGACGCGCGGGTGGGGAACTTCGTCGAGGTCAAGAACGCGGTGCTCGGCGCGGGCGCCAAGGCCAATCACCTGAGCTACGTCGGCGATACCGCGGTCGGCGAGCGGGCCAACATCGGCGCCGGCACGATCACCTGCAACTACGACGGCATCGCCAAGCACCGCACCGAGATCGGCGTGGGCGCCTTCATCGGCTCCAACACCGCGCTGGTCGCGCCGGTGCGGATCGGCGACCGGGCGATTGTCGGCGCCGGCAGCACGATCACGCGCGACGTCGCGGCCGACGCGCTGGCGGTGGCGCGCGGCGAGCAGCGCGAGGTGCCGAAGGGCGCGCCGCGCTTCCGTGCCCGGCGCGGCGGGCGCAAGGCGGTGGCCAAGACGGCGACCAAGACGGCGGCCGGCGGGAAGAAGGCGGCCGCGGCGACGCCTGCCAAGAAGAGTGCAGCCAAGAAGGCGGCCAAGAAGACGGCGGCCAAGAAGACGGCGGCCAAGAAGACGGCGGCGTCGAATAAGGCCGCGGCGAAGAAGGCCGGTGCCAAGAGGGCGGCCGGGACGAAGCAGGCCGCCGCCGGAAAGCGGCGCGCGGCGTCCCAAAGCGGGGCGCGCGGCCGGAAACGGAGATGAGAGGCGGATAGCCATGTGCGGCATCATCGGAATCATCGGCAACGCGCCGGTCGCGCCGCTCCTGCTCGATGGGCTGCGGCGCCTGGAGTACCGGGGCTACGATTCGGCCGGCGTCGCCACGCTGGTCAACGGCAAGATCGAGCGGCGTCGCGCCGAGGGCAAGCTCGCCAACCTGGCGGCGGCGCTCGAGCGCGCGCCGGTTCCGGGCACGATCGGCATCGGCCACACGCGCTGGGCGACGCACGGGCGCCCGACCGAGGCCAATGCGCATCCGCACGCCAACGATCGTGTCGCCGTGGTGCACAACGGCATCATCGAGAACTTCCAGGAGCTGCGCGACGAACTGGTCGCCGCCGGGCATGCCTTCGAGACCGAGACCGATACCGAGGTCATCGTCCACCTGATCAGCGAATTCCTGAACCGGCAGATGAGCCCGCAGGAGGCCGTCGCCGAGTCCCTGGTGCGCCTGCAGGGCGCCTTCGCGCTAGCCATCGTCTTCGCCGGGCGGCACGACCTGATGATCGGCGCGCGCTGCGGCAGCCCGCTCGCGGTCGGCTTCGGCGCCGGCGAAATGTACCTCGGCTCGGATGCCCTGGCGCTGGCGCCGCTGACCGACCGGATCTGCTACCTCGAGGAGGGCGACTGGGTCGAGCTGACGCGCGACGGCGCGCAGGTGCACGACGCGACCGGCGCCGCCGTCGATCGGGCCGTGACGCAGACGGCGCTGTCCGGCGCCCTGATCGGCAAGGGGCAGTACCGCCACTTCATGCAGAAGGAGATCTTCGAACAGCCGGCGGTGGTCGGCGACACGCTGCATGCCTTCGTCGATCCGCTGCGCCGTTCGATCGAGCTGCCCGACCTGCCGCTCGACCTCGCCGCGGTCTCCCGCTTCACCATCCTGGCCTGCGGCACCGCGTATTACGCCGGCGTGGTGGCCAAGTACTGGTTCGAGCAGATCGCCCGCCAGCCGGTCGAGGTCGATATCGCCTCGGAGTTCCGCTATCGCGAGGCGCCGCTGCCCGAGGGCGGCGCGACGCTGTGCATCTCGCAGTCCGGCGAGACCATCGATACCCTCGCGGCGCTGCGCTACGCGCGCAGCCAGGGCCAGACGGTCCTGTCGGTCGTCAACGTGGCGGAGAGCGCGATCGCCCGCGAGTCGGACGCCATCCTGCAGACCCTGGCCGGCCCGGAGATCGGCGTCGCCTCGACCAAGGCCTTCACGACGCAGCTCACCGTGCTCGCCTGCCTGGCCATCGCCGTCGCGCGGGCCCGCGGTGCGATCGACGCGGCCGAAGAGGCGCACTTTTCGGGCGCGCTGCTCGAGGTGCCGGCGCGCCTCGCCGAGGTGCTCAACCACGACGAGACGCTGCACGATATCGCGCTCTATCTCGCCGAGGCGCGCGACGTGCTGTTCCTCGGCCGCGGCAGCCTGTTCCCCATCGCCATGGAAGGCGCGCTGAAACTCAAGGAGATCAGCTACATCCATGCCGAGGGCTATCCGGCCGGCGAGATGAAGCACGGGCCCATCGCGCTGATCGACGAGACCGTGCCGGTCATCGTCTGCGCGCCCTCGGGCCCGCTGTTCGAGAAGAGCGCCTCCAACATCGCCGAGGTCGTGGCGCGCGGCGGCGCGGTGATCCTGATCTCGGACGCCGAAGGCATCCGCCGGATCGGCAAGAACGCGCTGTTCTCGATCGCGGTGCCGGTGGCCGACCCCTTCGTCGCGCCGCTGCTCTATGCATTGCCGGTGCAGCTCCTGGCCTACCACACCGCGGTCCACAAGGGCACCGACGTCGACCAGCCACGCAACCTGGCCAAGAGCGTCACGGTCGAGTAGGCGGGCGAATAGGTGGGGCGGAGCGGCCCCCTCGAATGGGAACGGGAAACGCATGACCGAGGCGAGCTTCGTGCCGGCCCGCAGGGAGGACGCCCGGACCATCGCCCGGCTGTACCAGATCTCGGCCGACGGCGTGGCCGACTACATCTGGACGACGCTGGCCGAGCCGGGCGAGGACCCGCTCGACGTCGGCGCGCGGCGCTACGCGCGCGAGGGCACGGCGTTCAGTTACGAGAACTGCACCCTGGCCAAGGTCGGCGACGCGGTCGCCGGCATGCTGGTGGCCTTCCCCATGCACGTCGATCCCGACGCCGCCGCGGAGGACGCTCCCGACCCGGTGCTGGCGCCCTACGCCCGGCTGGAGGAGGACGACAGCTATTACGTCTGCGGCGTGGCGCTCTTCCCGGAGTTCCGCGGCCGCGGCCTCGGCCGGCGCCTCATGCTGGTGGCCGAAGAGCAGGCGCGGGGGCGCGGCTACGGCAAGCTCAGCCTGATCGTCTACGAAGGCAACGAGATCGCCCGGGGCCTTTACGAACGCCTCGGCTACCGCGAGGTCATGCGCGCGGCCATCGTGCCCCATCCGCTCATTCATTTTGCCGAAGGCGACGCGCTGCTCATGGTGAAGCCTCTCGCCTGAGCGTCGCGCGGCCAAAGAGGCGTAATAACACGATTTATCAGTGTGAATTAGGGATATAATAACACATCGATACGGGAAAACTCTTGACACCGGCACGTGCCACTGTAAATTAAGGGCATCGGCACGGAACGTCCCGGGGGGTCGGGGCGCGGCGCCGATGGGATCGCGAGGCAGGGGCGATCCGGAAACGACGGCCTGGTCCGGCCGCTAAACGGACCCGCGGGATTTGAGCGGGCAGCTTGCGACCGCGTTACCCATCGCTAAAGCGCCACGGAGACGCTCCGTGGGCCCTTTCTTTGGTGCAACGGAGAGTCGTTCATGAACTACCTCCCCATCTTTCTCGAGCTTCGCGGCAAGCCGGCCCTGGTCGTCGGTGGCGGCGAAGCGGCGCTCGCCAAGGTGCGCCTGCTGCGCGCCGCGGGGGCGGCGGTCACCGTCATCGCGCCGCGCCTATGCGGCGGCCTCTCCGAGTTGCTGGCCGCGGGCGAGATCGGGCAGCGCCCGCGCGGTTTCGTGGCCGGCGACCTGGCGGGCTGTGCCATAGCGGTCGCCGCCAGCGGGCGGCCCGAGGTCGACACCCGCGTGGCCGAGGCGGCGCAGGCCCGCGGGCTGCCCGTCAACGTGGTCGACCGGCCCGAGCTTTGCAGCTTCATCGTCCCGGCGATCGTCGATCGCGATCCGCTGGTCGTGGCGGTCTCCAGCGGCGGTGCCGCGCCGGTCCTGGCGCGCCGGGTACGGGCCCGCATCGAGGCGCTGCTGCCGGCGCGCCTGGGGCGCCTGGCGCGCTTCGCCGAGACCTTCCGCGGCGCGCTGCGGGCCGCCCTGCCCGAGGCGGCGGCGCGGCTGCGCTTCTGGGAGCGATTTTTCGACGGTCCGGTCGCCGCCGCGGTGCTGGCCGGCCGCGAGTCCGACGCGCGCGAGGACATGCTGGCCCTGGTGAACCGGCCCGGGGCGGCGCTGCGCGACGGCGCCGGGCAGGTCGCGATCGTCGGCGCCGGGCCGGGCGATCCCGATCTGCTGACGCTGCGCGCCCTGCGTCTGCTGCAGGAGGCCGACGTGCTGGTGCACGACCGCCTGGTCGCCCCGGACATCCTCGACTATGCGCGGCGCGACGCGCGGCGCATCTACGTCGGCAAGGCCAAAGGCAGCCATGCCCGCAGCCAGGCGGAGATCAATGCGCTGCTGGTCCGCGAGGCGCGCGAGGGCAAGCGCGTCGTGCGGCTCAAGGGCGGCGATCCCTTCGTCTTCGGGCGCGGCGGCGAGGAACTGGAATACCTCGCCGGCCACGGCATTCCCGCCGAGGTCGTCCCCGGTATCACCGCCGCCACCGGCTGCGCCGCGGCCAGCGGCATCCCGCTGACCCACCGTGCGCACGCCGCGGCGGTCACCTTCGTCACCGGGCACGGCCGCAACGGCGAGCCCGAGGTCGACTGGGCGGCCCTGGCACGGGCGCGGCAGACCCTGGTGGTCTACATGGGCGTCTCGGCCGCCGGGCGCATCGCTGCGCGGCTGATCGACAACGGCCTGCCCGCCGGCACGCCAGTCGCCGTGATCGAGAACGGCACGCGGGCCGGGCAGAAGACGGTCCGCGGCCGGCTGCGCGACCTGGAAGCCTTGATCGACGCGCACGGCATCGTCGGGCCGGCGGTCATCGTCATCGGCGAAGTGGCGCGCGCGGGCGCGGCGGTCGAGCGGCCCGCGCGGCAGCCCGCGCTCGCCGTCTAGCGAGAGGTCGCAATCGATGAAAGCCAGGATCGTGACTGCCAACCGCCTGAGCGACGGCGCCGTCGTCTACCTCGATGCCGCCGGCGACTGGGTTGACTCCATCGTGGAGGCCGGCGTCGCCGAGGACGGCGAAACCGCCGAGGCGCTGCTCGCCGTGGCGACCACGGCCGAGCAGGCCCTGCGGGTGGTCGGACCCTACCTGATGGACGTTGCCGTGGAGGACGGCCGGCCGCGGCCGCTCGGCACGCGCGAGATCATCCGCGCCGCAGGCCCGACCGTCGCCGGCGCGGCCATCCGCGAAGGCGACGAACGAGACGACGCCAAGGAAGCGAGCGCCGCCTGAGCCCGGCGCGAAAGGACCGGTGAGATGTACCGCTACGACGAATACGACAGCACATTGGTCGCCGAGCGCGCCCGACAGTTCCGCGGCCAGGTGGCGCGGCGCCTGAGCGGCGAGCTCACGGAGGAGCAGTTCCGCCCGCTGCGCCTGATGAACGGGCTCTATCTGCAGCTGCACGCCTACATGCTGCGCATCGCGATTCCCTACGGCACGCTGTCGTCGCGGCAGCTGCGCAAGCTGGCCGAGATCGCGCGGCGCTACGACAAGGGCTACGGCCACTTCACCACGCGCCAGAACCTGCAGTTCAACTGGCCGCGCCTGGCGGACGTGCCGGCGATCCTGGAGG
>Ga0102952_1000527_pt1 | contig 14054 bp, 9 predicted proteins | sample SalPon2A_C_D1_MG_FD_78506 | JGI IMG/M metagenome (GOLD analysis project Ga0102952, IMG submission 78506) | Soil microbial communities from South San Francisco under conditions of wetland restoration - Salt Pond MetaG R2A_C_D1_MG | ecosystem: Environmental > Terrestrial > Soil > Wetlands | place... | reverse complement strand
TCGGATCCCGCGAGCCGCTGCGCCCGCCGAGGCTGTAGGGCATGTGGCACGCCGTGCATCCCGACGACCGGAAGTCCCCGGCGCGGTTGTTGGCGCCGGCGCTGCCGAGGTGACAGTCACCGCAGGTGAAGGCCACCTGTTCCTCGAACAAGTGCGCGAGGGGAGAGCCCGTGACCACCTGGTTGTCGGACTCCAGGTAGGCTCCCAGGCCGGGGGAGAAGTAGGCCGGGTTGTTGTGGATCGCGTCGACGCCCGTCTGTCCGAGGGCGCTGACCACCGGGTACTCGAGCAACTCGCCGACCTCTCCGACGGCTGCCGCGCCGGGCATGAAGCCCGCGTTGAGCACCGCCCGGAAGGCGAGGTCGGCGGCCGTCTTCGCGTGCAGTCCGACACTGGTGGGCACGGCGTTGTCCGCGCCCGCGGCGTAGCTGGCACCGGAGAGGATGCCGGCCTCGGTCGCCAGCAGGCTCTTCGACACGGTGTCCGCGTGTCCTCCGTGACACTGCCCGCAGGCTCGCCCCATGGTGACGACCCGCAGGTCGCCGGGGTTGACGAACTGCAGGTAGTCGAGCGCGCTGTAGGTGACGCCGTTCACGACGTAGTCGGGGAACGTGTCCAGCCCCGCCAGCGTCAGGCGGTTGAAGTAGGCGTGGGGGTCGGTGGCCAGGTGCTGCTGGTCGCCGATCTCCGGCGGCGGAGGCACGTGGCTGTCGGCCTGTCCCTTGCCGGCGCCGTTGCCGCCGTGACAGGTCGTGCACTTCAGCTTGTCCGCCCCGGGGAACGGGTGCGGGTTCTCGATGCCCGGACCGGAGTAGTCGTTGGCGAGCGAGGCGTTGTGGCACTGCATGCACGACTCGGACGCCTGCGCTTGCAGGCTGCCCGTCTCGCCGCTGCCCGCGCCGCCGCACGCCGCGAGCCCGGCGAGCAGCAGCGCCCAGGAGGCGTCCCGCAGTCGGCGCTGGAGCGGACGCCCCGGCCCCCGTTCGCCGCGGACGGCGATTCGTGCCTCGAATCCCGTTCCCGGTCTCGTCGTCACCGGCGCCGGTTCGGCGTCACCTCCGGTGCGTACGAGAGCGCTTTCGGCCGCGTCGTTCGTCTCTCTCACTTCGGCCCCGCTCCCTCTGCGAGGTACTCCCCTGCCAGCCCCTCGGCACCGCGTCCGGGTGCCCCGTTCGTCGCGGATCGGATCCCCCGGACAGCGGACTTGAGCCCGGTCCGGATCAGTTCGTCTCGGCCTGGTGCCAGGTGGTCGGCATGTGGCAGCGGTCGCAGCGCTCGATCCAGCCCAGGGCGATGTGGTCGGGGTTCTTGGCGCCCGCCAGGTCGTCGCGGTGACAGGTCACGCACTCCACGTCGGTGGGCAGGAACTTGCCGGTCTCGGCGCCCAGGTGGCAGCGCCGGCACGAGGTCACGGCATGGGTGCCCACCAGGGGGAAGCGCGTACGCTGGTGCCGCTCGATCTGGCCCTCCGGGCGCCAGGTCTCCTGCTGGTGGCAGGACCGGCAGTCCGTGCCGAGCTGGCCCTGGTGCACGTCCTCGTGGCAGCCGGCGCAACCCTGCCGGGTGAACACCGCCGCCGGTCCGCGGTCGTTGTGACAGCGCAGGCACCGGGCCCGGGTGTGCGCGCCCTCCAGCCGGACCCCCGTGCGCTCCTCGTGGTCGAACTCGAAGTCCTCGGTCAGCTCGCGCCAGCCGTCGCCGGTGTGACACAGCGAACATTCGGCGGGAAAGCTGTCGTGGGGGAGCACCGGACCGAGGCCCTGCCACCAGCTGTGCAGCCGCGGCGTGGGGTGACCGCTGACGGCGCATGCGAGCAGCCCGTAGCCCAGCAGCAGGGCCAGGACCACGGACAGGCGGTTGCGACGGAACCTGGTGGACATCGGATCAGAAACTCCTCTGCAGGTAGAAGCCCAGACCGAACCCTTCCTCGGATTCGAGGATCGTGCCCTCGGCGTGCGCCGCGAAGTCCCAGCCCGAGCGGGTGTGCAGCTGCCGCACCACGCGATAGCGCTGCTGCAACAGATCGTCGTTGTTCGAGTTGAACCCCTGCTGGCGGGCGAGCGCCAACTCGAGCATCACGTCCCAGGACCCGGCGGCGGTCTGCCAGCCGAAGCCGACGCGTCCGCCGTAGAGGTTCGAGAAGCGCCCGTGCGCGCCGAACAGCGTCAGGTCGGTGCGGCTCTCGTCGAGGATCCAGTCGGGGAACTCGAGCCCGAGCTGCCCGTCCGCGCCGGCCTCCTCCTCGTCGGACCATCCGCCGACGCCGCCGTGCACGCGTCGGCGCCCGAAGGGCTCGGAGGCCTCCAGGGCCACGCGATCGGCGCGGTCCTTCTCCAGCGCCTGCGGAGTCAGTTGCAGGAACTCGTAGCGCTGGATGTCGGGAAACGCGAGGTGCGTGTAGCTCACGTCCACCCGACGATCGTCCGCCCAGCGCCGGCTGGTCGAGAGGTACGCTTGCGTCAGGTCGACGCCGGGTCCCTTCGCCTCGTCTCCCGCCGTGTAGTAGTCGACCCACGCGTTGCCGTGCCAGGACCAGCCCGTGTCCGGCAGCACCTGGAACTTGGCGATCAGCAGGTCCCTGTCGGCCGCGCCGTTGTGCAGTGTCTTCTGGAAGCCGACCGAGGAGGAGACCCGTTCGGTCTCGTCGGCCACCCAGCGGTAGAAGGCCGCGAACTGCAGGTCGTGGCCGCTGTTCATGTCCGGCGTCGGTTCGGGCAGGAAGCCGACGCTGTAGCCCATGCGCGTCCCGTCCGCGGCGCGGCCGCTCCACTCGTAGCCGTCGAGCACGCCGAACTCCGGCATGCCCTGCTGCAGGAAGCGGCCGATCTCGTGGCGCACGGGCTCGTAGCGCGAGCCGCCCCAGGAGTAGGACGCGCGGTCCACGCGCAGCTTCGTCTCCGATTCGTCGGGACCGGGGACGTTCGTCTCGCGCAGGTTCCACTCACCGTCCAGGTGCAGTTCGCCGCCGCGGCCGAACGGGTTGCCGTAGCGCAGGTCGGTGCCCATGCGCGCGAACGTGTCCGAGCGGTCGTCCTGGGTGGCGAAGAGCTGGTCGGCGATCACGTACACGCGGCCGGAGAGCGTGGGCTCGCGCTGCGCCGGACGCAGCGTGTCGACCCGGGCCAGCAGCGGTTGCCCCGCGGTCCAGTCGTCGTCGCGCTCCCAGGGCGGGTGTTCCGGCGGGACGTCACCGCCCTCGGGCTCCGCTCCGGGCTCGTCCTCGGGAACGCTCGCTTGCGGCGCCGCGGCCGGCGGTTCCTGGTCGCCCGACGTCCTGGCGAAGCGCGTTTCCGGCAGCCGCGCTTCCCCGCGCGTGCCCGGCTCGGGCAGGAGCTGGGGATCGTCCAGCTCGACCACGCCGGTGCGCTCGGCGAGCTCCGCGACCCGTCCGCCCCAGACCCCGCCGCCGCGCGGCAGGAAGCGCACCAGGTCGCCGACGGCGAGACCGTCCGCGGTGCCGCGGTCGACCAGCACCGTACGCCCGGCGCCGCGGGCCGTGACGCGCAGCTCGAGGGTTCGTTCCGCCCCCTCCTGCAGCGCCAGCGCCGGCGTTGCCGCGAGCAGCAGCAGCGCGATCGGGATGAGTCCCGGAATCCTCAATAGCCCTTCCCCTTGCGCCTCAAGAGCGTGGCCTCCCGCAGCCCGTGGCAGTCCACGCACTCGGTCGGCAGCGGTCTGTACTTCACGACCTCTCGTCCTCCGACCGTTGCGGCGACGTGGCACGCCGAACAGGCAAGGTCGGCGTGGGCGCGTCCCAATCTGAAGCGCGCGTCCCACTCGTGGTTGAAGGACAGCTCCTCGAACCCCGCGGAGCTGCGGTGGCAGCGGGCGCAGTCGGTGCCGCCCTGCACCTCGAACTGACTGCCGTGCGGGTCCTCGTGGCAGTCCGCGCAGGCGTCTCCAGCGGCCCGCGCGCGGGTTCGCCCGCCGACTCCCGGGTTCGCCAGCGGCGCGTGGCACGCCGAGCAGTCGAGATCGTCGTGGGCTCCGGCGAGAGGGAAGTCGGTCCAGCCGGCGTGGTCGAACTCGCGCGGGAAGACGCGGAAGGAGACCTCGACGTGGCAGCGCTCGCAGCCCGTCCGCCCCGGCGCGCCGTCCGCCGGTCCCTCGCGCTCGAACGCCCCGCCGTGGGGGTCCTCGTGGCAGGTGGCGCAGCCGGTGTACTCGCCGAAGACGTCCGCGATCCGCCCGAAGGTCCGGCCGCCGGCGTCGGGCTCCGGAGTGCGGCGGTGGCAGCTCTCGCAGGCCTCCTGGGCGTGGGCGCCGCCGGCCGCGAAGCCGGTCCACAGCGCGTGGTCGAAGCCGTCCGCGGGCTCGTCGCCGAACGAGCCCGTGTCGTGGCAGCGCGCGCAGTCGCCGTGCTCCACGGCTTCGAGCCCGTCGCAGCGCGCGTCGAAGTAGCCGCGGTGCGCGTCCTCGTGGCAGACGCCGCAGTCGCTGGGCGTGCCGTGGAAGATCCGCGGCTCGCTGTCCGCCTCGCGCAGGTGGCAGTCCGCGCACTCGACCTCGGCGTGGCTCCGCTCGAGCGGGAACGAGGTCGCGGCGTGCTCGCGCAGGCCGAAGGCCGGCGGGTCGAAGTGCTCGCGCTCGTGGCAGGCGGTGCACGCGCGGCCGGCGAAGTCGCTGCGCGCGAACTGGCCGCCGTGGGGATCCTCGTGGCAGACGCTGCAGGCCTCGGCCGAGCGGCCGGGATAGCGCGCCTCGACCTCGCCGAGCTCGGGCCCGTGACAGTCGTCGCACGCGGCGCGGTCGTGGGGCGCCGTGAGCGGGAAGCCCGTCAAGGCGTGCACCTCGGCGGTGACCTCGTCCTCGGCTTCGGCGAAATCCGTGTGCTCGGCGGTGTGGCAGGTGACGCAGGCCGCATCCGGCGCGAGCTGCGCGCGGCGGGCCACTGCGGCCTCGAAGTCGGTGCCGTGGGGCGATTCGTGGCAGTCCGCGCATTCGCGGTCCGGCGGCCGCGAACCGCCGGCGCCGACGATCTCCAGCGAGTGGGGCTCGCCCTCGGCGTGGCACTCCCGGCAGCTCACGTCGGCGTGCCCGCCGACCAGCGGCAGGAAGCGCTCGTGGTCCAGGGAGTGGAGCTCGTCGAAGGAGGTCTGGCCGTGGCACGACGCACAGGCGACGGTCATCGCGCCCTCGTGCACGTCTTCGTGGCAGCTCGCGCAGTCGCGATCGAGCCCGAGGAAGCGCCGGTCGCCGTCGGCCAGCACCGGATCGTCGGCGTGCTCGTGACACTCGGCGCACTCGAGCTCGAGGTGGGCGCCGTCCATCGTGAAGCCGATACGCGCGTGGTCGAAGTGGTCGCGGTCCGCGAACCCGGCCGCGCGGAAGCTCTGTGCGCCGACCAGCGGGAAGCCCGCGCCGTTGTGCTCGCTGTGGCAGGACGCGCACCGTTCGGCGAACGACGGACCGAGCACGCCGTGCAGGCCGCGGTCCTCGTCGATCTGCGCGCCGATGGCCTCGTGGCACTCCAGGCAGGAGGCGGTCATGCCCGAGAACCACCCGCCGTGGCAGGCCGCGCAGGCCGTGCCCCCGGCCAGCTCGGGTTGGCGCTGGTGCACGCCGGACAGTTCCCCGGGGGAGGTCCGCTCGGTGTCGACCACCGCCATCGTCACCACCGTGCAGGCGGAGACGACGGCCAGCCAGAGCCGCGGGCTGCGCAGGTTCACGGCCGGCTCCTGCGGAGATCGGTTTCCCGGAGCCCGGGCCCGCTCGCCGGCGCGGCCGGCCGGTGCGCGAAGTCACCGCGCCGTGCGCGCATCGGGTCCGCCGCGGGCGCGCCCCGGATGGGGAGCGTCGGGCGGCTCAGGGGATCCGGGATCGGTCGGGGCATGCGTCGGGGCCTCGAGTCATGCCGCCGCCGCACCGTCGCGGAGCGTGCGTCCGGACGGGTCGCGGGTCAGCGCTGGGAGGCGTCCTCGTCGCCCCGCGCTTGCTGCTCGCCCTCGAGCTGGCCGCGCAGCGCCGCGGCACGGACGTATTCCTCGGTCGCGTGCAGGCACTCGTCGAGACGTCGCTCGAGTTCGCCGGCGTCCTTGCCGAGGCCCTGGACCTCGGTCGAGAGGGCGGCGATCGAGTCGGCGTTGAAGTCGTGGCTCAGGAACAGCGCGTGGTCGCGCAGGTCGCGGTTCAGCGCGTCGTAGGCCCACAGCGCCGGATCCACGGCGGAGGCGATCACCTCGTAGCGCTTGCGCGTCTCTTCCAGCCGGACCTGGCTGCGCTGGCGCATCTCGGCGTTGCCGAAGCCCTCGAGGTCCTTGGCCCACGCTGCGAACACCGACTCGGCGGTCTTCTTCATCGGGGCGATGCTCGAGCGCAGCTTGTCGGCTTGCTTCTCGGAATCGTCGATGGCGTCGACGAGGTCCTCGTAGGCCTTGATCGCGTCCCCGTCGAACTTCGGGCCGCAGATCGTCTCCAGCGAGTGCATGGCGGTCGCCGAGGTCTCCTTGGAGAGCTCGGCCTCCACGTGCACGCGCTCGATCCGGTCGAGCAGTCCGTCGACGCCGTCGAGGCCGGCGCTCTTGCGGCTGAAGCCGACGTCGAAGAAGTTGGAGACGTCCGCGGCGGTGGGCACGCTCGAGCAGGCCGAGGAGGCCAGCAGAACGGGCAGGGCGAGGGCGAGCGACTGGGCGGCGGAGAAGCGCATCGGTTGGATTCCTATGGGTTCCTGGTCGGGCGGGGCGCACGCCGGAGCGTTCCTTCCACAGGAGCGCTGCGAGCGTCCAGGCGGGCGCGTGCTGGGTTCGTATCGGCAGCGACCCCCCCGGGAATCCAGGGAAGCTGGCCGGAACCGCCCCACGTTTCGGGGGCCCCGCGAGCCCGGGGAGCGGCCCCAGCCGGGGGAGCGGTCCCCGCGGCGGAGGGCGGACGGGCCGCGGAGCGGTCCCCCGGGAGGGGCGCCCCCCCCGGGGCCCGCCGGTGCGCCGGAATCGGGGCGCGAGTTCGACGGCGCGGGGCCGCGTGGGGTGGCGCCGCGGACTGCTAGAGTGGGCGGATGCGCACCCGGCGGATCGTGCTCCGGCTGGCGGTGGGCCTGGCCGCCGTGCTCCCGGGCCGGGCGGCGCCGGCCCAGGACTCCCGGGCCCCGGAGGCGACTCCCGAGCCGTCGGACGCGGCCTCGCTCGCGCACCCCGACGTGCTGCTGATCGTGATCGACGACCTCAACGACTGGGTCGGTCACCTGGGCGGACACCCGGACGCGATCACCCCCGGGCTCGACCGCCTCGCCGAGCGCGGCATCTCCTTCACCAACGCCCACGCCGCGGCGCCGGTGTGCAACCCGTCCCGCGCGGCGATGCTCGGCGGCGTGCGGCCCACGCCCACCGGCGCGAAACGATCCGAGAGCTGGGAGACCGTCCTCGCCGGCATCCGCACGCTGCCCGGCTACTTCGAAGACGAGGGCTACGAGCTCTACGGCACGGGGAAGATCTTCCACGGCGACGTGGAGGAGGTCTTCTCCAACTACTTCCGGCCCGAGTTCGAGGAGAGCGTCCTGCGACCCGACGAACCGTTCGTGGATCTCGGCGCCGGGACGTCCAACGACGAGAACTTCGACTGGCAGGCGCTCGACGTGCCCGACGACGAGATGCCCGACTACCGCCGCACCTCGTGGATCGGCGAACAGCTACAGCATCCGGTGGAGCGACCGACACTGTTCTCCATCGGCTACCACCTGCCGCACATCCCCTGGTACGTGCCGCGCAAGTACTTCGACATGCACCCGCTCGCGGACATCCACCTGCCCGAGACGCGTGCCGACGACCTGGACGACGTGCCGCGCGTCGCGCAGCGACTGGTCAGTCCCACCGTGCACCGCAACATCGTGGAGAGTGGACACTGGGCCGAGGCCGTGCAGGCCTACCTGGCGGCATCGAGCTTCGTCGATGCGCAGATCGCGCGGCTGATGGAGATGCTCGACGCCAGCCCGCGAGCCGGGCGCACGATCGTCGCCGTCGTCTCGGACCACGGCTGGCACCTCGGCGGCAAGCTGCACTGGCGCAAGCAGACCCTGTGGGAAGAGGCGACGCACATCCCGTACCTGTTCCTGATTCCCAACTACGAGCACCCCGGCACGCTGTGTCCGCACGCGGTGGACACCCTCTCGCTGTACCCGACGCTGTGCGACCTGGCGGGACTCCCCAAGCCCGAGCACCTCGAGGGGCTGAGCCTGGCGCCGCTCGTGCGGGACCCGGACATGGTCTGGGACTACGGCGCGTTGACGACGCTGCGCGGCAAACACCACGCCCTGCGCACGGACCGCTGGCGGTTCATTCGCTATGCGGAGGGCTCCGAAGAGCTCTACGACCACGACGTCGATCCCCACGAGTTCACCAACCTGGCGCGCGATCCGAAGTACCGGGACGTGCTGGTCGAGCTGCGCGCCAAGCTGCGGGCGCTGCTCGCGGAGTGAGCCCCCAGCTTTCGCTCCGGTCGCCGCGACGGCGGCGCGCGGGTCAGTTCCTCGCGTCGAGGTCGATCCAGGTCAGGTGGATGCGCAGGCCCGGCCCCGGCTCGGCGGCTCCGTCGTCCGGTGGCGGGAGGCTCGAGGTGAGCGCCAGCAGGATCGCGTCCCGACCCGCCTGCGTGGTGAACAGGTCGTGCGGCGCGTTCGCGACGAAATCGAGGGAAACGGGGGTGGTGATCGCGGCGAGGTAGAGCAACCCGAGCGGTACGGCGCTGGTGCAATCATCCGTGCCCAGCAGCATCTGCACGGTGGTCGTCGGATAGGCGAGCACGGCTGCGGGGAAGAGGATGCTCTGGTCGAGCAGTTCGCCGGGAGCGGGACTGGGAGGCAGCAGCGGACAGAGCGGGTTGGTGAGCTCGGGCTCGCAGCTCGGCTGACCGCAGGTCATCGTCGCCGGCGGGACCAAGGCCGCGCACTGGTTGCTCCACGCCGCGGAGGCGGGCACCTCGCACAGGTAGTCCAACCGCGTCAGCGGCGGGCCGCTGCCCAGCACGGCGACCTCGAGCAGGTCGTCGCCGTCCCAACTCGTGAGCGAGTAGGCGATCTCCCCCGAGCCTCCGGAGTTGCCGACGGCGCACAACGGCCCGACGGTGTGGAGGTTGGTCCGGATCCAGTCGAGCGCCACCGCGAAGCGGGCGGATTGCTCGCGCACGCCGGTCGAATCCACGAACCACCCGTTGGGCCAGCGCCGGTCGATCACCCGGAAACCCGCGGCGAGCAGGTCCTGGGTCAGCTGGTCGCCTCCCGGGTCGTCGCCGATGAAGTCCGCGCCGATCCCCCCGCCGGCGAGGATCACCGTGCCGACGACCGGCGTCGCCACGTCGGGATCGATGACCCGCAACTCCAGCGAGGCCAGGGGGTTGCTCAGCGCGTCGACCTCGAGCAGCAGACAGGAGCTGGTGGGCAGCGGCCCCGGACCCGCCGCGCAGGGGCCGGGCTGCACCGTCACCGACCCCAGCGGCGTCGGGGGCGGCGGCGGCTTCTTGCCCCCGCCTCCGCCGCCGCAGGCGGTCGCGAGCCCGAGGGCCAGCGCGAACGTCGCGACGCGACCCGCGGGTGCGGGGAGGGGGATGCCCGTGGCGCTGCTGGAACCTCTCATGCCGGGGGGCGAGCCCCATGAGGTTAGACCGAACGAGCCGCGGTCGGGACCGCGGCGTCGGTTTTCTCCCCGCGGGCGGAACGCAGCGGCCCGCGCTCCCCGAGCAGGGCCGCGGGCCTCAGCGCTCCGACGCGCCCATGTCCACGACGCCGCCCTGAACGCGCGGGCGCTCGTACCAATCGATAGGCGTCGGCTCGAGCAGGTCCCCGTCGCCGTCCAGGTCGAGCTCGTCGGTGAGGATCGCCGCGTTGATTCCCGCGTCGATCGCCGGCGATCCGTTCGACAGCCGGAAGTTCGGCGGGACCATCAGCGGATCGAGCGGCAGGTTCAGTCCGCCGCCGAAGGGCGAGGTGGGGGGAACGATGGAGTAGGTCACGTCCGTCGCGAGCCAGCCGACGATCTCGGGTTTGGGGCCCGTGTTGTTCCAGACGATCGAGTTCTCGACCTGCAGGTGCCCCGCCAGGTCGAGCAGCGCCGGGTGGTCGATGGCGGCCAGGCCCGGCCCTTCCAGGCTGGCGATGTTGCGCGTCACCGTGCAGCCGACCAGGTGGGCACGGCCCGGGTAGACGACGTTGATCGGCGGCGGTTTGATCTCGCCGACCTCGAGGTACATCGCCCCGCCCCGGTCGGCCTGGTTGCCCTCGAAGATGTCGTTCGCCCAGCGCGACACCGTCGATGGGCTCATGCCTATCAGGTAGTTCGCGCCGCCGTTCCTGCTGGCGACGTTCCTGCGGAAGGCGCAGTCGAACACGCGCACCTTGCCGCCGGCGAGGTACATGCCCGCCCCGTCCTTGGCCTGGTTCCAGGCGATCCCGGTGTCGACGATCGAGAGGTCGCCGCCCAGCGAGCAGATTCCTCCCCCGAGCGCCGCCTGGTTCCGGCGCACGAAGGAGTTCTCCAGCCGCAGCTTGCTGCCGGCCATCATCAGCAGCCCGCCGCCCGTCGACGTCCCGACCGCCTCGTTGTTGCCGTCGGTGATGCGGAAGCCGTCCAGCACCACGTCGGTCTTCATGCCCACCACCGAGACGCCTTCGATCGAGACCACCGTGTAGGAGTTGTCCGTCGAGTCGCCAGGCATCCCGATGTCACCCGAGAGCACCGTGCCCCAGAAGTTGCCCTTGCGGTTCGAGAAGCACAGCTCGTCGCCGGCGAATCCGCCGAAGACGTTCAGGGCCTTGTTGAAGGTGAAGCTCTTCGCGCGGTTCGCCGAGTTCGTGGGGGTGTAGACGCCCTCCGCGACCCAGATGCAGTCCCCGGGCGCCGCGGCGTTGATCGCCGGCGGCAGTCGCTGGAACGCCGTGGCCCAGGAATCGCCGGGGCCGTTCGTCAGCGAGTCGGCGTCGACGTACCAAACGGTCTGCGCGCACTCGTTGCAGGGAAGGCCGGCGGGGGCGCCCTGGGAAGGAGCGGCGGCGAGCGCGAGGGGACCGACGAGCAAGGGAATCAGGAGCATCGGGTTCCTCCGTCCAGGGGCCGCGAACTCGGGGCCCGGCGGAGAGCGGGAATCGCACTCGATGCCGGCCCGACCGCCATTCTCCCACGGTCCCCCGGGACCGCAAGCTCGACCCCGGCGGGCAGCCTCAGGGGGCGGTAAAGACCCGGATCAGCGAGCCGGCGCGAAGGGGTCGCTCACCAGCGCCGGCCGCCGCCGCCGCCGCGACGGCCGCCGGGTCCTCCCCCGAAGCGTCCGCCGCCTCCGGAGCCGCCCGACCGACCGTAGCCTCCCGAACGTACCTGTTGCTCGCGCGCCTCGCCCACCTTGAGCGGACGGCCGTCGAGCTCGACCCCCTGCAGCGTCGCGGACACGGCCTGGATGTCGGCGTCGGCGTCGAGATCCACGAACGCGAACCCGCGGGGCCGTCCGGAACCCGGGTGGATCTTGATGTCCACCTTGGTCACCTTCGCGCCGGTGCGCTCCACGGCTTGGCGGAGCGCGTCTTCGGTCGTGGTGAAGGTGAGGTTGCCGATGTAGAGGCGGGTTCCCATGGTCGCTGTCTTTCGCTCGTTCTTGCTCGTACCCGTCGGGTCCCCGGTCGGGTCGGATTCGTGGGCGCGAGGAACGTCTCGGGTCCCCGATTCTCGGCGTCTCCCGGCGCCCTGCGGGCCGAAGACGATAACCGACGCGGCCGCTCGAGTCACTCGCACATCGGTATCGGCCCCGGAATCAGCTGGTTTTCGCCGTTTGCGGGTGGCAGCGCGCTGGAGATCAGCTGCACGTATCCCGGGTTGCCCGTCACGTCGTCGTTCACCGGAGCGCCGCACGCGAAATCCGGCCTGCCGTCGCCGTTGACGTCCCCGACGCGCGCCAGCGCCGCCCCGAGCCAGTCGTTCCGCTCCAAGCCCCCGCGAAGCAGGAGGTTGCAGCCGGTCCTGCCCGAGACCACGCGCACCCATCCCGCGTCGCGTCCCGCCTGGTCCGACGCCGGGGAGCCGAACAGCAGATCGTCGAAGCCGTCTCCGTCGGCGTCACCGAGCCGCGAGACGCTGCCCGCGTACTCGCCGACTCCGGCGGCGATACGCAACAGGACGCTGCCGTCGATCCCCGAGCGAACCTCGGCGCCGCCCGAATCCGGCCCGCCGAGATCCGAACCGGGCACGCCCAGCGCGAGGTCCACGGTCCCGTCACCGTTCGCGTCCCCCGCGCCGTCCACGTCGCTGCCGAGCCAGTCTCCGGGCGCGGCGCCGTGGAAGACGAGCAGCAGGTGTCCGTCCGCGCCCGAGTGGAGGTAGGCGCTCCCCGCGTTGAAGCCGTTCGCATCCGAGAACGGAGCGCCGACGAGCAGCTCGGGAACGCCGTCGCCGTCGACGTCTCCCGGGCCGGCCAGCGCGAACCCGAACTGGTCCCAGGCCGCCGCGCCGTCGAGCACCAACAGCACGCTGCCGTCGGCGCCGGAGAACACCTCCACCCGGCCGGAGTTCGTGCCGTTGACGTCGGCGAGGGGCGCGCCCACGGCGACGTCGCCGCGACCGTCGCCGTCGAGGTCGCCCAGCCCGCAGACCGCCTGCCCGAATCGGTCGCCGGTCGCCCCGCCGGTCCAGCCGGCCAGGAGCGCTCCGCCGCTGCCCGAGTAGACTCCGGCGCTGCCCGCCCCCGGGGCCCCGTAGGGTGCGCCGACGACGAAGTCCGGGGTGCCGTCGCCGTCGACGTCTCCGACGCCGCCCACGCTCGCGCCGAACCGCCCGGCGGGAGCGGTGCCCGGGACCTCGAGCAGTAGCGTTCCGTCGGCTCCGGAGAGCACCCGCGCCAGCCCGGTACCCGCGGCGGCGCCCGTGGCCCGCGGCAGGCCGACGACGACGTCCGGGCGTCCGTCGCCGTCGACGTCGCCGACACCCGCCAGCGCGGTCCCACAGCGATCGCCGGGTTCGGGCCCGAAGTGCGTCCAGAGGTGGTGGGGATCCGGCCCGTGGCCGGAAAGCGCGAGCAGCAGGGCGGCCGGGGTCAGCCTCCGGGCGCCGGGGGTCTTGATGTGCGTCATGCCCCATGGACCCGCGGCGGCGCCCGCGGTTGCGGCCTTTCCGGCTGACCCGCCCAAGGGGCCGGGGAGGCCCGAAACCTCGTCCTCCGGGGAAACACGGTATCCTTCAGGAGTCGGTGCCACCCCCCGGATCCGCGGCGCGACGCGGGTCCCACGAACCATGCAGAAGCTCAACCTCTCCAACGACATCCGGCGCGTCGGCCGCATGACCCGGGAGGAGTTCGCCGCCCACCAGGACACGAACACCCCGATCATCTTCACCGACGTCAGCCCCCACTGGCGGGCGATGAAGGAGTGGAACCTCGACTACCTCAAGCAACGGGCGGGGTCCACGCCGGTGACCGTGCACTACGACCCCAACGGCGATTTCACGAACTGGTACTTGCTCGTGCCCGAGCGCCGCGACGACCGGCAGATTCCCTTCGGCGAGTTCCTGGACATCCTGCAGACCGACGAGGCCCGCAACTACTACATGACGGAGCACTCGCTGCAGGCGATCTCCCCCGAGCTCGTCGGCGACGTCGACCTGAGCAGCCTCGTCGACCTCCATCCGCCGTGGGAGCCGATGCTCTTCGTCGGCCGCGATACGTGCATGCCGATGCATTTCCACGGATCGACGGAGGCCGCGCTCTGCCAGCTGATCGGCGACAAGAAGATCACCTTGGCCGCGCCGACGCAGTCCTCCCGTCTCTACCCGCGCGCTTGGTACAAGCAGAGTCCCTTGTTCAGCCGCATCGACGGGCGCTCGATCCAGGACGGCGAGCCGGACTTCGAGCGCTGGCCCAAGCTGGCCAAGGCCCGGCTGCTGCAGTTCGTCCTGCACCCCGGGGAGATCCTGTTCATCCCCGTGCACTGGTGGCACCTGACCAGCGTGCCGGACTTCAGCGTCTCGATGACCACCTTCTGGGACTCGAAGTTCAGCCGCTGGACGTTTCCCAACCCCGGCTTCCGGATGATCGCGCGCGAAGGGCTGTGGCGCGTGAAGCAGGGCTTCAAGCGCGTCGGCGTGCGCACG
>Ga0102952_1000525_pt1 | contig 14089 bp, 8 predicted proteins | sample SalPon2A_C_D1_MG_FD_78506 | JGI IMG/M metagenome (GOLD analysis project Ga0102952, IMG submission 78506) | Soil microbial communities from South San Francisco under conditions of wetland restoration - Salt Pond MetaG R2A_C_D1_MG | ecosystem: Environmental > Terrestrial > Soil > Wetlands | place... | reverse complement strand
CCTTCAATCTTGTCAAGCAGGCGCATCCAGATATCAAATACATCCGGCATGATTTTATAGCTATTATTGAAACAACAAAAAACAAATCTCTCTTCGGGCAAGCCAAAGTCCGTTCTGGACATCGCCCTGGCGGATATTTCACGGCTACTGTCGTTGACCTGATAGCTGCCCGGTAAATACGCTACCTTTTCCGAATAAAACCCCTGATATTCCGGCGGGATAAGAACCGGATCCGCGATAATATAGTCAATAAATGAAGCGCCCATGGTGCCCGGATAACCGAGATAGTTGACCTGGATCGGTGCAGCCCGGTAAGAAAATATAGCCGCCCTGCTGTGATCAGTATAGCCCTTTAAATCGACAGCGATATCGATACCCAATGAATGCGCCAGGGTTGCGATCTCGGCATTTCCCTTTAAACGAACATTGTGGAAATACTCGACGTTGTCTTGCAACCGTGAACGCATTTCATCCTCTTTATCAGGCCCGAACGAAAAGGCATGAATTTCGAACCGGTTTCGATCATGACGCTCAAATAATTCGGCCATCAGATACATCGTGGCATGATTATGAAAATCAGCGGAGAAGTAACCTATTCGTATACGACCTGTATCATTCCGGCTCTGCAGGGGAGCAGGAATCCGATGGGTTTCATATTTCACTGCTGAATACGCTTCAGATACCTGGCGATGAAATTCGGCCTTATCAATCAAGGCTAACAGCCCAAATGGCTCGGGGATTTCGGTTTTTTTAAGTGTACATCCATATTCAATCATATCCAGATCTTTTTGAATCCTCCTTTCAATCTGCCCCCAATCGCAGATAAGGCTATATAGGTGTAATAATGCGCCACGAGCTTCAATGTTATTTGCGTCTATATTTACTGCTTGATTGTAGCTGCTGATTGCTTCCTGATACCTGCCAATTTTGGCGAGCACTTTACCGAGATTGCAGTGCAATCTGCTATTACCAGGCGTAAGTATCAGAGCCCGGTGAAAATTAGTTATAGCCTCTTCAGGTCTATCGAGATTGTTGAGCACCATGCCCAGATTAATGAGCGCCACGGCGCCATCCGGATTGATCTCCAGCGCCTTCTGGTAGCACACTACCGCATGCTCATTCATGCCAAGATAGCTAAGCGCTGCGCCGAGATTCTGATGAGCTTCATAGTAATCCGGTTTCAACTTCACCGCATTCCGGTAGCAGTCAACCGCCTCTTCATGCCTGCCGAGATTATTGAGGACGATCCCCAGCCAGTTGTGCGTCATTGCATTTTCGGGGCTGATTCCCAGTGATTTTTTATAAAGTGTTAATGCCTCTTCCATCCGCCCCAGGCCCTGATAAACGGCACCCAGGATATTCAATAAATTGGGATTATCCGGGTACTGCTTCGCAAGCATTGTGCCTTGCGATAAAGCCTCATCTAAACGCCCAGTGTTATATAGATCAATCACGGCTTTGATCTTTTCCTGACCATCATCAACTTTCTGCGGCGACGAGTACCTGGCTAGAGCCTTTAGCCCATCGATTGCTTTTTTATTTTCGGGATATCTTTCCAAAATAGTTTCATAGAGCTGCCGGGCATGCATATACTCGCCTTTTTTAATATGTGAATTTGCGCGGAGTAGCGCCTGGGCAACCGAGAGGGATTTATTTGACATTAACTGACCATTATATATACATCATCTAAACAACATTTGCCTTACAATAATACGGTGCCAGGTTGCCGCGCCCTCGCCTGACAGCAGCAGAATATTAATCCTTTACATAAAAATGCTCGGGCTCGAGTCCTTCATTCAGATGCCGTACCATATGTGTATAGGCCGATTCGATGTGTTTGGCGAACAGGGCCGTATCAAACAACGGGGCCGTATTCAGGTTACGTGCCAGCCGCACCCTGATCTCCGCCAGTTGCTGCGGCTGCGTCGCCAGTTCCAGGGCACGCCGCTCATAGTCATCAACCGTCGTCGTGATCAACTCGGGTAGTCCGACAGCCGTGAGCAGACTGCCGGCAACCCGGCTGGCAAAACCCTTTCCCAGCTTCGTCAGCACCGGCAGCCCGGCCCACAGGGCATCGCTGGCCGTGGTGTGCGCATTATAATTAAAAGTGTCTATAAATAAATCGGCTAAACGTTGTCGCGCCAGATGTTCAGAAAGAAGCGTCATACGTTCAGCGAAAATCAATCGATCTCCACTGATACCCCGCCTTTGTGCTTCATTACGCAGGTTTTTTTCTGCAGATTCATTTGCCCTGGAAAGCCACAGGACACTACCTTCAATCTTGTCAAGCAGGCGCATCCAGATATCAAATACATCCGGGGTTATTTTATAGCTATTATTGAAACAACAAAAAACAAACGCCCCCTCGGGCAAACCAAAGTCAGCGCGACTCATTGCTGTGCCTGAAATTTCCCGGGTGCTGTCATTAACCATAAAGCAATCAGGTAAGTACGCGACTTTCTCTGAATAGAATTCCTGATTGGCAGGAGGAATCAGTATCTTATCGGCAATAATATAGTCCATATACGGCGCCCCCATCGTCCCCGGGTAACCCAGGTAGTTAACCTGTATAGGAGCCGCCCGGTAAGAGAAAATTCCGGCCCTGGTACCCCCGGTGTAGCCGGTCAAATCGACGGCAATATCAATACCTAAAGACCGGGACATGCTTGCTATCTCTGCATCCCCTTTTAATCGGACATCATGGAAAACCTCGATATTATTTTGAAGTCTGGAACGCATTTCATCCTTTTTGTCAGGGCCAAACGAGAAGGCATGAACCTCAAATTTTGCGCGGTCATGCTTTTCAAATAATTCCGCCATGAGATACATGACCGGGTGATTGTGAAAGTCATTTGAGAAATAGCCTATACGAATACGTTCCTTATGCGGCCTTTTTGGAAGTGGGCCCAGAAGTGGCCTGGGTTTATATTTTGCAAATGCGAAAGCTTCTGAAACCCGCCTATGAAACCCGGGATCATCAACCAGGGCCAACAAGCTGAAGGGTGATGCCACTTCTTTGGGGGTAGGCCCGAACTCTAGCGAGTTTAAATCACGCTTTATTGTATTTCCCAACTGATCCCAATCGCAGATTTGTGCTAATTGGTGGAGCCAGGCGCCACGCGCTAAAATGTGATTTTCATCAAGGCTGAAAGCCCTATGAAAGCTTATTGCGGCTTCCTCGTGCTTGCCAAGATGGAAAAGTACATTCCCAAGGCCGTGATGCGCCTCTGCGTAGTCGGGCTTAAGGGTCAAAGCCCGGTGATAGCAAGCGGCTGCCTCTGCAGACTCGTCGAGGTCATCGAGGGCAATCCCAAGGTTATTAAGCGTTACCGGGCTGTCAGGACTGATCTCCAGGGCTCTTTGATAGCATGCAACTGCATCCGCAGGCTTGCCAAGCGCCATGAATGAAACCCCCAGGTTGTAATATAATTCAGCATCACCAGGTGTTAGCGCCAGGGCTTTTTTATAGCAGGCAATCGCCTCCGCAGGCCTGCCGAGATCATTAAGCGTGACACCAAGGTTATTAAGCGTTGCCGGGCTGTCAGGATTGATCTCCAGGGCCCTTTGGTAGCAGGCCAGAGCATCCATATGTTTATCAAGTTCATCAAGGGCAACTCCAAGGTTGTAATACAAACCGGCATCATCAGGCTTTAGCTCCAAGGCTCTACGGTAGCTGGCAACCGCCTCCTCATACCTGCCAAGGGTCTTTAGAGCTGACCCAAGATTGTTATGTGCCTGTACATACCCGGGCTTCAGCTCTAAAGCCCTATGGTAACTGGCGACAGCCTCTTCATGTTTGCCATGGTTATCCAGCGCAACACCAAGGTTGTAATGAGCCTCGGCATAGTCAGGCTTTAGTGCCAAGGCTCTGCCGTAACTGGTAACCGCCTCCGCATGCCTGCCGAACTTATCCAGGGCAACACCCAGGTTGTAATGCGCCTCTACATAGTCAGGTTTTAACGTCAATGCTCGATGATAACTGGCTACAGCTTCATCTTCACGTCCCAGGCCTGTATAAATTGCGCCAAGCAGGTTCGCTATAAGCGGCGCATGTTGATACTGACGAGCGAGCGCTACTCCTTGAGTCAATGCCTCCTCCAGTCGCCCTTGAGTATAAAGACCAATTAGATCATTAATCGGATTCTGGTTATGCCCTGCACCGTTTGGTTGTAACACAGGATTTGAAAGCGCCCTTAGTCCTTCTATTGCTTTTTTATTCTCGGGAAATTTTTCCAATAATGCCTGATAGATTTGCCGTGCCTGTTCAATCTCACCTTTCCTGGCATGAGATTTTGCAAGACGTATAGATTGATCGGCAGACAAGGGTTTGCCCAAAATTGCACCATCCTAAAATATCTTTATTCTTGACCAGAATGTCAGTGGCAATAATATAACATCTACCAACAATATTGATCGTGCTTTCCAATACTACTGGTTACTTTTCCAGCACAAAAGATTCGCAACCATACTATTATTCGTATCATCTGGTAATGACACAGCTCATCCTGAAGATGTAAACTGCTATAGCAGATCTAACCGGCGGGTGTAGTTCAATGGCAGAACTGGAGCTTCCCAAGCTTCAAACGTGGGTTCGATTCCCATCACCCGCTCCAGATCCCACCCGCTGCTCCGCATTCCAACAGATGGGACACCCGGGCATTACGACAACTGACATGAGCGGATTCTGTTAGTGGCTATCGCGAGAGGTGATCCGCGCCATTATCTGAAATCAGCCCTTACCGATAAACCCAAACAGATAGAGCATCAGCGTCACCGTCGCCGCACCGGCAACCAGCATCACCGACAGTACAAAGAGTGCAAATATTCCGCGCATCAATTCCCCCGCCCTGGATAACGCATCTCAGGCCTGTTCGCTGCTCAACTCGCCGACACCCTCGTCGATATACAGCGAATTATTACACTGCGGACAATAACGCCACATGGGCAGTTTGTCAGACGCCTCCATGCCGAGTTCCATCGACTGGCGGCATGAAGGGCAGATGCCGGTGATTTTTTTTGGCACCCCGGTGATATGGTAATAACGATAGGCCGCAAACGGACCGGCGATAAAGAAACCGGGCACCAGTACCCAATGGGCAAAGATGATCGGTAACGATGCCAGCGCCAGGCCCCAGCAGGTCAACCACGCCAGGACCGCCCGGCGCATGCGATCGCGTTTGTCAAAAACCTGCAGATGTAACTCACCGGCACCGAGGCCGGCAGCTTCATGCTTGAGCGTTACCGACTGTGTTCGTATCTCTGCCATATTCACTGCTACAATCAAAGCCGCTAGGTTAACATAACCATGCCCCGGTGTTCCAAGGCGATCTTCATCTTGCCGCCGGCCCGCCGTTAAAAAAAAGAGGAATACAAGCTATGCCCAGACCCCTGAAAATCACGGCCGGGATCGTTGCCGCTCTCCTCGGACTGGTACTGATCCTGGCACTGTACCTGATGCTTACCTTTGACCCGAACGATTACCGGGATGAAATCATTTCACAGGTAGAGGCCGAAACCGGGCGCACCCTGACCCTGGAAGACAGCATAGAACTGCAACTGTTTCCTTGGATCGGGCTGAAACTGGGGGCTACGCAACTCAGCGGCCCGGAAAACTTCGCCAGCGAAAACTTTATCCGCATCGACTCCGCCCATATAAAAGTGCGCCTGCTGGCCCTGTTACAACAGCGACTGGAGGTGGACACCATCACCCTGCAGGGTCTCGACGTCAATCTGATCAGCGATGAGGATGGCCGTACAAACTGGGACTTTTCGCGGACGCCCGGGGAACAGGGCACTGAGGAGACAGCCCCGGCAGCCGGCACCGAAACGGCAGCAGCCGTCACACCGGTCAAGTTGCACATCAATGGCCTCGACGTTAGGGATGCCGCGGTGAACTGGTATGACGCCTCAAGCCAGACCCGTGTGTCGCTCAGCCAACTGGCTTTCAGGACCGGCCCGATCGATATCGGCGCGCCGGTCGATGTCGATGTATCGTTCAGGCTCGGCGGCACACCGCTGGCCGAACAGAAACTGGCCCTGCACCTGGGCGGCCGGTTGCTCTACGAACCCGATCAGCAGAGGCTGGCAATCAACAAGCTTAACCTGCAGGTCGGTGAAATGGTGCTCGGTGGTGACGTCGAGGCCTCGCAACTGACGACAACAGCCGCGTTTTCCGGCCAGGTCGAGATACCCGGCTTCCAACCCCGGCCCTTACTGCAACAACTCGGCGTCGTCCTGCCGGATGCCCGTGACCCGAAGGCCTGGGACAGTGTCAGCGCCCGCCTGAAGTTCAGTGGTGATGTCCGGCACATCGACGTCAGCGAACTCAAGTTCCGGCTTGACGATTCCACGCTGACGGGTCATGCGCAGGTGAAGCTCGAGCCGCACCTGTCGACGGCATTTACCCTGGCCATCGACACACTCGACGTGGACCGTTACCTGCCGGCGAGCAGCACACCGGAGGTCGATACAACGCCACCGGCGGCGACCGATACAACGGCAAACCTGGATCTGCCGCTGGAACCATTGCGCGCACTGGACCTGCAGGGCCAGATGACTATCGGCAACATCAGGGTCGCCGGACTGCGGGCCGGCAACATCATCGCCACCCTGTCGGCCAGGGATGGACTGATCAGCGTGCAACCGCTTCAGGCCGACCTCTACCAGGGTAAAACCACCGGTGCCCTGCGGCTCGACGCCCGCCGCGCACTGCCCCGCTTCACGATTCAGCAACAGCTGGACGATTTCCAGGCCAAACCTTTCCTGCAGGACTTGCTCGACAGTGATCTGGTGTCCGGTCAGGCAGCCCTGAAAATGGACCTCAGCACGCAGGGCAACTCGGTCGATGATCTGACCCGCCATCTGAATGGCAATGCCCGCTTCAGCTTCGCCGACGGCGCCGTCAAGGGACTCAATATCGCCGCGCTGGTTCGAGAAGCCAAGGCTAAAATCGAAAAACGCCCGCCGCCCCCGCCTTCCGACATCCCCGCGCAAACCGATTTCTCGACCCTGAGCGCCACGATCATGGTAAAAAACGGCGTCGTCGATAATCAGGATTTGAGCGCGCAGGCGCCATTACTGCGGATCAGCGGCAAGGGCCAGGCCGACCTCGTCAAACAGCGCATCGACTACCATGTACGGGCGAAGATCGTCGAAGACATCCAGGGCCAGGGGGGCGCCGACCTCGCCTCCCTGCAGGGCAGCACGATCCCGATACGTATCAGTGGCCCGTTGACCGCACCCGACATCAAACTGGACAGTGAAGCGATCAGAAAACATCTGCGCCGCGAGGCCCGGGAAAAGATCCAGGAGAAGGTTCAGCAACAGCGGGAGGAAGTCAAATCGGAGTTGAAGCAAAGACTGAAAAAACTGTTCAAGTGACACCAGGGGGTACCCACATCCATGACCACCGAGATCCCGACATTGCCGACACCCCCGGAGCGCTGGTTACATCGCCGGTTGCTGGGTTGGTTCGATCTGCATGGTCGCAAGGATCTGCCCTGGCAGCAAAACCCGACACCCTATCGGGTCTGGGTGTCGGAGATCATGTTGCAGCAGACCCAGGTCAATACGGTCATCCCCTATTACCAGCGCTTCATGACCCGCTTTCCCGACCTCGCCGCCCTCGGCGCGGCCACGACCGACGAGGTTCTGCACCTGTGGTCCGGGCTCGGTTATTATGCCCGTGGACGCAACCTGCATCGGGCCGCGCAAATCATTATCGACGAATATGGTGGTCATTTCCCGGATAATATAGCTGATTTATCGGAACTACCGGGGATTGGCCGCTCCACGGCCGGTGCCATTTTAGCCCTGTCAATGCACCAGCGACAGGCCATCCTGGACGGTAACGTCAAGCGGGTTCTGGCCCGCTTTGCCGCCATCGATGGCTGGCCCGGCAGGACGGAGGTGCAAAAGCGCCTGTGGCAACTGGCCGATCACCACACCCCGACCGAGCGGGTCGCCGACTATACCCAGGCCATCATGGATCTCGGCGCCACGCTCTGTTCCCGCAGCCGCCCGGCCTGTGAACGCTGTCCGCTCAGCGCCCACTGTCTAGCCCACCAGCTCGGGCGTACCCACGAGTACCCCTCCCCCAAACCACGCAAGACCCTGCCGGTCAGGCAGGCGCAGCTGCTGATTCTGGAGAACGAGGACGGCCATATCCTGTTGCAACAAAGACCGCCGAGCGGTATCTGGGGAGGCCTGTGGAGCCTGCCGGAATACAGCGGCGAAGATGGGGACAATATCGATGACTGGGCCCGACGGCAACTGGGTTATGCGATTACTCTCACCGGCACCGGTGAACCGCTACGCCATACCTTCAGCCACTTTCATCTCGACATCACCCCGGTGCTGGCCCGCGTTAACCTTACAATCCGTGTCATGGATGACGATCGGCAGCTCTGGTACAATGCGGCCAATCCCGGCTCGGTGGGCATCGCCGCACCGATCAATAAACTGCTGGGTCAGGTGTGTACCACTGCCAGCACCGATAGCCACGAGGAAGTGTCCGAATGAGTCGTACCGTCAACTGCGTCAAACTGGGTAAAGAGGCCGAGGGCCTGGACTACATCACCTACCCTGGCGAACTGGGGCAGCGCATCTATGATCATGTCAGCAAGGAAGCCTGGGATATGTGGGTCAAACACCAGACCATGCTGATCAACGAAAATCGCCTGTCGGCCATCGATCCGCGCGCTCAGGAATATCTAAAGGGTGAGATGGAAAAATTCTTTTTTGGCGACGGTTCCGCCGCACCCGAAGGGTTCGTCCCGGAGAAATAGTCCGGGGCTTCAAATAACCCACCGGACCTGTGACCGAACCGCTATCATCCATCCCGGGCACAGCGAAAACCGACATCACTACCGACCATATCCGGCAACGCATGGGCGCGTCGCGGCGCACGATAAAAGACACTCAGGGCATAGTGGCCGAGACCGGCGCCGCCGCCGCGGATGACACGGTGCAGGCGGCCGAAATAGCGGTCCTGTAATTTACTGCCGGGATAGGCCTGGTACCAGTCCGCCACCCATTCTGATACATTGCCGGCCATATCATGGACACCGTAGGGCGAGACATCGGCGCTATAGGCACCGCGGGGTGCCAGCGCATTATCCTCATCCCGATCGGTACCGGTATTGGCATTGCCGGGGATCCAGTCGTTTCCCCATGGGTACTCGAAACCCGCGGTACCACGCGCCGCCAACTCCCATTCGGCCTCATGCGGCAACCGCCGGCCCGCCGCGCGACAATAGGCATCGGCGTCGAACCAGTTGACGCCGCTGACCGGCAACCGGTCCCGCTGCTGCTGGATCGCAAACAAGGCCTGTAACAAGGCCTGCTTATCCATCGCCGCGGTATCCCGGTCCAGGTGAAAATATTCGCTAGCGACCCAGCGCAGTTTGTCGACATGGGCGGTGCGCAGTTTCTCGTCGCGGACGTTATAACCACTCTGAATCCATTGCTGTGGCTCGGCACGGCCGGTGGCGACAACAAAGCGCTTGTACTCGATATTACTGACCTCGAAGCGGTCGATATAAAAAGCCGGCACGTGGACTCGATGCGGGGGTCGTTCATTGACGAACAGCGGTTGCCCGAAACCGTAACGCTGCTGCAGGCCCTGATCATCCGCCCTGTCGCTGCCCATGATGAAACTGCCCGCCGGGATCAATACCTCATCGACGGCCGCCGCAGGTCCGGAATCGAGGCGTTCACACGCCGTCAGCAGCGACAACAGTCCTGCCATCAGCAGCAATAACGGAATTTTATTCATTGATCACAACACATTGAAAAAAGGGGGAAAGCCCCGCCAGTGCGAATAATAACGAGAAATGGCTGCCAATGTCTTGACTAATCGACGCCTGAACGGTTTAATGACGCCTTCGCGGAGACACGACCCCAAGATTACATTATCCGCACCCCACCCAGTGATCCGGAGAGGGTGAGGTAGTGTAGGCAAGGACTGAAATTCTGTGATCAGCATCCTACCCAGAAACAAGTCATTGTAATTATTAAATTTTATATGGCCAGGTAGCGGGGTCGCGCAGCGGCAGGGTAGGCAGGGATTGAAAATCTATTTTCAGTCAACTATCCGAAGACAAGTAGTTAAAGCAAGCCATTTCTATATGGCCAGGTAGCTCAGTCGGTAGAGCAGGGGACTGAAAATCCCCGTGTCGGTGGTTCGATTCCACCTCTGGCCACCATTATTCAATAGGTTACAACCACCAGACGTCAATCTCGAAACCCCTTGCGGGAGTTTTGCGGGATGTCAGCTTACGCTTAATCGCCGCAGTACGACCAGTTCGGGCTTTTTATCCCCACGATCACAAACACTATTGGCTGACTTAATGAGCTGGGTAAGCTCTGCCGCCGAGTAATGTGTTGTGATCCTGCCGGATCGGTGCCCCAACAAGTCCTGGCGATCCTCAAAGCTCACGCCTGCCGCCCGTAGTCGACGACCGAAGGTGTGCTTTAAATCATGCACCCGCACCTGCTTTAACCCCGTTACACTCCTAGCCCTCATCCAGGCATGGTTCAGCATCCGCTTCACCGGATTACCCTTGTAGTGAAAAACATGTGTCGGATGCTTACCACGTTGTGCCTCCACAACAGACATGGCTACCCGATTCAGCGCGACCAGTCGTTCATCGCCATTTTTCACATACTCACCCGGAATAATGAACACTGATGCATCCAGCTCAGGGACCTTTACTTCCCAATCCCAACGCAGGTTACACACCTCACCATCACGACAACCCGTGTTGACCGCAAACAAGGCCATCTGTGCTAAATGGCCAGTTAACTCTTTGAACAAACGGCCCTGCTCTTCCCAGTTCAGCGGATAAGGCTGTCGTTTATTGGTATCAGGCAGCAATTTAATCTTCGGTGCTACCAGTAACCACGACATACCGTGTTCATCCACCCACTCAGTCGAAGCCAGGTTTAGAATACACCGCACAATCTTCAAACCATGATTGATCGTGCCTACAGCTACGCCTTCTTTTTGCCGATGCTCAATCCAGGGCTGAAGCGTTCCTCGATGAATCTTTGCTAAGGCCAGCTGTCCTATCCACGGCATCATGAGCTTCAAGCGCCCGATGTCACTGCGTAGGCTACGTTTGTGTTGGTTCTCCAACACAAACTTGGCAGCGGCCTGCTCAAAGCTCCTGGAGGGCCTTACTCCGTAGATCTGCGCTTGCCGGGTTTCCTCAACCAATCTTGCGAGGTAGCGCTCTGCCTCTGCAAGCTCACTCGATCCAGTGCTTTGGCAAATTCTCCGCCCACTGATGTGTTTGTCGATATGCCAGACACCGGCCCGTTTGTTGAGGCCCGGCGATTTTTTGCGTCCCATAGTTGGTCTCCTTTACGATGACCGGGACGCCCGTTGCGACTCTTATATTGATCCACCCAGGCGTCCAAATCAAGCCGGTCAAAGGTAATACCCTGAATACCCATGCGTATTACAGTCACAAAAGGTCTGACTTCCCGGCCAAATCGATTGCGATCCATGCCCAGGTAGTGCGGGGCATCACGTAGGCGAATCAGGCGGGGCAGGAGCCGGGCCATCTTGTAAATACGAGGATCCATGTTATGCCCCCTGTAATTGAGGCAGATGGCCGTCATAGTGCTGACCGTAAAATCGATTAAGTCGATGTCTTCTCGAATCAGGGCAAAGAGCTATACCCTGATGTCGCTGCGGCGTGTAAAGCCCAGGGATGTATGTGTCCTGATGGACGCGGAACAAAATTGAGTGATGTGCACAATGGCCTCCAAATAAATATTGGTGAATCCAGGTGCGCTTCGAGCGGTGCAATATAATTTGCAGCCATGCGGGAAGCGCACACCATAAACACGTCGGGGCAAATGCCTAAGACAATGTTTGTTGATGCGTCTTCCTCACAGTGATCGCGACTTTATACCTTCAGGTACGGTGGGAGTAACATAGCCCGCGATACGGCTGCTTAACTGAATGGAAGTCCTACTATGCGGTTCTCCCCAACAGTGGAAAGCAAAAAGATATGACGTTGGATCATTGCAACCCCAGGCTATAAAGCAAGGCCTATACATCATTCTCAATTGTAATATATCCAGGGCGAAAAGAAGATGTCAAGAAAATTTTAACTTTGTTGATAACGGGAAATAAAAAACTGTAACTAAAAAAGCGTATTAATAATTCAAAAAAATAACGTCGATTTGATCGAAATAATTTTTAAAAAACGTGATTCAATTTTAGTATAAAGATAATGACAAATATTTATGACGTGATTTTGAATAATTAATTGATTAATGTGCAAACAACAATAATTAGCGATTAAAGAGAGAATGATATAATAATCAAGGCCGAATCAAGAGACAATCAAGAAATATCCAAGAGAAATTCAAGAAAATCTTAAGAGAATCACTAAGAGATTCGTTAAGAAACCAATAGAGAATCAGATTTCAACACTAAAAAACGGGACAGTTAAAGGTAAAAGTCTCCGGCACTAGAAATTTTTTGTTTATGTACGAACCTATACTGTTGAAAGAATGTTGTTGCCACTATGACTCGAATAACTTACTTCAGTCCAATTGGTAAATGACGGCAATGCTTTTTAAAGGCGGCTAAGCAGCGGAAGCTGCCGTTCGGTAATTTCGTCAACTAGGCAGAGGCCGTCCAGAAGCGGGTTTTAGCAATTTTATTCTTCGTTAATATTTAGGATGCTATTCACTAGAAAAGCAATATTCTTATCAGAAACACGCGGGGAATATGGTGGCATCGGCACACCTCCCGTAACCTTTGTCCAATTTCCCTTGCCACCTACCTTTACTTTTTGAATTAATTCTTTGCTAGCGTCTTCCTTGCCATTATATCGTGCAAAAATATCATTCCATGATGGCCCTACTACCTTTCTTGTGGCCGCGTGACATGCTAAACAACCAGATTTCTTAGCAACATCGAGAAACTGTTTATCTTTAAAGGCACCACTATAAGAATTGTTATCTTGAGTTGACGTTTGGATAGGATTAAAAAAAACAAAGGCCATTATGGTTATGGTTGCCAAAAAGCCTATACCGAAAAGACCTTCACCAGTAGATGTCATATTGCTAAGACCACTTACTACTTGGCCACTTGCGTGGTTTGATGTGAACTTTGCAATATTATCGCGACTGAAGTCGTTATTATATACCTTAATTATTATTGTTATGCTATGATTATTTGGAAATCGCTTAATTAATATTTTATCTTTTTTTAGATCAATATCGTTATCTGTTGTTGCAATTAGTTCGTATTCAAAATTTCTGGACAAAGTAATTTCAATCTCATCCTCAAGCAACCAACCTCTATTGAAAACCGTTAATTCAACAATAATTTCGTTTTGATTTACTGTCCTGCCATATTGAAATAATTTCGAAACTGTTAAATATAATCTGCGCTTCTTTACTGAAGCATTAACAAGAATGAGGAAAATACCACCAATTATTGAATAAATCACCAGCCAAAATGACGGCATGCTATCTAGCATATTACTAACATTCTCCGCTTGTTATGATTAATGATAAAGGACTAAAGGGGCTGGCGGATTGATTGTTAACCAAGTTAGACAGCTGATCATTTATTTTCCCCTTTGACGCCCCTCCCCCATTTAATGTTAATACCTGTTTTGGGCCAACCGCTACCTTCCGATAACTATACCCCAATGTCAGCTTCCAGTATCTATCCGTCATCCACCTATCCGGCAATTACTGTTGACTCCTTTGCAGCGTAAGCCGCCACTCACCATTATTCATAATTACGGTGTCATTAACCCAATAGCGGACGTTAACGTACGGGGCATCCTGCTGAGCCACCTATCCTTTCGCGTCAGCGCCGCCGACGTTCTCGCAGTCATGTTGACCCATTTGCTGTGCAATTTATGTTATTTTATTCTGGATAAACTCTTTCTTCACTTATACCGTTAGCTTTCAGATAAGCAGCGCATTCTTGTTTTATGTTATCGGTTATTATGAGGCATACAAATATTTTCATATTGTTTGTCTTTTCGTATGATGCCCAAACATCAACGATATCGTACCGAAAGTCCATTTGAGATATATAAACTGGAAGCTG
>Ga0102952_1000524_pt1 | contig 14105 bp, 18 predicted proteins | sample SalPon2A_C_D1_MG_FD_78506 | JGI IMG/M metagenome (GOLD analysis project Ga0102952, IMG submission 78506) | Soil microbial communities from South San Francisco under conditions of wetland restoration - Salt Pond MetaG R2A_C_D1_MG | ecosystem: Environmental > Terrestrial > Soil > Wetlands | place... | reverse complement strand
TTTGCACTAACTGCAAATTTTTCACACATCCATTTTGTTATGTCGCTGAGATTCTTCCCGTTCTTTAACATGTTAGTTCTAATGAGGTGTGTTGCGGCATCTCTATCCCCAACTCTGAACCACGTCTCTTCTCCAAAAACTTCCATCTGTCGCAAAAAATTGAATGTGTCTTTTTTCATTCCCCATCCTCTCTCTTGATCAAGTAAATCTGCCAAACCGTAAACAATGGTGTCTATGTCTGGACATACGTAGAGTCCGTAAAGCCAATAGTTGTCACCAACATTACTAATTACATTTACTTTGGATTCTTGGGCTACTAGTCCCCTGACTAATTTGACCGAACCTGTTCCTCCTGCTAAGACTGTAATCATATCATTTTCCTCTAAAACTGAAAAGATTGTAAACAATACTCCATATTACTTTTTCAAAAAAATGCCGATCTAGATAATTAGGATAAGTTTATTACCTTAATTTTTAGAATTTTATGCGTGTCTAAGGCTGTAACTGTAGCAGTTTTGCTTGCAACCCTCATAGTGATAGGTACGAGTACCCCTGTATGGGCTGCCCAATTAGATGCTAGAATTAACCCAAACAGTGATTCATCACCATTTTCAATGAACTACCAAAAGACTATCTTCATTGAGTATCCAAACGGTGGTAAATTGTTTGATGAATTACATGAAAAAACCTGGACCCTCAATGGCACTGCTGATATTTCAAATCCTGGTGTCCAGAACTTGATGAAAAAATTAAATGAAAATATCGCTGACTCTGGAAGTCAGGCAAGAATTTCTGATCTTAATGTCATATATGATATTCATCTTAAAGGTAGAACAATTAACACTTCAATTGATTACAAAGTAATCCTCAAAGGAACTTTGACTGACTATGTAATTACCAAAGATCAAGTTCGAACACTAATTGATTTGGGGTGGAGAGGACTTTCAACAAATCAGACAATTGAAATTGATGGTGTAGATATTAACCATCCAATTAACTTGCTCAAAGTAGAAGAACCACTGTTATACAACACAGTAATTGGAACTGATGCTGAAGAGATTTTAAGTAAAAATATGATTAACGCTGATTATATTGCAGAACAACCATTAACCAACTGGCATTTTCTGTTTGATCCAACAGGAATCAATGTTGATGCTGGAACCTTTGGGCTAGATGAATCCATCTCGGGATTTGTTGTATCTAGCTGGACTATGGGTGAAAGTAGTCTTAGAGAAGGAAGACAAGTTGAACGAGTCTTTGAGGCAGAAGTTAATGCTGACCAAAAATATTCTATTAGAACAGTACAATCTGCAGATCAAGCAAACTTGGCTGCAATTGGATTTGGTGCATTGGACATCTTAGATGGTGTAGAAATTGCAGGTATAACTCCAACTCCTCCAGAAGGCTATGCCACAACATCTACTGGTAATTTTCCAATTTACATAGTTTATGGAATGGCAGGTATGGCAGCTGTTGCAGGAATTGCATTCTTTTTTGTAAGTAGCAGATCATTGAAAAATGAGAAACAAGGTCAACAAGGAATTGATCCTAACCGTTTGGTAGGGTATCAAACTAGTGCATCATCTGGTGGTTATCAAACCAATAGAGGTGAGGCCCAATTAAGAGATGATTCTGATTATCAAAAAACCCGAAGTGTATATGACGCACCTCAACAACAAAGTCCACCACCACAAACAACTACTTCCGCCGAAGATGAGGCTGCATGTGGTTGTGCTGCATCTGCCCAAATTGGTTCAGAATGCGACTGTGTAATGCACGGTTCCTGCCTTTGTGATGGAACATGTAAATGCAATGCAGATTTGTGCAAAGAACAAGTTCGTTCAATGAGTTAGAATTCTTAGGATTTTTAAAAAAAATCATGTGTGCTGGGAGTAACCCTCCTTCTGTTTTCACGATATTTCGCTTTGCAGCCTACCTGAACCCAGTACAGGCACTTTGAGTTCTGTTTGGCCTTGCTCCATGTGGGTCGGCTTTTTTCATTCCTTTTATGGAAACCTCAGGTTTTGCCATCACTGTGCGCCATATTGGATTTTTTTCTGCTCCGTTGCCAATCATCTCTGATTATTTATCTCCAAATCACATTTCCTGTAAGGAGGGAGGAGTTTCCTCTGCCGTAGCAGCGTTTCGTGCTCCAGCTCACACACTTTAATCAATTCATTAATTGAATTTGAATATTACTTTACAGGTTTTGTGCCTATTATGAATAACGTTCCAAATTCCCTTTTCCATTTCTTTCTACTTTTCAAATCTTTGATATTTTTGGTATTTACCATAAACCCTGCATTCTGAAAAAATAACCTCCACTCTTTTTTTGAATGTAAGTGCATCTGAACTTTCATAATGTTTGACCATTTTGCGGTTGCCTTGTTGTCTGTGTAAAAATCAGTCCCACAAAAAAATTGTCCACCTGGTTTTAACATCTTGTATATTTTTTTTAAAGCTACCTCTATCGAATCTGCATAATACAGTGACTCCATTGAAAAAACAAAATTAAATTTTCCTTTGTAGTTCATAGATTCTATATCTGTGTGGATAAACTCTTCTTTCTTATTTTCTGATTTTTTCCTAGCCTGTATGATCATTTTTTTACTTTTGTCAATTCCGATAACTTTTTTACATTTTTCTTCGTTTGCAATTTTTCTTACCACCCACCCATTTCCACAACCAACATCGAGAAATGTAAATGGTTTGTCAAATGGTATCTTTTGTAAAAATTTTAGAACATTCTTTCTGTGTTCTATTTCCATTAATTCTGCTCTTCCATTTTGAGCCCACTTGTCAAACGTTTTTCTCACTTTATCCATGTTTTTACATTTTTTATTTCCAATATAATCTTCGGCTTGATGATCTTTGAGGTGAACATTTTCTGCGTATTTTTTATATTTAATTCTCATTAATTTATTTTGAAAAGAATTGCCTGATAAATCATGTCGACATTGTGGTGGACAATTAGTTGTGAATTCTAAATGTCCTCAGTGTATGACGCCAAACAGTATGATTTGTAAACGATGTGCATGTTGCACTGCAGAGAAATTCCACCTAAATTGTATGTCTTATCGGGCAGACCAAACATACGCTGTGTCAAAAACCAATCCTGGCAACTATCATTCATTGGTTGCCATGACTTGATTATTTCAAATCCGATAAATTGCACGTGTCAAAGATACTTAAGTTTTAAGTGATATGGACTTAGAAATGGATGATGTGATGGTTTACAGATTTCTTTAATGCGTGCTAACTATTTTCCTTTAACTAGATTGAATAGCTGCCTCACTGCAAGTTTTGGATGGTGTGTTGCCAATTTAATCATGTTTGATAATCCAAACTCTGCTTTAATAAAATCAATAAACTCTTCTGGTTTTAATTCTTTTATGATGTCTAGCTCTTTATCCCAATCCTCATCTGTTAGCCCTATCCATCTATCTTGAACTTTTCCTGCCGAATTAATTTTTGATTCAATTTCTTTTCGACAAGTTGCTTCATATGGATACAGTGCCTTTTCATCTGTATTTCCAGTTTTTATTGCATCTGATGATACTTTTCCTGCAACTCTTCCATATTTTATTGCGTATCTTATCCCTTCTAATACGAGTGGATTTGCTTGCCCCGCCGAATCTCCAACTAAAATCAGATTGTTAAAAACCGTTTTTCTTGATAACCCGTCATTTGGAATTAGGCCATAATGAAATTCTATTGGAGTTATTTTTCCAAGTTTTTTTATTGGACCTATTTTTTTGTCTATCAATTCTTTGAGTCTCTGTGCAGGATCAACATTTGATTCAGGTTTTCCTACACCCACTCCAATTCTTACAATATTGTTTCCTAATGGAAAAATCCATGCATATCCTGCAGGTGAATACTGTTCACCTACCATTAGCCACCATGTATTGGGATCTATCTTTTCAACTTTTACCTCATATTCTGCTCCGGCACCAAATCTCTTCCACTGTGTTACAAAACCCATTGCCTTACCTACTGTTGAAGTAAATCCTGTAGCGTCAATCACTACTTTGGAATAAAATGTAGTTTTTCCTTTAGGTCCCGTACCGCTGACTCCTACAATATCGCCATTCTTATCTTTAATTACATCATTAATGCTCATTTTGACAAAAACATTGACTCCTAATTTTTCTGCTTCATGAGCTAACCATCTGTATGTTTTTCTTACATCTAATACTGCAGCTCTTGGGACTGAGTCACTAATGGTTACTTCGTTATTCGGAGAACAAAATGAAAAGTTTTTGACTGGATTGTAACAGTCATCTGGTATCCCATACTCTTTTATATTTTGAATCCAAGTTACCCCACTTGTTCTAATAGTTTCTGCAATTGAATTTTCTTTTTCAAGTAATGCTACTTTTACTCCATTCTCAGCGGCTGCAAAAGCTGCTGATGATCCTGCAGGCCCTGCTCCTACAACTACTAAATCATAATGATGTTCTTCTGACAATCAATCTAAATCACTATTGTCTAGAATATAATTTTGAGGTATGGAAAATGTTATTTTTTTAATACTGGATTACCTTCGCTATCGTTTTCTCTTTCAGAATCAAAAGTTTCCATGTGTGCAAGATCTCTATGCATATAACTATGAGTCTTACCTTCACTTTTTCTACAAAACTTTGAATGAATTGTTTCTTCTATCTTTAATGTGGTCTCGTTTTCGTGAAATAGGCGTTTCCCACAGTCAGGACATATCAATTCAGGCATAATTTAAGTCATCATTAAATCTATTTAGATGTTTCAGGCTTCTCTAAATTTCATATATTTCATGTTCTTATCCTAAACTTTAGATGTTAAGCAAACTATAACTCCGTATGGATGAATCTGAATTGCTGTCTTTTATTATGTGGTCTACGATAACTGGAATTGTAATGATGGTTACTGGCCTGAGCTATAAGACATACTTGGGAAAAAAGAATAATGAGATCCCTTCATCTTGAGAAGAAAGGTATACGTGGGCTCGCAATTGCAGAAAGCTTCAAACCCCATTCCAATACCTCCATCTTATCTGGAATTGTTATGCGTCAAGATTTCATAATTGATGGTTTTGTATTTGGACACACAACCTTAGAAGGTAATGATGCGACAGATATTATCTTAAAGATGTATGAGGATCTTAGAAGATCTGATATTAACTATGTTTTAATTTCTGGATTGATCATTTCCATGTATAATATTATAAACATTGAAAAGTTGTTTCACTCTCTAAAAATTCCAATAATTAGTATTACTTATAATGATTCTTTAGGAATTGAAGATACTCTCAAACACCATTTTCCTAATTCTTTTGAATCGAAAATTAATGCATGTCAAAAATTAGGTAAACGTAAAAAAATTACTCTTAGAACATCACATGATGTTTTCATTACAAAGGAGGGTTGCACTTTAAGTGATGTAAAACATCTTTTGGATGAAATAACTCTACAAGGTGCTGTTCCTGAACCTATACGTGTATCACAGTTATTGGCAAAGAAAATTCTTGAGAGCGAATCATCCTTCTGAAGCTGCTTTTCCACCGTCTACGTTTAAAACAGTACCTGTAACCCAATTTGCTTCATCTGATGCTAAATAGAGAACTGCGTTTGCTACATCAACTGGTTCTCCTATTCTGGCAAGTGGTAATCTTTCTTCAAGAACTTTTCTAGCTTGAGGATCATCAAGATATGGTTTTATCATCCCCGAATTAATAATTCCTGGATTTACACAATTACATCTGATATTTTGTCTTGCATATTCCACTGCGATTGATTTTGTAAACATAGAAATCGCTGCTTTAGTTGATGAATATACTGCTAAATGAACTCTGGGGATTGCACGTTCACTTGAAATCGATCCAACATTTACAATAACGCCACTTTTCACATCTGACATTTTTGAAAGAACTGCCTTTGTCATGTGAAACACTCCTAACAAATTAACATCTATGAGTTTTTTAATTTCGGAATCTGGCATTTTGTGAAAGTGTATGGGATCGTTAATTGCCCCTGCATTGTTTACCAAAATGTCTATTTTTCCATATGTATCCATAATCTGACTAACAGCTTGCAACGTTTGTGATTCGTCAGTTAAATCACATGAAATTGATGCAGTTAGTGCTTCATTTCCGATCTCTTTTCTTGTTTTCTCCAATTCTTCTAAATTTCTTGCAATTAGAATTACTTTGGAACCTTCTTCTGTAAACCTCTTCACAATTCCTTTACCAATGTCACTAGATGCTCCTGTCACAATGGCTACTTTGTCTTTTAATCTCATATTTTGTTAAATAATTCATAACTTATAGAATTTTTGTTTAATTCCACTCGTAATTTTGATTTATCGCATCCTGTTGATTTTTTTGATATATTCTATAATGCTTGTATAATCCCTGTCCCCCAATCCCATTTTTATTGCATTTTCGTAGATCTCCTCTGCTTTTTTGATCATTGGTAATTCAACACCTAATGATTTGGCTGCCTCTGTCATTGTGCTGATGTCTTTTTTTAGATTGGCAAGCGTAAACGTTGCATCGTATTTCCCATCTATCATTTTATATGCTTTATTCTCGCTCATACCCGTTTTGAAATACGTTGAGTTTAAAATCTCCAGAAATATTTTTGGATCTACATTCGCTTTTTTAACTAGGGTGATTCCTTCAGACAATGCAAGTGCAAGCATTGTGATTTGTAGGTTCATGGCTAACTTGATTGTGTGTGCTACCCCCTCCGCTCCTAAGAAAAAAACTTTATTTGCAATTTTTTCAAAGACATTTTTACATTCATCAAAACTTTTTTTGTTTCCAGATACCATCATGACCAAATTTCCAGTAATTGCAACATTTGGTCCTCCCATAACTGGTATGTCTAGTTTATTGATATTGTATTTCTGAAACTTTTTTGAAATATTTTTAGATTCTGATGGATCAATTGTACTCATATCTGCAACAATTAGTTTGTCATGATTTCCTTCAACAATACCATCTCTTTCAAATGATATTTCTTTGACAGCATCGGCATCTTTTACTGCTATTATGACTAATTCTGAATTATCTGCAACTTCTTTTGGAGATGACACTATCATTGCTCCTTTTTCTCTTAATTGAAATGTTTTTTCCTTTGTTCTATTGTATGCTGTTACGCTGAACCCTGAATCTACTAAATGTAATGCGACTGCACTTCCTAACATTCCAAGTCCTATGATTCCAATTTTTTTCATTACTTCTCATTTACCATTGGTATTTTTTAATGTCGTTCCTCATCTTGAATTTCCCATTGGCTATTGCCAAACCGTGATGCAATAAATTCTATCTGACCTATTGTTTTATCACCTCTTTTAACCTTGGCAAAATCAAATTTTTTCATCCTGATTAGTTTCTCTCTTGGTTTGTATCCTCCCTCGATGACTTTAACCTTGAATCTTTTACTTGCTTTAATTATCATTTTTCTTGCAATCTGCACGTCTCCTATCCATGAAAACATTTCAAAATCTCCAAAATTCTTAGTAGAAATGTTATATCCGTACAATCTTGCTTCAAGTTTTATTGATTGAGACTTTGCCTGCTCATTTAACCATGATACTACTTCTTTACCATGTCCCTTCTCTACTCCAAACGTTTCTGAGTCTCTCATCTACCTGAACTCCCAATTTCAATCAATAATAATCATTTTCAAATTATGTTAAACTAAAATATTGATTTGAATGTAAATTTTTATGCTCACAATTGACTGCAAGGATGTAGTTTCTGTTAAAAATGAGTTACTAATTTATGTTGCCGATCAGGTAGCTGCCATTCCTACTTTGAAAAACAATCAATTCACTTTGTCAACATTGGATGATGATGAAATCCTTGACACTGATTTGGTCATCTCTGCAATCAAGGAATTTTTAGATTCTATAGATGAAGGAAAAAATTTTGCAGTAATCACCAATAACAATATGATAAAAGTAACATCAATCTCTGGAAAGGTTATAGAACGTAATAATCAAACTCCGTCTGAAATGTTTTCATGCCCTCATTGTGGTTTTGTAACTCGATACGAAGTTGAACTTAACGCCCATATGAAAATTCATTATCTTTGATTCCTTTTTAAAATTCTTAGTTTTGTTTTGGTTTGAATTTCTTCTTTCATTGAAAAAGAATAATGTTGAAATCTATTTTTGTATTCTGAAATATGACTCTGAGCCACTTCTTTTATTTTGAAATTGGTTCTTACTCCATCTATCTTGATTTCTTTCCCAAAGATATCATAAATCATAATTGTATATTGATTTGGTTTTACATAATATTTTGTACTGCAGTACCATAAAATTCCTAGTACTGCCACAAAAAATCCTGTGATGCATTTGTCACATATTTTTCTCATATTGTGATTTTCAACAGGATCTTTATAAGCACCAGCTACAAGCATTCAATATGGAAAAATCTGGTAATGGAATTGCCAAGGTTTATTGTGAAAAGTGTGATCTTGTTTTTAAATCTAGAGAGAAATTTGAAAAACATCTCGTTAATCACTCATCAAATATTGCTTGTGAAGTATGTCCTATAGATACTGTGATCACAAAATTTCTAGATTTGTTTAAACGAAAGTCTTCTCGTAATTTGGAATAAGTTTTTTTACCAATTCCTTCTGTTTTCAATTGTGAATAAAAAAATCCTGATTTTAGGCGTAATTATAGTTGGAATTACGGTTACAATCTTTACATCTTTTTCAACCTCTTCTGAAACTGTTAATCTGGACATGGGTAGAACTCATGGTACAATTTCTACTTCTATGGGATCTCCAATTTTGGGTAACCCCTCAGCACCAATCACAATTGTAGAATTTGGTGATTATCAGTGTCATCAATGTAACAATTGGTATCATAATACAAAACCATCTATCTCACATGATTATATTGAAACTGGAAAAATAAATCTTGTTTTTATGGATTTGGCATTTTTAGGAAATGATTCTCCTAAGGCTGCTCAAGCGTCGTACTGTGCAGAGGATCAAGGATTGTATTGGGATTATCATGATCTTCTTTACAATTCACAGGAACCAGAAATTGATGGGGGTTGGGCAAATTCTGAGAGATTGAAAGCATTTGCATTTTCTTTGGGGCTTGATATGGATTTGTTTGATAGCTGTCTTGATTCTGGAAAATATTCAAAGCGTGTTCAGTATAATATTCAACAAGCACATGAACATGGTGTAAAAGGAACTCCTGGATTTTTCATAGTGGGCCCTGATGGACAACAGCAAATTGGTGGCGCTCAACCATTCTCTATCTTTAAGCAAATTCTGGATCCTATGATCTAAATGACACAAGCAATCAAACTAGTATTTTCACATTCGACATATCTGGCTATTTCATTTGTAATCTTTGCATCTATGTTAGTTGGCTTACTTCTCTTATCTGAATATATTTTCTTAGAGCCATATGTTGTAAGTCACTTGCCTCCTGGAACTGAATTTGGCTTGCTTCTAATTGTGATACTTTCGGCATTGTCTGCCTTGGTTATCCCGATGAATATTTTTCGCATTAGTGTTCTTAAAAGCTCAAAACAAAAAATGAATGGTAGTATTTTTGGTTCTATGATTGGAAGTATTGCAGGTGCCTGTAGTTGTGGACCTATTGGATTTGCACTAATCTCCACATTTGGTTCAATTGGAGCAACAACTACTGCATTTCTCACTAATTATGAGACTCCAATCCGAGTAGTTGCTATCGCTGTTCTTACTGTGACCTATTTTACTACTGTAAAATCTCTCAAAATTGAATGCAAGGTTAATTCTTGATGTGTTGTAAATTATCAAATAGGCAAACTTTTACAATATTGAAATGTATCTTACAGCCATTTGAAGAGTGATCATGACATTCATTTATGTTACAATTATGCCTATGGATGAGGTCTCAATCTGGTGAACTTGAAGATGCAGAAGATTGACCTCCTCTAAAATCTGTGTTCTGATCGAATTAATTTTTAAAATCTGCAAAGTCGAGATTTTTATTTGCCTTTTTTAGGATCAATTTAATGCGAAATTGGAATTTGATTTTTGGAATTTTTATTATTTCTAGCCCTATTCTTTTTGCAATAATTGCATTTCCTGATTCAGTTGCTTGGAGTTGGAATGAAGGACGAGGCGGTTATTTCTTTGCACTAGTTTTCATAATTGCAGAACTTGTTGGACTAAAAATCATCATTTCTAAGAAACGACTACTATCCGTGATTCCTTTAACAGCTCTTACTATTGCATATCTTGTTTCATTAGAATTTGGTCTAAGGGATTACATAATTGAATCTGCAAAATTGTTTGACGTACAACTAATCGATTCATGGACATGGATGTGGGATTTTATTGTAATGGCTATTTTTGTAGTTGCTGCTTTGAGTATTTTCTTTGGTAAACGCTGGATTCGAATTGCCCCTGCCGGTCCAATCTTTTTGATAGGAACTGGAATTATTCTTTCTCTAGATGCCTTTTTCCCATATGATACCCTTGGCCCTTTACAATATGTTGTCCCATATTTTGTTCAAGCTAATGTGTGGCTAATCACAATACTTGATCTTGGAACTGCTGTAGCAAGAGACAATATAATGTTCTTGCGTGGTGATCATGGCTCTATGGCACTTCAAGTTTTTTGGCCATCAGCTGGAGTTCACAGTATAATCATTTTTTCATTGGTGATTGGGGCATTTATGTTAAAACTGAATATTTCTAGAGGTAGAAAAACCATCTATTTTGTTTTAGGGATTATTGGAACTGTTACTGTAAATTTACTTAGAATTTTTTCCTTATCTTGGTATGCTCTAAAGGTAACTACCGACCCAGTAGCATGGGAGGAATATCATAAAATTGCAGGAGAGATAATGTTCTTACCTTGGTTGTTTGCATTCATCTTTATTGTGATGGTGATAGAGTCTAGGCGTCTTAATAGGGTTGAAAAAAATCAAACTTAGAAATAACTTGTAATGTCTCTTTGACCTTGAACTTCTAATAGTTCTGAAACTTTGACTCCTAATCTCCTGATGGTGATTATTTGATTTTCTAATGCCTCCTTTAGTAATTGATCAGCATTTCTCTTCAATTCTTCTAGACTTGTTGTGGGACTTCGTAGCATTCTTGATTTTGACTTATTTGATAAATCTGATTGTACAAAATATATCCCAATTGATTTGAACATTCGATTATTTTTCATTAATATCTCGTGCACTTCTTTACATAATTCTATGATGTTTTCTGATAAAAATTGATAATCCTTTGAATCTCTCTTTAATGTTGTGATTTTGCTATACTGAATGCTGGATTCTCTTTTTTTAACTGGTTCGTTATCTCTTCCTCTCACTGCGTTATAGATGTACGTTCCGCTTTTTCTTCCAAATTCTTTATTCAAAGTAAATATATCTAATTTTTTTAAATCTTGAATTGTTTCTAAGTTCATCTCTGAAAATTTCTCTTCTGTCTTTTTTCCAATTCCTGGAATCACTCTAATTCTTTGTGGGTCTAGAAATTCTTCTATTTTATCTGGATATACTATTGTAAGTCCATCTGGCTTTTGGAAGTCAGAAGCAATTTTAGAAACTAGTTTGTTTGGCGAAATTCCTATGGAGCAGCTAAGTTTTATTTTGTCTCTAATTGAATTTTTTATTTGTTGAGCAAGATGACTGGCTTTTTTGAAATCACCTTCTGCTCTTTCTGTTACATCCAAATATGCCTCATCTCTTCCCACATATTCAAAAACATCTGACTTGCTTTTCATTATCTCCATTGCTTTTTCAGACATTTCAGAATAGTAGTCAAAATCTACAGGTAAAAACACAGCATCTGTTCTTCCTGCTAACCTTTTTTTTGCAAAGGAAATTGGAATTCCTGATTTTACTCCATATTTTCTTGCAGTATAGTTTGCTGTTGCAATGGCTCCGCTATCCCCGCCTCTATCTGAAAAAACACATACACAAACAGGTCTTGATTTTAGTTCTGGAGATCTGGTTTCTTCACATTGTGCATAAAAATAATCAAAATCTATGTGGAAAACTACTCTGGTTTCCAATGTTGTCCTATCATGTTTTGATTATTACTATATTGCGTATTTATCTATCCAGTCCATTTGATGAAACTATGCTATGTCCAAAAATGGTTCAAACCTTATGGAAATTGAATCTGGGACAAATCTTTTGTAATTTGAAATAGAGAAAAAACATTGGATGATTCTACTAAAAAGAAGCAGTTTTGTGGTTATTGTCCTGAAGACAAATGCCTTCTAGATTGTAAAATATGTAATTCAAAGGATAAAAACAACTGTAATTGTGATTAACAATCAATAATTTTGTATGATAATGTAACTTTACAATTGTAAAGTAGCCATTTTTAATATGGTTTCTTCCTAGTATTGAATACATGACATGTAAAAATGTTGTAATCGGCATTGCAGTTGGAATGTTTCTTGTAGGATTAGTATTTGGTTATATTGCATTTGTCAGTTCCACACATTCTGGAAACATGATGGTTAACAACCAACAAACATTGATGCAAGATCCTACGTTTAGACAGCAAATGATGGAATCCATATCACGAGATCCAGAGGCAATGAAAACTTGGATGGAAAATACTCAACACGTAAAAGAGATGGCAACTATAATGAGAGAAAATCATGATTTTTCAATGCAAATGATGTATACTATGATTCAAGATCCAGACATACGTTTACAGATGTTAGGTCATATGACAGAGAATCCCGAAGCCATGCAACAAATGAGAAGTATGGTAGGCTCAGATATGATGGGAAATGACATGACAGAGGGGATGATGGGTTCTGGAATGCAAGGTATGATGAGTCATGACATGATGATGCAAATGATGCAGGATCCTGAAACAAGAGAGAATATGATTCAGATAATGTCAAAACATGTATATGAAATGCAAAAACTACTATCTTCAGAATTAACGGATGATGAATTTAACACTCAGATGATCGAGTTGATGCAGGATCATATGACAGAGATGCATGGTCTTATGTCAGAAAATCCTGAAGCACTAAAACAAATGATGAACATGACGGGGGATGAATAACTCTATGATGGATAACAACATGGTGAATTCTGGTATGATGGGTATGCAAATACAAGGACAAACTGAAAATAAACAAACTCAAACCATATCGTCATCATATGTAAAAATGATTGATGGAGTTCAAGTAGTAACGGTAACTGCAAAAGAGTTCACGTTTACTCCTTCTGAAATACATATCAAGGCAGGAAATACCAAATTTGTCATGGTTAACAGCGGTGTGGGCGAACACGAGATGGTCGTCTATGAGGCTTCTAAAAAAGAAATAGTTGACAAAGCTGAGTTGGCTGAAGATGAAGCTACTATTGAACAAAATATTCTCTTTGAGATAGAGGAAGTCCATCCTGGAGAATCAGGAGAGAGTGAAATATTGAATCTCAAAGAAGGCTCATATGTGATAGGATGTCATATTGCAGGTCACTATGAAGCAGGGATGAAGGGTACTTTAATCATTGAATGATGTGCTTTTGGATCATCAAAATTGAATTTTATGCATATGGCTTTCAGAACTTTTTATTGTAATGTCTCAAATTATTTTTAAAACTAAATGCTTACCTGCGTCCATTTTGGACCTCGATTTGGTGGGTGGATCCTCGTGGAGTTGAACCTTGAATAAATTGAAAAATACTGACGAATAATCAACACACTTCATCTAAATACTGTCATTGTTGACTTTTTTCATGGAATACCCTGTCTCTGCTGATGAAAACGGTCTGAATTTAAAACCTGAAAAAATGGAAAAAGAAAAACTCTATCATTGTATTTTTAAGAATAAGGTGATGTTAGTTTTCAAAGATTCTCAAGATGTTCTAAACTGTTATGAAATAGAAGAGGCAGATCTAGTCGACAAAATTAGAAAACGTAGTGATGATAACGATCTTGAAAAAATATTTGATGACTACCTTAAGGGAAATACCTGAAAAATTAAATAAAACCCAAAGGGAATTTTGTTATAACGGGAATTTGAAATTGAGCGACAATAAAAAATCAAAAGATGCAGAAGATATTTTATCTGAGTTTGATTCTAGAGTTAAATCAGAACCTGAATCAACACCA
>Ga0102952_1000523_pt1 | contig 14120 bp, 2 predicted proteins | sample SalPon2A_C_D1_MG_FD_78506 | JGI IMG/M metagenome (GOLD analysis project Ga0102952, IMG submission 78506) | Soil microbial communities from South San Francisco under conditions of wetland restoration - Salt Pond MetaG R2A_C_D1_MG | ecosystem: Environmental > Terrestrial > Soil > Wetlands | place... | reverse complement strand
GGCCGGAGTTCACGTTACCGGCAACGCTGTTATTCGACTACCCGACTATAACGGCGCTTACCGGGCATTTTGCAGACGAACTGCTCGGCATTGACCAACAGAGCGAAAAATTCACCGCGGAAAAGCAGGTTTCCGAGATGGCGATACACGACGATATCGATAGCCTGTCCGACGCGGAAGCCGAGGAACTGTTAATCCGTGAACTCGAAGCCGGTGGAGAAGGTAGGTAAGGTGATAAAGGAAGACGCAAATCCGGAACAACGATCACTCGTCAAACGCGCATTGGCGCGCCAACGAGAGCTTCAGGCCAGGATCGACGAGCTCGAGCGAGGCCGCCACGAGCCCATTGCCATAGTCGGCATGGGTTGCCGTTTTCCTGGCAAGGTTCAGAGTCCCGACGACTTGTGGGAGTTGCTCCGGCGCGGCGGTGATGCCATCTCCGAGATTCCGTCTGATCGATGGGATATCGATGCGTTGTACGATCCGGATATCGAGACTCCGGGCAAGATATCAACGCGTTTCGGGGGATTCGTCGATAACGTAGCCGATTTCGACCCATACTTTTTTGGCATCTCGCCCCGGGAAGCCTACAGCATGGATCCACAGCAGCGTTTGCTACTGGAGGTCTGTTGGGAAGCTCTCGAGAATGCCGGAATCAGCGCCAGCAGGTTAAGCGCTCGATCCGCTGGCGTGTTTGTCGGTATCGCTACGACAGACTACCAGATGCTGCACACCAAATACCTGGCCTTCGAGGATATCGATGCCTATACCACGATCGGAAACGCGGAGAGCGTGGTTTCCGGGCGTATTTCCTACCAGCTCGGGCTCAAGGGACCGAGCATATCAATCAACACCGCATGCTCTTCATCACTCGTGGCATTGCATCTGGCTTGCCAGAGTCTGCGCGCCGGAGAGTGTCATACCGCGCTGGCGGCGGGTGTCAACGCGCTGCTTTCACCCGAGCACTTCATCAGCCTGTCCAAATCCGGAATGCTTGCGCCGGATGGCCGCTGCAAGACATTCGACGCCCGAGCCGACGGCTTCGTGCGTTCCGAGGGATGTGGAGTAGTCGTGCTAAAGCGTCTGTCGGAAGCACTCGAGGCGGGGGACGACGTGCTTGCCGTGATTCGAGGATCGGCAATCAACCAGGATGGCAGAAGCAATGGTTTGACGGCGCCAAACGGTCCCTCACAGGAGGCCGTGATTTTGGCGGCGCTGGCGGACGCGAAAATCGGGCCCGAGTCCGTGGGTTACATCGAAACCCACGGTACCGGCACCGCGCTGGGCGATCCGATAGAGGTACAGGCACTAGATGCCGCACTGGGTCGCGAGCGTGATCAGCCGGTATTGTTGGGGTCTCTGAAAACCAATCTGGGCCATATGGAATCCGCGGCCGGTATCGGAAGCCTTATAAAGGTGGTGTTATCGCTGCAGCACCGTGAAATTCCTCCCGTAGTTCACTACCAGTCGGCAAATCCCCATATTCCGTGGTCGGACATGGCAGTCGAAGTGCCCACCGAACTTCGAGCATGGCCCGAACTCGATTTGACTCGCCTGGCGGGAATCAGTTCGTTTGGCTTCAGCGGTACCAATGTGCACGTGATCGTCGAACAGGGCCCCGAGGTTTCGTATGGAGCGTCGGACAGTCCAGGGCAAAAGAAAAACGTGCTTTGCCTGTCGGCAAAGTCCGAGCGAGCACAGCGCGAAGTTGTAGACCGATATATTGATCGAATCGATCACGGAGAACCGCTCGACCTGGAACAGATGTGTCTGACCTCCGGCGCAGGGCGGGAGCATTTCGAGCATCGGCTTGCCGTTATCTCCGATACCGCCGCGGGAGTCTCCAGCCTGCTTAAAAAGTCATCGGGGAAGGCTTCGGTGGCAGGGATATACTGGGGCCGTGCCCCGGAAGGCGTAAGGCCGGAGGTCGCTTTTCTGTTTTCGGGTCAAGGTTCCCAGTATCCGGGTATGGGCGCGGAACTGTATGCTACCTTGCCGGTTTTCAGGGAAGCTGTCGACAAATGTGACGAAATTCTGTACCGACATCTTGATCGTTCATTGGCTTCGGTGCTCAAATCCGCTGCCGGCGACGAAGACCTGTTTAGCCAATCCTCGATCACGCAGCCCGCGATCTTTGTAATTCAGTATGCCTTGTCTCGGGTCTGGCGCAGTTGGGGCGTAGTGCCCGATATTGTTCTGGGGCATAGCCTCGGTGAGATTGCGGCGGCCTGCGTTGCAGGGATTTTTAGCCTCGAAGATGCACTTCTTCTCGTCGCCGAACGCGGACGCCTGACCCAGGAATTGTCCGCCGGGGGAATGATGTGCGCAGTACGGGCTGCCGAGGAAAATGTCGCCGGAATCATCGGCAGTGCGGGCGGAGCGGTAGCTATAGCCGGCATCAATGGTCCCCAGAATACCGTAATTTCCGGTTGCCGGGATGACGTGACGAGGGTCGCCGAGGCGCTGAAAAATAGCGGTCTGGAAGTTAACGAATTGCCGGTGTCACATGCTTTCCATTCTCCCCAGATGGAGCCCGTGCTGGCCAGCTTTCGCGATACTGCCGCCGCGGTCACCTATCATGAACCGGAAATCAAAGTGGTCTCTACGGTCACGGGAAAGCTTGCCGGGCGCGGACTGATGATCGATGCCGATTACTGGTGTCGTAATTTGCGCGAGCCGGTCCGGTTCTATGATGGAATCGCCAGTATGGACAAGTTGGGCGCAGACGTATTTGTCGAAATCGGGCCGCACACGACGCTGGTTGGAATGGGTGCTGCCTGCCTTGATGGCTCGCCCGCAACCTGGCTGCCCTCTTTAAAGCAGGGCCAGGCCGAATACGAGCGCATGCTTGAGACCGTCGCCGAACTCTATGTCGGCGGGACGGGCATCGATTGGCAAGGAGTCTCCGGCGGCTCACAAAAACGGCAGCGTTGCCGCCTGCCCACCTATCCGTTTCAGCATGAGAGATACTGGCCTGAGCAGTTTGACGGTGCGAAACGGGTTCGCCCGGAGGCTCGCCCCCGGGCATCCTGGGAGTCAATCGTCGAGGCCGTGACGGGCCAGGCAAACCAGATACCGCTCAACCTGAGCCTGCATACCTACGTGGACAAGTGGGCGATTCTCGATGAGCTGACGACGGCATACGTTGTGCACGTGTTTCGCGAACTCGGTGCATTTGGTGAGCAAGGGACAGCTCACACGGCCGCGGAACTTACAGAACGTTTCGGTATCGACGCAACCTATCTTACCCTTATGGACGTCTGGATGCAGCGCCTGACTCGAGCCGGCATGCTGGAAGCGAAAGGCGAATGTTTCGTATCTGTGCAACCGCTGCCCGAGCCGCGACTCGATGCGCTACTCGAAGACGCCAGGAGGCATTTGCAGGATTTGCCGCTGCTGATGAGCTACCTCGAGCGTTGCGGCAACCGAATCGTTGAAATTGTCAAAGGACAGTATAGCCCTTTGGAAACCCTGTTTCCCGGCGGATCGTTCGAGACGGCCGAGTTTTTTTACCAGACCTGGGGTTTGCCGCGTTATTTTAACCAGATTGCAAGTAGGGCGGTCGAGCTGGTATCGCATGAGATGCAGCAGTACACGGTCGACGTTCTCGAAATTGGAGCGGGCACCGGCGGTACCAGCTCCGCAATCTTGCCTGTCTTGCCCAATGATAGGACCCGGTACCTGTTCACCGACGTATCGGAGATGTTTTTGCATCGGGCTCAAAACAAATTCTCGACATTTCCATTCATCGAGTTTGGGATACTCGATATTTCCAGAGATCCCGTGCAGCAGGGATATACCCCCAATAGTTTCGATGTAGTGGTAGCGGCGAACTCGCTGCACGCTACCCCAGATCTCGGCGAGACGCTGGATCACGTTCGATCGATGCTCGTGCCGGGAGGAATTCTGGTGCTCTATGAAGTAACAAATCATCTTCCGTGGTTCGAAATGTCCATTGCCCTGATAGAGGGGTGGCAGTTATTCGATGACGATATTCGGCGCGAAACCCCGCTTGTATCGCCCGGCGACTGGTGCGAAGTACTGCAATCCCATGGATTTGACAGTGTTAAAGTTTTACCGGAGGAAGGCACTCCTACGGAAATTCTGGGACATCACTTGTTCGTGGCTCGAGCCGATACCGCCGGTGAAGCCGCGGAAAGAGTAACGCTCCCGGCGACGCAAAAATCGATTCCTGACGAGGCTAGTGCCGATCAATCCGACCAGGTGAACGAGGCGGCAGAATTCTGCAGCCGGGTTCGTGCCGCAACTCCGGCGAAACGTACCGAGATTCTGGTGGAATATGTAAGGGGCAGAGTGATGGCGGCATTGCGCCTTGACTCGGATCACGTCCCTGGCCGATCGGATCGGTTGATGGATCTAGGTGTCGATTCCCTGATCGCGGTCGAATTGAAAAAGCGGATATCGGTTGGTCTTGGCGATGAATTCGATATTCCTTCCACGCTCATTTTTGATTATCCGACTATCGAGGCCGTGGCGGGATTTCTGGCACTCGAAATCGCAGGTTCGGAAGAACCTTCCGAGCAGGCGGAAATTCCCCAAATAGAGGAGGCGGCGGCGGAACAGGCGCTCGAAGAGCTGTCGGAGGAAGAGCTGGAAAAAGCGCTGCTGGAAAGGATCGAGCGCAGCTGATGGATATTCGATGAGTAATAATCTTTCTGCCATGAAGCGCGCGATCGTCAAAATCGATCGCTTGCAATCGAAGCTCGATGCGATGGAGCTGCGACAATCCGAGCCTGTCGCGATCGTCGGCATGAGTTGTCGTCTTCCCGGGGGAACGAATGATCCTGATTCCTTTTGGCGGGTTTTACATGACGGCGTCGATTTGATCGGCGAGGTGCCTGACGGGAGATGGGACGACGCCCTGGACCTATCGGATTTTGCGGGAATGGAATCGGCTCAGTGGGGCGGCTTCCTCGACTCCGTCGACCAGTTCGATCCACAGGCGTTCGGCATCGCTCCTCGCGAGGCGGCCAAAATGGATCCTCAACAACGCCTCTTTCTCGAGGTTGCCTGGGAGGCGATAGAAGATTCCGGGCATGCTCCGGACCGATTGGCGGGATCGCGCTCGGGAGTTTATGTCGGTGTCTGTACGGACGATTATGCGAGTTTGCAGAAACGCGATGGGAACCTCGATCAAATCGATGCGCATTATGCGTCGGGAATAGCCCACAGTATAGTTTCCGGAAGAGTTTCCTATCTACTCGGCCTTCTCGGGCCGAGCATTACGATTGATACGGCTTGCTCATCGTCGTTGGTAGCCGTCCACCTGGCCTGTCAGGCGATTCGCTCGGGCGAGATATCGATGGCCATCGCGGGCGGGGTCAATATCATTCTGCTGCCAGACAACTCGATCGCCTTCACTCGCGCCGATATGATGGCCGCCGACGGCCGCTGCAAGACCTTCGATGCGTCAGCCGACGGTTTTGTGCGCGCCGAGGGAGCCGGGGCAATCGTGCTCAAGCCATTGTCCGCTGCGGTCGCTGACGGTGACAGGATTCACGCTCTGATACGCGGCGCTGCGGTCAATCAAGATGGTCCCAGTAGCGGCCTTACCGCGCCCAATGGTCCTTCGCAGGAGGCGGTGATTCGAGATGCGCTTGCCAATGGACAGGTTGATCCCGATGAGGTCAGTTTTGTCGAAGCCCACGGGACCGGCACATCATTAGGCGATCCCATCGAGGTTCAGGCCCTGGGTGCGGCTTTATGCAAGCAGCGGACAAAGAGCGATTCGCTCAAGATCGGCTCGGTCAAGTCCAACCTGGGACACCTGGAAGCGGCGGCCGGAATTGCCGGTCTGATCAAGGTAGTGCTGGCGCTGAAGCACCGGGAAATTCCCGGTAATCTTCATTTGAACACGCTCAATCCCCATATTGCATGGGACAAGCTTCCGCTGGAAGTTCCCAGAGTTTCCACGCCGTGGCCGGCAAAGAGCCGTCGGATAGCCGGGGTTAGTTCGTTCGGGTTCGGCGGGACCAATGCACACGTCGTGCTGCAGGAAGCTCCCGCCGAAACCGAATCCGAAACCAGGAATAATCGAGATGCGCAGATCATGACTTTATCGGCCAGGGATAAATCGACCCTGGTAGCGATGGCGCAGCGTTACGCGGAGCACGTTGACACGAACCGGGACCAGGCCCTGGGCGATATCTGCTATACGGCCAACGTCGGGCGCTCACGATTTACGCATCGACTCGCCGTGGTCGCCCGAAGCCATCAGCAGCTGGCAGAGCGACTGCAGAAATTTTGCGCGGGCGAGGAAACGAACGGAATGGTTGCCGGTAAGGTTAGAGCCGTGGATCGGCCTGACATCGCCTTTCTTTTCACCGGTCAGGGATCGCAATATGGCGGCATGGCGAAGGAACTGTACGCATACCAGCCGCGCTTTCGCGAAATACTCGATCGCTGCGACGAAATCCTGCGGTCCGAGCTCGATGAATCGCTGCTATCCGTCATCTTCGCCGCCGATGAAGACGCAACGTTACTCAATGAGACGGCTTATACGCAACCGGCGCTTTTCGCGCTGGAATATTCCCTGGCACGGATGTGGATGTCGGCAGGTGTGGCACCGGGCCTGCTTGCCGGTCACTCGGTGGGAGAATTTGCCGCGGCCTGTATCGCGGGTGTTTTCGATCTCGAGGACGGCCTTAAACTGATTGCCGCGCGCGGGCGGCTGATGAACAGTCTGCCGGATGGCGGGCGGATGATTACCGTACAGGCGCCGCCAGAATTGGTGGCAGCCTCGATTGCAGGGAAAGAAGCCGAACTGTCGATAGCGGCGATCAACGGCCCCCTGAATGTCGTGGTCTCCGGGGCTGCCAATGCCATCGAATCGGTATCCGCCGCACTTTTGGAAAAGAAAATCCAGGTCAAGCCTCTGACCGTTTCCCATGCATTCCACTCGCCATTGATGGACCCGATTCTCGAAGATTTTCGCGAGTTTGCACGTAGCGTGGAGTATCGAGAGCCACAGATACCGCTGCTTTCGAACATCACCGGCCGGGCGATAGAATCTGACCGACTTCTCGATGCCGACTACTGGGTCGAGCACTTGCGACAACCCGTGCAGTTTCAACAGACCGTGAATACGATGGTCGAAGCAGGCGTCGACGTTTTCCTGGAAATAGGTCCCCATCCGACGCTACAAACCATGGCGATGGACTGCGCGCCCGGATATCCGGCCGTGAGCGCGGCTTCGCTGCGGCGCGGGGAGGACGACGTAGATCAATTTCTTCATGCGGCAGGTCAATTGTTCGTCGCCGGCGTCGATCTGGATTGGGAAAAATTCGAGGAAGGATTTTCTCCGCGCCGGGTAACTCTTCCAACTTATCCGTTCCAGCGGGCGCGGTACTGGATTCCGACAATCAGGCCGAGTGCAGCGTCGCGGAGTTCCCCGAACAGGCACCCTCTGGTTGGCCTTGCCCATTTTTCCCCATTGATTGACCAGCGGGTGTTCGAGATACAGATGTCGCGGGACTGGCCAGCCTATCTCGACCATCACCGGGTATTTGACATGGTCGTGTTCCCCGCCGCCGGGTACATCGAAATGGTGATTGCCTGCGCGACGGAGATGCTCGGGCACAGCAACTTCGAATTGCGAGGCCTGGATATTCGCGAGGCACTGACGTTGCCGGAGTCTGGCAATGTCAATGTACAGCTTGTCCTCATTCCAGAGCCGGACCACGCATGGCGATTCGAGGTCATCAGCTTCGAGACCGAATCGATGGATAAGTATCGCACTCACGCGGCAGGCAGCCTTTCGACCTGCGCTTTGGATCCGATTGCCGATGTCGATATCGGCGTATTGCAAGAACGTTGCAACGAGCCGTTTTCGTTACGGGAATTTTACCCCGTGCTGGCCCGGCACGGGATTGCCCTGGGCCCATTCTTTCAGAATTTGCGGTCGCTGGGTTCAGGCGATGGCGAGTCCCTGGGGCGGGTCGTGGTCGACGAATCTCTAGCGCAGGAATGCCGGCCTTACTGGTTTCACCCAGTTGTGCTGGATGCCTGTCTGCAGAGTTGCGTCGGGACGATGTTTAGCGAGTCGGAATTTGCCGATAGCGATTCCGTCTGGTTGCCGATGGGCGCGAGTCGAGCGAAATTCGAGCGGCCTGCCGGTAACGAGCTGTGGAGCCATGTCACTCTCGGATCCGGCCATACGGAAACCAGCCGCACGGTGGATATCGGCATTTACGATAGCGATGGACATCTCGTCGCGCGGATTGACGGGTTACAACTCAAACGAACGGACCGTGCTACGCTAAGGCGGTCAATGACGCGCCGTATAGACGACTGGATTTATGAAACGCAATGGCTCGATAAGCCGGCTGAAGCCGTAAATGCCAACCGCGGGTCAACCGCCTGGCTGGCCGAACCATCGGCAATCGCCGAGGCGGTTCGTCCGCATACGTCTGAACTGGCGCAACAGAGCGGAATCGGGTTGTACGACGAGTTGTTACCCGATCTGGACGAATTATGCCTGGGCTATGTCGTGGCCGCCCTGCGCGACCTGGGGTGGTCCCCGGATCCCGGTGATGGATTCACGACGAAGGAACTAGCCGACGAGTTGGGCATTGTCGACGAACACGAGCGCCTGTTTGCCCGCATGCTGGAGATGCTGGAGGAGGACGGCCTGATCGAGCAGCGTGATCAGGCCTGGTCTGTCGTCAGAGAATTGCCGTCGGTCGATGTACAGGAGGCCTGCCGAGAATTGCAGGCGCGGTTCCCGGGGCCGCCTGCGGAACTATTACTCGCGGCGCGTGGCGGCGAACGTCTGGCGGATGCGCTGACCGGTCGATGCGATGCGTTCGCAGTCATCTTTCCGGAGGGATCGTTCGATGCGGCCCACCGGCTTTATCGTGAATCTCCCGCGGCCCGGATTCTGAACGGATTTGCCAGACTGAGTATCGAAAAACTCGTGGCCGGTCTGCCGGAAACTCAACGAGTGCGCGTTCTGGAGATTGGTGCAGGCACGGGAGGCACGACATCTTTCGTGCTTCCCGAATTACCGGCCGAGCATACCGAATACGTATTTACCGACGTGTCGCAGCTATTCCTCGTCCGAGCCCAGGAGGGCTTCGAATCCTACCCGTTCGTAAAATACAGGCTTTTGGATATCGAGAACGATCCATTGACACAAGGCTTTCAGGACGGGAGTTTCGATCTGATCATCGCGGCCAACGTGTTGCATGCCACCATCGACCTGCGTCAAACGTTGCAACACGTTAGACGTTTATTGGCACCCGGAGGCCAGTTGTTGCTTCTCGAGGGAACCAGGCCGCAGCGCTGGATCGACCTCAGCTTCGGCCTGACGGAAGGATGGTGGCGATTTCAGGATGTTCAACTACGCCCTGACTATGCGCTTTTACCGGCGGGTCAATGGCGGGAATTACTCGAAACCGAAGGATTTGAGCAAGTCGCGGCAATTCCGGGTTTCGAAGTCGAGGGCGCAATTGGCGAAAATGTCTTGCTGTTGGCCCGGGCGAGCGAGCAACAAGCCACCACAGCGCCTGGACTAAGCTTCGTCGTGTTTACTACTGACCGAGCCGGCGATCGCCTCGCAGATATTCTGGCGGAGCGAGGGCACAGGATACTGCGCGTTCGGCCGGGAAAAAACTACGAGAACAATGGCGTAGAAGCGATAGTCAATCCCGTAAACGTCGATGACTATGTTCGTTTACTTGCCGATTTCAGCGCAGGGAATCCCTGTCATGGGGTAATACATGCCTGGGCAGAGGCGGCGCGGACGGGCCGCGACATGTGCGTCGGTGATCTCCGTGAAGCCCAGATTGCCGGTAGTCGCAGCTTGCTCCATTTGGTCCAGTCGATTTCCAGGACCGGTATGACCCAGTTGCCGCGGTTGTGGGTAGTAACTCGCGGTGTTCAGGCGGTGGCGGATGTTTCTCCGAGTTCAGTCTCCAGCGCACCGATCTGGGGCCTGGCCAGGGTGGTTGACCTGGAGCATCCGGATTTGCTGTGCACTCGAATCGATCTTGATCCTCGTGCGCCCGAGGGAGAAGCCGACCATATCGTGGACGAAATCCTGTCGCATGGTTCCGAGCGGGAGATTGCTCTCCGGGGTGAGTCGAGGTACGTCGCCCGCCTGGTACATCGGCAGTTCCTGGAAGCGGAGACTGTCGCAAATGTGGAGTCGGCCGCCGAAATTCTGGAAATTACGGCTCCGGGGGTACTCGACAGCCTGAAGTACCGAAAAGATACGCGCCAGTCGCCCGGGGCCGGCCAGGTCGAGATCGAGGTTCGCGCGAGCGGTCTGAATTTTCGCGACGTGTTGATTGTACTGGGCATGTATCCGGAACCGGTTGATCAACTGGGCGGAGAATGCGCCGGAATAGTGCTTTCGGTAGGGTCAGAGGTCGAGGGAGTCGTCCCTGGCGACGAAGTTGTGGCGATGGCTGCGGGAAGTTTTGGCAGCCATGTAATTGTCGATTCGCGGCTCGTCTTGCACAAACCCTCGGCGCTGACTTTCGAGGAGGCTGCAACTATTCCCAGCGCCTATCTGACGGCACATTATACTCTGGTCGAGCTCGCGAATATCGAATCGGGTGACAAGGTACTCATACATGCCGCTGCCGGTGGCGTGGGTCAGGCGGCGATTAAACTGGCGCAGCGTGCAGGCGCGGAAATTTTCGCTACCGCCGGCAGTGAAGAAAAACGTGGCCACCTGGCTTCGATGGGTGTCGATCACGTGATGAACTCACGAAATCTGGATTTTGTCGGCGAGATTAACGAGATAACCGATTCCGACGGCGTCGATATCGTGCTCAATTGTCTTAGCGGCGAGTTTGTCGACGCCAGCGTGTCGGTATTGGCCGAGGACGGTTGTTTTCTCGAAATAGGCAAGCGGGACATTTGGGATCCGGATCGTTTTCGAGCCGAGCGCCCGGACGCGTCCTACCATATCGTTGATCTTGCCGCTATCTCGGACAAGGATCCTGCCCGAGTTGGAGCGATTCTCGAAGACTTGATGCTGTCCTGCGAGAATGGCGCAATTACGCCTTTGACAAAGCAGGTCTTCCCGCATCGAGGTATAGTTGATGCGTTTCGGTACATGGCGCAGGCGCGCCATATCGGAAAGATCGTACTTACCAGGTCCCCGACCGGGTCCGAAGATATCGTAGACAGGCTGCCTGAACTCGGCACCATCTTGATCACGGGTGGCCTGGGCGGACTCGGCCTCGCGGTCGCCGAGTGGCTGGTCGACCGGGGTGCGCAGTCCCTGTGCCTGATGGGGAGAAGCGCGGCGTCGGGAAAAGCGGCAAAATGTATAGAATCTCTGCGTAATCGTGGAGCTACGGTCAAGGTTCTGCTCGGAGATGTGTCGCTCGAGGACGATGTAAGACGAATCCTGGGCGAGATCAATGATTCCATGTCGCCCCTGCAGGGAATTATTCATTCGGCAGGAATTCTCGACGACGGAGTATTGCTGCGTCAGAGCTGGCCGCGTTTCGAGGCCGTAATCGGCCCGAAGGTTGACGGAGCCTGGAATCTTCATCTCGCCACGCAAGATTCGGCACTCGAGTTTTTTATTTTATTTTCGTCGATTTCTTCGGTGCTGGGCTCGCCGGGTCAGGGAAACCACTCGGCGGCGAACGCCTTTCTGGATGCACTCGCATACTATCGGCGCAGCATCGGACTGCCGGCACAGAGCATCAGTTGGGGTGCCTGGAGCGAAATTGGCGCGGCGGCGAAACATAATGTCGGAGAGCGAATTTCCTCTCAGGGCATGGAAGCGTTTTCGCCTGCGGAAGGGCTAGAGGTCTTCGAGCATCTGTTGCGTAATGATCCGGCGCACACGGCGGTGATGCCGGTTGACTGGACGAGATTTGCCCCCGAAATGTGGGGGGACGAAATCCCGCCATTTGTCGCGGACCTCGTGAGCCGGGATGCAGACCGCGAGCAACCTCAAGCGCAATCCGAATCGGGGTCGAAGCTGGTCGAGGAGTATCTTGGGGCACCTGCAGATTCGCGTACCTATGTCGTATTGGAGTACGTCCGCGCCTGCGCGGTCAGGGCTCTGGGATTCGAGCAGGCGCATTCGATCAGCGACGGGGAGCCCCTGCAGGAGCTGGGACTCGATTCACTCATGGCGATCGAGTTAAGGAATATGCTGGGTGCGGGCATGGGTCGCGAGCATAATGTTCCGGCAACGGTTGTATTTGACTATCCGACTATCCAGGACCTGACCCGGTATGTCGAAGGCGAGCTTGGCGCGGCGACAGTGGCAGCCGATGACGCGAATGGCGTAGCCGAACTGAAATTGACGGATGCGCATTCGGAGCCGATAGGCAAAATCGAGGCACTCGACGACGAAGAGGTCGAACGCATGCTTGCGGAACGACTCGGTAATCGGAGCTGACGATGAACGATATTATCGAGAGAATCCAGGGATTATCTCCGGCCCGTCTGAAACTGCTGGCGCTCGATTTGCAGGCCGAACTCGATGCGTTAAAGAACAAGCAACGGGATCCGATTGCAATTATCGGCATTGGCAATCGGTTTCCGGGCGGGGCTACCGATCCGGATTCGTTCTGGTCGCTGCTGAGCGAGGGTAAAGACGCCATCACGGAAATACCGCCGGACCGATGGGACGTTGATTATTATTTCGATCCGGATCCGGATGTCCCGGGCAAGATGGCGACCCGTTGGGGTGGATTTATGGATGATGTCCGGGAATTCGATGCTGAACTTTTCGGAATCGTACCGCGGGAAGCCGCGACGATGGATCCCCAGCAACGGATCCTGCTTGAAACCACCTGGGCGGCTCTGGAAGATTCGGCTCTGGCAGCCGATCGCCTCAGATCAACCCGAACTGGCGTTTACGTCGGTATGTGCAGTTCGGACTACTTCAGACAATTGATGAGCAGCGACATCAATACAATCGATATGTATGTCGCCACGGGAAACTCTCCCAGTGTTGCCTCGGGAAGAATCTCTTACATCCTGGGCCTTGACGGTCCTTCCATGACTATCGACACGGCCTGCTCGTCGTCATTGGTGGCGGTTCATCTTGCTTGCCAGAGCCTTTGGACGGGCGAGACCGATCTTGCCCTGGCCGCAGGGGTGAATCTCATTCTGTCACCCGAAGGCACCGTAAGTATGTCGCAAGCCGGAGCCATGGCCCTGGATGGAAGATGTAAGTCGTTCGACTCGTCGGGAGACGGATTCGTGCGATCCGAAGGATGCGGTGTCGTCGTTCTCAAACGGCTGTCGGAAGCCCTGGATACGGGTGACCCGATTCGGGCAGTGATCCGTGGATCCGCGGTCAATCAGGACGGTCGTAGCAATGGATTGACTGCACCCAGCGGCGTGGCCCAGGAAGACGTCATTCGCAGCGCGTTACAAATGGCCGGTGTGTCGCCCGGTGATGTGAATTATCTCGAATGCCACGGTACCGGAACGCCACTCGGTGATCCGATCGAGGTCCAGGCGATTGGCGCGGCATTCGGTAAAAATAGAACCTTGCCCGTCAATCTGGGTTCCTTGAAATCGAATTTAGGCCATATGGAAGCGGCTGCCGGAATCGGAGGGTTGATCAAGACGGTTTTGTCGCTCGAAAAGCGTCAGATTCCCCCGTCATTGCATTTCTCCGAACCGAATCCGCATATTCCCTGGGATTCGTTACCCGTGAAAGTAGTCGCGGAGCTGACACCCTGGCCCGAGGTTTCGGGCACGCGGATAGCGGGTGTCAACGCGTTCGGTTTTAGTGGAACCAACGCCCATGTCGTCGTCGAGCAGGCACCCGAGCTCGCCGGCGCAGAAAACGAGGTCGATCGACCGGCACACCTGCTGGTTTTATCGGCAAAAAACGACCAGGCATTGCATGTCCTCGTCGAGCGTTACCGGACTTTACTGGAATCGAAGTCCGTAGAAGATGTCGGTAATCTTTGTTACACCGCCGCGACCGGACGCTCGCATCAACCTAAACGTCTCTCGATTGTCGGAAAATCTCTCGGCGAAATTCAGGACAAGATGCAGCTCTATCTCGAAGGCGACCCGCTAAGCGGTGTAGTCACCGGTACCGTGCCTGGCTCCGGATTACCCAGGGTCGTGTTTTTATACACCGGACAAGGATCTCAATATCC